>ERZ772935.29-NODE-29-length-67069-cov-15.955427_pt1 | contig 67069 bp, 56 predicted proteins | sample MGYA00511683_ERZ772935 | MGnify/ENA primary metagenome ERZ772935 (study PRJEB29015, sample SAMEA2738086) | human oral metagenome | biome: human oral; feature: human-associated habitat; material: saliva | place: China | collected 2228 ...
GGTGTCCTCTTCGTCAAAACAGTTGGTGCTAGGAACGATGATATGCGTCGTCCCCGCGACTCTAAGCCACGGGGACGAGGTGTGCGCTACGGGTGAAAATCAGCCCGGCGACGTGGAGGGATCGAGCGCCACCTTGGTGATCGAACGGTCTCCGCCGACGATCTGCACGTTGCCGCCTGCCTTCTGCGAGGGGATGCGCATGATGATCGTCGCGAGGTAGTCCGCGGTCGCAGTGCCTTCGACCTTCGTGCCGTCGGGGCTCAGCGCGGCGGTGTTTGCAGCCAGGTTCATGGTGGAACCGGCGACCGTGCGCTGGTAGGTGAAGGTGTACTTGAAGTTCGCAGCCACCAGGGCCGAGCCATCCTGCAGAACCAGACCCGAAATCGGGTAGTCGGTTGCGGTGGCGGCCATGGTCACGGAGCCGGCCGCGCTCACCGAGGAGTTCAGGTCGGTGACCTGTTGGAGGGTCTGCTTCGTGAAGTCGTCGGAGACGAACTGCGTGGTGTCCTGCGTGCCGGAGTTCAGCATCGTGATGTACTGCGCGAGCGCGGTATCGGGAGTCACCGTGAAGCCCTGAGAGTCGCCGGTCACGTACGCAGAGCCGGTGCCGACGGGCGGCAGGGTCAGCTGGGTACCGCCGAGCAGGCGGGCGAAGTTCGTCAGCTTGTAGTCGGAGCGGGCCGAGTCCTGAACGTAGACCTCGAGCACTGGCAGTGCCGTGGAGGAGCTGTCCGAAATGTTGAAGATCGCGCGCGGCCACGAATCCGAGTTCGTGATCGCCAGCGACGTCGGCGTGAAGTCCAGGGCAGGCAGCGTCTGACCGGTCGCCGTCGTCAGCGCGTACTGAGCGGTGCGGGTCTCCAGCGCGCCCTGCGTCACCTGATCGCCGAGGTCGGCGGCGTTCAGAGAGGCGTCCGCCGTGGCCATCACCGTTCCAACGCTCTCGAGCACGGTGGAGATGCGCTCAAGGTCGAGGTTGGCGGCGCTTTGTGCCGAGCCGGACTGAGCGACAATCTCGCTGGAGCAGGCGCTCACACCGAGCGCAGAAGTCATCAGCAGAGCGGCGGTTGCAGCCGCGAGGGTCCGTCGTTTCATCACTTTCCTCCCTGACGGTCCTTGAGCCAGCCGGACATGATCGAGGTCCAGCCTCCGGTCGCCGACGCGTCATCGTCAGGAGCGGACGTGGGCGCAGGGGCGGGCTTTTGTTCCTCAGCGTCGCGCGGGCGGGTGATCGGGATCAGGCCGGTGTTGAACTCCTGGCCGTCAACGACCACGACTTCCTCACCGTTGTTGCGTGCCTCGCGCAGGGCGCGACGCGACGGCAGGGTGCGGCCTCCGCGAATACCGCTCAGGTCGATGACGCCGGTATCCGTCGTTGCGCGCTCGGGCGGGTCCACGTCGAAGGGGCCATTGTCGAGGCCGTGGCGGCCGCGGCGCTCGAAGGTGTCGGTCATCGGGTCCGGGACGTAGTCCGGCGCGGACAGGGCCGAAATGTCCGGGGCGGGCACGCCAACGATGGATGCGCGCACGATGGGGGCCTCGCTGGGCGCGGGCGGGAGAGGCTCGCGGATCGCGGTGTCCTCAGCCGAAGGCTCCTCGGCGACGGGTTCGTCGGCGGCACGCTTGTCGGCCGCGGAATCCTCGGTCGAGGAGGCGAACGCAGCGGCGCCCCACATGGGCTCGGGCGCAGGCTCCTCGATCGGCTCAGGCTTTTCGGTGGCCGCTTCCTGCGCCACGGCCTCGACCGCGTCGTCCGCGACGGGCTCGGGCGAGGCGGGGGCAGGCCCAGTACCGGACTCGCGCGCGGCGGCAACCAGCTCGGCGACCTCGGAAGCGTCGATGGTGGAGGTGTCCAGGGAGTCAGCCTTACGGCGCTCCTCGATGCGCTGCTCGCGAATCTTGCGCAGGCGCAGCAGCTGCCAGCGCGTCAGGAAAAGGGCGAAGGCCAGAAGCGCGAAGAAAGCGGCGGCCAGGAATGCGACGATGGCCAGCAGGTTGACCTGCTCGATCTTCCACGTCAGGGTCAGGGTTAGGTCTCCGGGGCCACCGGCGGAGGCGGCGACAGCGGAACGGCCGCTCGGGACGTTCTCAAGGTCGAGAGACACGCTGCCCGTGCCGCTCTCCTGCTTGAACCACATCGGGGACTTTGCCAGCTGATCCGTCAGCTGCGCGGATGTCGGATCATCGATGGGCTGCGCGCCCGATTGCACGGCGTTCTGCGCGTTTGCCTGCGCGCCAGACTGGTTATCAGCCTGTGAGGTCGCGCCGGGATTGACCATTCCCGTTCCGTTGGCGGCGTGCGATTCCGCCTTCAGCTTGGTGCGGTCGGCCTCGACGCCGATCACCTCGGTGTAGGCAGCGTTGCCAATCCAGCCCTTCGCGTCCTGCGACGTGCCGATCACCAGTGTGACCGGGGCACCTGACTTCGACGTAGCGGTCACCGTGACGTCATCCTTGACGATCGATAGCACGTTGTCACGCGTCATGATCAGGTCCGTCGCGGATTCCACCGTCGAGGCCTGCTGCGTCGGCGGCCGCAGCACGGTCACGCCGAGCAGCCCAACAAGGACGCATACGAGTGCGACAACGCCCATCGACGATGCCGCAACGTATCGCTTCAAGAGTTCCACGGTTGCTCCTCAGGTCCAACGCCCACACTGCGGGCATTCTTCAGGCTCCACTTTACGTGCAAACCCGCCAGACAGGCTCATTTGCCGGCAAGGCAGTGATACATCACATGCGATGTCACAGGGGTCGGAGCCCCCGCCGCCAGCACTCGGAGTGCCAGTGGCGCCGCGCGTCCACGCCCTGGGGCAGGCCGAAAGGCGCCTCCTCGGGCCACGCAACAATATGTGCTGTGCCCCTCGGAATGGGCCGCAGGCATGCCGGGCACGTGTATTCCTTGGCTGCACTGGGAAGGCGGCGAACCTGGTAGTCCCCACCATCGGGCCCACGCTCCGTGCGCGGCACGGAGGCGAGGCGGTCCATCTGGAGGGGACGCGCCTCGCCCCACGGTCGCTTCTTGCTACGTTTACCTCTCACGCAACCACAGTGCCACGGCGCAACACGCGGCGCACGTTCAGCTGGGCATCAACCTCAACGATGTCGGCTTTCTTACCGGGCGCGAGTGAACCAACCGTGTCGTCGCCCAGGATGGTTGCTCCCTGCACCGACGCCATGTAGACCGCGTCCACGAGCGGGATACCGCCCTTCGTCACGGCCACGCGGACGCAGTCCATGAGGTGCGCGGTGCCACCTGCAATCGCGTTGCCCTGCGCCAGGCGGGCGACGCCATCCTTGACGATGACGTCCTGGGGGCCCAGCGTGTAGGCACCGTCGGCCATGCCAGCCGCAGCCATCGCGTCGGTAATAAAGACGACGTGGTTACGGCCCACCATCTCGTAGACATCACGTACGAGAGTGGGATCGACGTGGATGGAGTCGCAGATGAGCTCGGCCACCGCTCCGCCACGCGCCGCATCGGAGAGGAACTCGGCGATCGGGCCAGTGTCGCGGTGATGCAGGGGACGCATGCCGTTAAAGAGGTGCGTAATCGTGGCACGGGGGCCGCGCTTCGTCTCCACCTCGGCAAAACGTTCGCGCGAGTAGGCCAGCGCCTCGCGTGCCTTCGTCGAATTGGAGTCGGTATGTCCCCACGAGGGCAGCGCTCCCCCATCGATGAGAGCCTCGGCCACGGAACCGGGGCCGTAAGCGCCCGGCTTCTCGGGGGCCAGCGTCATCGACAGCGCGTATCCCCGGCAGTCCTCCAGGAGGGTACGGGTCAGGTCGGCGTCGGGATCGACGATGTAGGTGGGGTCCTGGGCACCGCAGCGCTCGTGGGAGACGAAGGGCCCCTCGAAGTGGATGCCCGCGATCTCACCCGCGACGGCCAGCTCGGCGAGAGTCTTGGCGCGGGCGCGCAGCACCTCGGCGGAGGCGGTCACGCAGGATGCGACCAGGGAGGTCGTGCCGTGACGGCGATGCTCGAGGACCGCAACGAGGGCTTCCTCGGCGGTCTCGGCGTTGGGGAAGGACTCGCCGCCGCCGCCGTGGCAGTGGACATCGACGAGGCCGGGCAGGTAGGTCGAATCGCTGGCCTCGGGCGCCTCACCGTCGTAGTCGGAGACAGGGCACACTCGGGTAATGGTCGAGCCGTCGATCTCGATAATTCCATCCTCGATGATGGAGTCTTCCAGAACAAGGCGGCCGCGCAACACAGAATCAGTCATGACTTTCATTGTGGCACACCTGACACTTCACTGCTGTGTCTCGGACAACCATTTCTCCCAGTCGTCAAACGCACGCGCAGCAGGTCGCCTGCGCGACTCGTATCCCTTCACCATCACAATCTCACGCCCCGGTGCCCTCACGGCCACCACTCGACCACCCTCGACGACGATCGGACGGAACATGCCGTTCTTCGCCGGACAGATCAACGCCTCCCCGGCCTCGTCCGTCAGGCAGGATCGGTCCTTGTAGCCGACATGTAACTCATCGAATGGTGGAAGTGCGCGCATTATCTCCGCCTCGACGCGGTAGTCTTCCACAAGATCTGCGAGATCTGCGCGAGCCAGACCGCCTCCATATTCCGCAAGAGGAAGGCCTACGCTCTCCCCCGCCACACGCGCTCCGGCCAAGGCTCGACGCGCTTCGGTGAGAGTCAGCCCGGTCCATCTAGCCAGGTCGGCCGCGTCGATGGGACCGTGCCCCCAGGCGTAACGCGCTGCGAGGACCGCGAGGGCTTCTTCATGCCCAGGCTCTCCCTTCGCGACCCCGGGAGCGGCCGGAAGTGAGCGCGCGTCGACAATCAGGTGTTCGCCCGCGCGCACGGGCCCCGCGGTAAGCACACCATCCAGATGGAGGCGCATGATGAGGTGGCGACGCCGTAGCCCTTCCTGGGGGGAGGAAGCCGTCACTGTATCGATCCCACTACTGCCCCACGCCTCGACGAGCTCGACACGGCTCACTCCCAGGGGCGAGGTCTCCAGCAGCTCACAGGCAACCTGTGCCGCACGCTCGACGAGAGCATCGGTGAGGCCCAGAGAAAGCGCCTGGCGTTCCCAGGATGCACGCCGGTGACGCACCAAGCGGCGCAGCCAATGGTGGTCGCGGGCGCTCGTGACGTGAACGGTACCGCGCATCGGCCAGGAACGAACCAGTTCACCTCGCGCGAACGACTCCTCGACGCGAGCACGCGACACTCCCGTGCAGCGCACGCCAATCGCCCACGGGATCGCGCTCGCCTGCTGACCTTGCAGTGCAGCCAGATTCTTCACGGCATCCAGCGGTGAGTGCGCCGCGGTCGCAGGTACGAGTCCTTGGGCGATAATTCTCCCCAGGCTCACCCTCAGGGACGCGTCCATCAGAACAGTCGAGACTCGGGGTCATCCACCCCGCGCATCGCGTCGTAGTCCAGCACGACGCAGCGAATCCCGCGGTCCTCCGCGAGGGTGCGCGCCTGCTTCGTGATCTCCTGGGCCGCGAAAATACCGGTCACGTCGCCCAGGAGCGCGTCGCGGCCCAACAGAGAGAGGTAACGAGTCAGCTGCTCGACGCCGTCGATTCCGCCGCGTCTCTTGACCTCGATCGCCACGTGGTTGCCCTCGGCATCGCGCACCATCAGGTCCACGGGGCCCACCGGCGTGGGGTACTCGCGGCGCACCAGCTCCCAGCCCTGCCCGAGGATCTGGGGGACCTGCTCGGCCAACAGCTCCTGCAAGTGAGCCTCCACGCCGTCCTTCACGAGGCCGGGGTCAACGCCCAGGTCTTCCGTGACGTCCGCGATCACGTCGTGGATGCGGATGATCAGCTTGTCATCCGTCTTGTCGGCCTGGACGGTCCACACGGCCTCCACGCCCTCCTCGTCCTCGTCAGGCTCACCGAAAGAGACCGAACAGGGCGCAGTCATCCAGTTCAGCGGCTTGTAGGAACCGCCCTCGGAGTGAATGAGAACAGAGCCGTCACCCTTGAGCATGATGACGCGCTTAGCGGGGTCCAGGTGAGCGCTCAGGCGACCGGAGTAATCGACGGTGCAGGTAGCAATAACAATACGCACCCCGTGAGCTTACCAATCCCGCTCACGGGCGGCGAGGAGGACCCGACTCCACCCACGACACCAACCCGTTGTACGTCAGGCGTTCCACAGCAACCTCGTAACGATGCTCACCGTAGGCCAGGCGCACCTCGACCATGGAACCGTCGTCGGAACGCGAGATCGGGGCAGACACCTCCATCCCGCGCCGAGGCACCGAGTAGACGGGTTTGAGAGACATGCCAACGAGCCGATACCAGGACAGCTCCTCGACGCCGTACACACCGATGCCAGCCGTCCAGCCGGCGTGATGATCGGGGCGCGACCAGCAGCGGAAGGCCCCTAAACGCGCAGCGATCCTGCGGGCGCGCACATTCATGTACGCCCACAGGATCAACGCGACGCACGCGAGGAGAACCAGTACCCAGATCAGAACGTTCATCATCAGGCTCATGAGGTCCTCCTCGCTGCGTCTACCTACTGTGCTGCCACTGTAGCGCGGTCGGCAACAACCGTAACGAAATCGGAGTCAACTGAGGCAAATCCCCCACTGACGTCGAACGACACGGTCTCGTCGGCGCACGTCACCGTCACAATCCCGTCGCCCAGCTGGGCGAGCAGCGGCTGGCGCCCGGGAAGAATGCCCAGGCTGCCGTCGACACTGGGGATCTGGACGGCGAGCGCAGCGCCGTGCCACAGGCGCGCCTCGTGAGAGACGACCTCGATCTGCAAGGACTTGCCCGATGCCATCAGGCTTCCTTGGCCAGCTCGTGAGCGTTGCGCTCCAGGTCGTCGATGCCACCGCAGTTGTAGAAGGCCTGCTCGGGAACATCGTCGTAGTGGCCTTCGGCGATGCGCTTGAACGCCTCGATGGTCTCCGACAGCGGCACGGTCGAGCCGGGCACGCCCGTAAACTTCTCGGCCATGTACATGTTCTGCGAGAGGAACTGCTCGATGCGGCGGGCGCGTGCGACGGTGACCTTATCGTCTTCGCTCAGCTCGTCGACGCCGAGGATGGCGATGATGTCCTGCAGCTCCTTGTTCTTCTGCAGGATGGCCTTGACGTGCGTGGCGACATCGTAGTGCTCGCGGCCAACCAGGGCCGGGTCGAGGATACGAGAGGTCGAGGCCAGCGGATCCACGGCGGGGTAAATACCCTTGGCCGCGATCTCACGGGAGAGCTCGGTCGTCGCGTCAAGGTGAGCGAAGGTCGTCGCCGGGGCGGGGTCGGTGTAGTCGTCGGCAGGAACGTAGATTGCCTGCAGGGAGGTAATCGAGTGGCCGCCGGCCGAGGTGATGCGCTCCTGAAGCAGACCCATCTCGTCAGCCAGGTTGGGCTGGTAGCCCACGGCCGAGGGCATGCGGCCCAGCAGCGTAGAAACCTCAGAGCCCGCCTGGGTGAAGCGGAAGATGTTGTCGATGAAGAGCAGCACGTCCTGGTGCTGAACATCGCGGAAGTACTCCGCCATGGTCAGGCCGGTCAGGGCGATGCGCAGACGCGTGCCCGGCGGCTCGTCCATCTGGCCGAAGACGAGGGCAGTCTTGTCGAAAACGCCTGCCTCTTCCATTTCGCCGATCAGGTCGTTGCCCTCACGGGTACGCTCGCCGACGCCGGCGAACACGGACACGCCGCCGTGGTCCTGAGCCACGCGCTGGATCATCTCCTGGATGAGGACGGTCTTGCCGACGCCCGCGCCGCCGAACAGGCCGATCTTTCCGCCCTGGACGTAGGGGGTGAGCAGGTCGATGACCTTGATGCCGGTTTCGAACATCTTGGTGCGCGCCTCGAGCTGGTCGAAGGCCGGGGGCTGACGGTGGATGGGCCAGCGCTCGGTGACCTCAAGGGTCTCGCCTTCGGGCAGGTTGAGGACGTCGCCGGTCACGTTGAAGACGTGGCCCTTGGTGACGTCGCCGACGGGGACGGTGATCGGGGCACCGGTATCGGTGACGGGGGCGCCACGAACGAGGCCGTCGGTGGGCTTGAGGGCAATGGTACGCACGAGGTTGTCACCCAGGTGCTGGGCGACCTCGAGGGTCATCGTGAAGGACGACTCGCCCTCGCCCTGGCCAGCCAGGTTCACGTCAACGGTCAGCGCGTTGTACAGGGGCGGGATGCGGTCCGGGGGAAACTCGACATCGACGACAGGGCCGACGACGCGGGCGACGCGCCCCTCGGCGATTGCAGGTGTATCAGTCATTGTTTTACTCCGTGTCTCGAAGGGCTCAGCTCGCGCTCAGAGCGTCGGCCCCGCCCACGATTTCGGTAATTTCCTGGGTGATTTCCGCCTGGCGGGCCGAGTTCGCCAGACGCGTGTACTTCGTAATGAGTTCCTGAGCATTGTCCGTCGCCGTGTGCATGGCGCGTTGGCGCGATGCGAGCTCGGACGCCGCCGACTGCAGCAGGACGTTATGGATGCGTGCCTCGACGTAGAGGGGCAGCAGCGTGTCCAAAACGGCCTCGGGCGAGGGGATGAACTCGTACTCGGGCAGAGCCGAGGCCGGGTCGTCCGCAAAGCCGCGTTCGGTGGTGCGCTCCTCGTCGGACTCGGGGGCGTCCACGACCGTCAGCGGAAGCATCTGACGCACCTCGGGCACCTGGCTCATGACGGTCTTGAAGCGCGTGTAGACGAGGTGAAGCTGTCCAACGCCGGTCGTCGGGTCCGGGTCCATGAAACGTTCGAGCAGGACGCGGGCGATTTCCCGAGCGGTCTCGGGGGTCGGCGAATCCGACTCGCCCTCCCACTCGCGTTCGACCGCGACTCCACGGAAGCGGAAGTAGCCTGCGGCCCTGCGCCCGAAGGTGTAGAGCACGGGCTCGTACCCGTCCGCCTTAAGGTCGGCAATCAGCTTTTCCGATTCGCGCAGGATGGTCGCCGAGTAGGCTCCGGCCATGCCGCGATCCGATGCCACGACCAGGATGGCGACGCGCTTGGTGTCTTCGCGTTCCTCGGTCAGCGGGTGGTCGAGGTCCGTGTGGACCGCGACCGCCGCGACCGCCTGGGTCAGGGCCTTTTCGTAAGGCCCTGCCTCGGTGGCAGCGCGCCGCGCCGCGCCAATGCGAGACGCAGCGATCATCTCCATGGCGCGGAAGACCTTCGCGAGCGTCGTCGTCGAGGCGATACGCTGCTTGTAGATCCTCTGCTGTCCGCCCATCGGTTAGGCCTTCTCGCTCGTGCGACCGCGCGAGATCTCCTCGCGGGTGCGCTCAGCCACGACCTCGCCGTCCTCAAGTCCGGCGGCGCCACGTCCGGCGCTGATCCACTGGTGGTGGAACTCCTCGACGGCGTTCTTCAGTGCTTCCTCCGTCTCGGAGGAAAGGTCGCCGGTCGCCGCGATCGTGTCGAGCACGGTCGAGTTCGCGTGGAGGTGGTCAAGCAGGCCGCGCTCGAAGCGCAGGACGTCCTCGACCTCGATGTCATCGAGGTAGCCCTTGGTGCCCATCCAGATCGAGGCGACCTGGTCTTCCATCGCGTAGGGCGTGGACTGGGGCTGCTTGAGGAGCTCCATGAGGCGCTCGCCGCGGGTCAGCTGACGGCGGGTGGCGGCATCCAGGTCGGAGGCGAACATCGCGAAGGCAGCCATCGAGCGGTACTGCGCGAGCGTCAGCTTGAGCGTACCGGCGACCTTCTTCATGGCCTTGGGCTGAGCAGCACCACCAACACGCGACACCGAGATGCCCACGTCGACGGCGGGACGCTGGTTCGAGTTGAACAGGTCGGACTGCAGGAAGATCTGGCCGTCGGTGATCGAAATGACGTTCGTCGGGATGTACGCCGACACGTCGTTCGCCTTGGTCTCGATGATCGGCAGGCCGGTCATCGAACCGCCGCCGAGCTCGTCCGAGAGCTTCGCGCAGCGCTCGAGCAGGCGGGAGTGCAAGTAGAAGACGTCGCCGGGGTAGGCTTCACGGCCCGGCGGGCGGCGCAGCAGCAGCGAGACAGCACGGTAGGCCTCGGCCTGCTTGGACAGGTCATCGAACACGATGAGGACGTGCTTGCCCTGGTACATCCAGTGCTGGCCGATGGCCGAACCCGTGTAGGGGGCCATGTACTTGTAGCCGGCGGGGTCCGAGGCCGGGGAGGCGACGATGGTCGTGTATTCCATGGCGCCTGCGTCCTCGAGGGTCGAGCGCACGGAGGCAATCGTCGAGCCCTTCTGGCCAATGGCGACGTAGATGCAGCGCACCTGCTTGTTGGGGTCGCCGCTCTTCCAGTTCTCGCGCTGGTTCAGGATCGTGTCCAGGGCGATGGCGGTCTTACCGGTCTTGCGGTCGCCAATGATGAGCTGACGCTGGCCGCGGCCAACGGGAATCATCGAGTCGATGGCCTTCAGGCCGGTTGCCAGAGGCTCGTGGACGCTCTTACGCATCATAACGCCGGGGGCCTGGAGCTCGAGCGCGCGGCGCCCATCCAGGTCCGTGATATCGCCGAGGCCGTCAATCGGGCGGCCGAGCGGGTCGACCGTACGGCCCAGGTAGCCATCGCCAACCGGGACGGAGAGGACCTCGCCCGTGCGGTGCACGAGCTGTCCTTCTTCGATGCCGCCAAAGTCGCCGAGGACGACGGCACCGATTTCACGCCGGTCGAGGTTCATGGCCAGGCCCAGCGTCCCGTCCTCGAAACGCAGCAGCTCGTTTGCCATGGTGCCAGGCAGGCCCTCGACGTGGGCAATACCATCGGCCGTTTCGATGACGTGACCCACCTCTTCGGTGGCCACGTCCGCCGGACGGTAGGACTCCATGAAGGAGTCCAATGCTCCGCGGATTTCCTCCGGGGAGATGCTGAGGTCAGCCATGAGGATTCCTAACTTAAGTAAAAATGAAAAATGAAGTGAACGGGGGCGCTAGCTAGCGATCGCGTCCCGGGCGGCGCTGAGCCTGGTGGCCAGCGACGCATCAATGGCGGTCAGGCCCGCGCGCAGGCGGAAGCCGCCGATGAGCGTGGGATCGACGGAGATCGCAAGGTCGACGGTGACGCCGTAGCGCTTCTCAAGGATGGCGCGCAGGCGCGCGACCTGTGCCTCGCTCATCGGCGAGGCCGTGGCCACCGTGACGAAGAGGCGATCCTGCATGGTGGCTGCCCACTGAGCATACCGGCGGATGTTGTGCAGGAGTCGTCCGTGGTTGGAGCGGCCAACGGCGCGACGCACCAGGCGCATCGTCCACACGCTGACTCGCGAGCCAAACAGGCTCGTGGCCAGGTCTCCTCGCTCATGCGAGTCGCCTGTGGAGATGTCGGAGAGGCGCACGCGCACCTCTCGGTTATGGTCCAGGAAGTAACGGACCTGAAACAGTTCCTCACGGACCTGGTCGAGCGCCCCCTTCGCACCTGCGGCATTCAAGACGCTGAGGATGCCCAGCACTTCGAGTGCGTCATCGACGTCAGTGGGGCGACGCCAGTGGTCGGCGACGACAAGGTTGACGACGCTGCGCGTCGCCGGCGTAACGTGCGCACCGAAGGCACTCGAAACGAGTCCCTGCTTATCCTCGACGGAGCGCGCCGGGTCGGTCAGCGCACGCGCGAGACGAGTATTCTCCTTAAACAGGTCGGCCAAGCCGAAGAAGTCCTCGGCGACCCGCATCGCGTCGGTGCCCGGGGTGGCGAGAGCCGCCGCCAGGTCGGTCGCGAAGGGGACTGACTCGATCGTGCGCATCTGTGTCATCGCTTCTCCTCGACCAGCGCGCTGTCGGCCTCGAGCTCATCAAGGAAACGGTCGACGACGCGGGAGGTCAGAGCCGTGTCGGTGAGCTGCTCACCGATGATCTTCTCAGCCAGCTCGGAGGCAAGCAGGCCAACCTCGGAACGCAGGGAGATTTCCGCAGCCTGCTTCTCGGCGAGGATCTGACGCTGCGCACCTTCCAGGATGCGGCCGGCTTCGTTGGTCGCCTCGTTGCGGGCTTGGGCCACGATGGCCTTCGCCTCGTCGTTGGCGCGCTCACGAATCGTGTGCGCCTCGGCGTGTGCCTGGCGGATGATCTCCTCGCGCTCACGTGCAGCGGCGGCCTGGTCGGCCTTCGCTTGCTCGGCAGCGCCGAGGCCCTCCTCAATCGCGGCGGCTCGCTCGTCCATCGTCTTGTAGATGCGAGGAAGAGCGTAGCGTCCGACGAGGAGCAGGACGATAAGCAGAACCAGAGCCGACCAGAAAATCTCGTACAGCGGCGGCAGGATGACGGCAAGGCCGCCGACCTCCTGGTCCGCAGCGGCGACAATCTGGTGCATGGCGATCACTTAACGATGAGCGGCAGAACGAAGCCGATGAGGCCGAGGGCCTCGACCATGCCAGCGCCGATGATCATGTTAGTGAAGAGACGGCCGGCAACCTCGGGCTGACGGGCGGTCGCTTCCTGGGTCTTGCCGACCATGAGGCCGATGCCGAGGCCGGGCCCCAGGGTGGCGAGGCCGTAGCCGATGTAGGCGAATGCTGCGGTTCCCATAGTGGTTTCCTTCTGTTAGTAACGCCGGGTGGCGTTGGGGTCAGTGGTGTTCGACGGAAAGCTTGATGTACACGGTGGACAGGATCGTGAAGATGTATGCCTGCAGGAAGGCCACGAAGACCTCGAAGCCGGTCATGACGAACATGGCGGCACCGGTCAGCGCGGATGCAGCCGACAGGACCGAAAGCTCGTGCAGGAGGATCGCGGTGCCGAAATAGGTCATGCCGAGCAGCAGGTGTCCCGAGATCATGTTGCACAGGAGTCGCAGCGTCAGGGTGACGGGGCGAACGATGAAGTTCGACAGGAACTCGATCGGCGTGATCAGCAGGTACATGGGTACCGGCAGCCCGGGCGGGAAGAGCTGGGCGTGGAAGAAACCGCCGACGCCCTGCTTGGCAATGCCCGCGCCAATGAAGGTCACGTAGGTGATGAGCGCAAACACCATCGGGACGGCGACGACCGACGATGCCGCGATGTTGATGCCGGGGATGATTCCGGCGATGTTCATGGCGAGCACGCCGAAGAACAGGAAGCCGATGAATCCAGAGAACTTGCGCCCCGTCTTGGGTCCGAGCATATCGAGGGCGACATTGTCGCGAATGTACCCGGCAATGGCTTCGACGGCCATCTGTCCGCGGGTCGGGACCAGCTTGGGCTTGCGTGCGACGGCCACGAGAACGAGGCACACGAGCAGCCCCATAATGACGCGAGCCAGCGTCAGACGATTGAACTCGAAGAAGGTTCCTTCGCCAAAAATCACCGTGGGGAAGAAGTCACCCAGGGCGGGCTGGTGAGGGTGCTGGGTGAACGCCGGGTAGGCGGTCGCGCCGATAACGAGGAGCAGGATCGCGATGCTCACCCAGTACCAGCGCGGTTTGGACGCTGCGTCGCGGCGAGCGGGCGCGTTATTGGACACGGAACGTGCCTCCTTCATCGTGGCTCCATTGGTTCTGTTGCTATGGAAGCAACTCGTTCCATTTTAACCAGATCAGGTAGGTTGCGGCGCGCGCAACACCTACTCATTGTGGGGGTGCGGATCAACGGTCATCGTCCGCTTGCGCGCCATGACGATCATCTCGGCGGTGGACGAGACGATGATGGCGATGATCGTTGCAATCGCGGCGATGCGCACGTCCATGCCGAGCGCGCGAGGCACGTACAACCCCAGCGCCAACAGGGCGATCTTCGCGACGTATCCGCCGCTGACCCACGCCAACAAACGTGTCGGCGAGGCCAGGGCGCGTGAGGTAAAGAACCACTGGGCACCGCAAATGACGGCGACCATGGCAAGCGCGAGAAGGTAGGTCATGAGGCCTGCGCTCCGTTCTCTTCCTTGGGGAATTCGCGGGTGGTGATGGCCACGCCGACGGCCGCCGCGATAATCGCTCCGAGAGCGACCTTCCACCAGTCGAAGATGAGCAGGCCGACGGAAGGGATGCACACGATGGCGGTCCACATCCACAGGATCGCGACAACGCCGCGGTGGGAGTGGCCGGCGACGAGGAGTCGGTCGTGGAAGTGAGAGCGGTCGGCCACGAAGGGACTCTTGCCTCGACGCATGCGGCGCACGGAGGTCACGACCAGGTCGGCGACCGGCATGAAGATGACGGCGAGGGGCAGGATGAGCGGCAGGGCGGAGACGATCATCTGCTGGCGTTCAAGCAGCGACGGGTCGATCTTCCCGGTGACGATGATGCCGGCGGCTCCCAGGACGAGGCCCATGGTTTCCGCTCCCCCGCCCATCATGATGGACGAGGGGTGGAAGTTGAACCACAGGAACCCCGCGCACACGCCCAGGAGCGCGATGACGATGAGACTCGCGGTGGTCGCGTAGGAGACGGCGCCCATGAGGCGCGTGATGATGTAGGAGTAAATGAAGAAGGAGCCGGCGCCGATCGCGATCATGCCGGAGGCCAGGCCGTCGAGTCCGTCGATGAAGTTGACGGCGTTCATGATGCCGACGATGAAGAGCACCGAGATGAACAGGGACAGGCGCGAGGACCCTAGCGTGATCCCGAAAATCGGGAAGGACGCGAGCTGCACGCCGCCGAAGGCCATGCCGCCGGCGATGAGGACTTGCCCGCCGAGTTTGGCCATCCAGTCTAATTCGATGATGTCGTCGATGATGCCGAGGATGCACATGCCGCCCGCGCCGGCCATGACGGCCCATGGAATGGTGCCGGCGAACAGTGGCGCCATGTAGGGGATGCGCGAGGCGACGAGCATCGTCACGATCAAGGAGATCGTCATGGCAATGCCGCCCAGGCGCGGGATCGGAGTCTTTTGGAGGTCGCGGCCGCGCAGGGCGGGCACGATGCCAAAACGCAGGCAGGCCCAGCGCACGGCGGGTGTGAGCAGGATCGTCAGCGCCATGGCGATGGCTGCGAGCAGCAGGTAGACCTTCACGCATTGCCTCCCTGCGGGGCGTCGATGGACACGCCGGCGGCCTGGCTCAGGTCGTCGAGGCTGATGGTGCCCAGGCGGATGACGCGCGGGGTGCCGTGCGCGCAGTCGACAATGGACGAGGCCGTGGATCCCTTCGTGGGTCCGGCGTCGAGGTAGGCGCCCACGCGGGTTCCGAAGTAGCCCAGGGCCTGGTCGACGGAGGTTGCGGGGGGCTGGCCGGTCAGGTTTGCGGAGGTGACGGCCATCGGGCCGACGTCGGTGAGCAGCGCGAGGAGGGCTTCCTGGGCGGGCATGCGGACGCCGATCGTTCCGCCCGTTTCGCCCAGGTCCCAGCCGAGGTCGGGGCGGGCTTTCAGGATCAGCGTGAGTCCGCCGGGCCAGAAGGCGCGGGCGAGGCGCCGCGCGTAGTCGGGGACATCGACGCACAGGGAGTCGATCGCGTCGGCTGAGGCAACGAGGACGGGAGGGGGCATCTGGCGCCCGCGTCCCTTGGCGGCCAAGACTGCGGCGACGGCCTCGGGGTTGTCGGCGGCGCATCCGATGCCGTAGACGGTATCGGTGGGAACGACGAGGATGCGGCCGTCGCTCACGTAGCGGCTGGCGCGCGCCAGATCGGAGGCACTCAAGCTCGGCATCGCGCTCAGAATCGTCTCAGTACTCATCACGGCTCATTGTGTCACGGATTGCAGGCGGGGCGTCAGCGGGGCGCGCTGGCGCGCAGGAAGCGCATACGTCCAGCCAGATCGGCGCTCGTTGACACGTCCACCATGCCGAGCGAGGCCGCGTAGGTGCGCAGGGCCTCGTCCTGGCTGGGCGAATGTTCCATGAGCAGCGTCCCTCCCGGGCGCAGAAGGGTCAGGGACCGGCGGATGATCTGGCAGGGAATGTCTAGGCCGTCCGCGCTGCCGCCGTAGAGGGCGGAATGGGGGTCGGCGGCCGCCTCGGGCTGGGTGGGCATCTCGTCGGCGGGGACGTAGGGAGGGTTGGTGACGACAACGTCGACGAGGCCATCGAGGAAGCCCAGCGTCTCGGGGTGCGTGGCGTCGCCGCGCACGAGGTGGACGCCGCAGGCGCCGACGCGGTCGCGGTTGAGGCAGGCAAGCGCGAAAGGATCGGGTTCCTTTTCCACGGCCCAGACCTCGGTGCAGGCGGACTCGGTGGCGACTGCGAGGGCGATGGCTCCCGAGCCGGTGCACAGGTCGACGACGCGGGCCTCGCCCCTGGCAGCCACAGCCGCCGCGGCCTCGTCGATGGCGAGCCCGGCAAGAACCTCCGTTTCGGGGCGCACGACGAAGACGCCGGGGACCGACTGGAGGGTGAGAGACCGGAAATACATCCGGCCGGTGACGTGCTGGAGGGGGATACGCAATGCCCTCTCCCCCACCCCGCCGCGCAGCTTATCGGCCTGTTCGGGGTCAAGGGCAGCTGGCAGGTCCAACTGTGATGTGACGTCGCACGCCCACTCGAGGAGCTCGCGCACATCGGCGTCGACCGAGTCGATGCCCGCGTCTGCCAGGCGCTCACGAGCCCAGGCGCGCGCCTCCGTCACAGACCAGGTTCCCATGGCGCCTCCCATCATGACTGCGCGGCGGCGGCCAGGCGCTCGGCCTCATCAGCTTCCTGCAGCGAAGCGATGACGGCATCGAGCGCGCCCGACAGGACCGCGTCCAAGTTGTGAGCCTTGAAGCCCGTGCGGTGATCCGCAATACGGTTCTCAGGGAAATTATACGTGCGGATGCGCTCCGAGCGATCCACGGTGCGCACCTGAGAGAGGCGCTGGGCCGAGGCCTCGGCCTCCCTCTTCGCTCGGGCTTCGGCCGCCAGGCGCGAGGCCAGCACGCGCAGTGCCGCCTCCTTGTTCTGCAGCTGCGATTTCTCGTTCTGCATCGAGACAACGATGCCGGACGGAATATGCGTGATGCGCACGGCGGAGTCTGTCGTGTTGACCGACTGGCCGCCCGGGCCGCTCGAACGGTAGACGTCGATGCGCAGGTCGTTCGGGTCAATGACGATCTCTTCGTCGTCCTCGATCTCGGGCATGACGAAGACGCCGGCCGCGCTCGTGTGGATGCGGCCCTGGGACTCGGTGACGGGCACGCGCTGCACGCGGTGCACGCCGCCCTCGTACTTCAGGTGCGCCCACACGCCCTCGTCGGGAGCGGGGGTACCCTTCGCGCGGATCGCGAGCGTGATGTCCTTGAAGCCACCGAGCTCCGTGTGCGTCGCGCTCATCTCGGTGACGCTCCAGCCGTGTGCCTCGGCGTAGCGCCCGTACATGCGGGCCAGGTCGGAGGCGAACAGGGCGGATTCCTCGCCGCCCTCGCCAGCCTTGATTTCGAGGATGACGTCCATGGCGTCCTCGGGGTCGCGCGGGGCGAGAATCTTCACGAGCGCCGCGTGCGCCGCGGCCTCTTCTTCTTCAAGTGCGGGGATCTCCTCGGCGAAGGAGCGGTCCTCGGCGGCCAGCTCGCGGGCAGCCTCCAGGTCCCCCGACGCCGCGCTGAGTCGATCGGCGGCAGCCTTGACGCGGCCGAGCTCGGCGTAGCGGCGCCCGACGCGGCGCATCAGCTGCTGGTTCGTCAGGGTCTGAGGGTCCGACATCTGGGCCTCCACCTGCGCGTACTCCTCCAGCAGCGGGCCAAGCGCCCCAAGCTCATCGGTCGCAGCCACGATTCACCACATCCTCATTTCAGTGACAGTTGTAAAAAGCGGCGGCGTCGCCAGCCGTCAGGCCGACGACACCGCCGTCGAGCTATCCGCTCACCCTCACTTGGAGGGGCGCACGCGCTTGCCGTAGCGAGCCTCGAACTTGGCGACGCGGCCGCCGGTGTCGAGGATCTTCTGCTTGCCCGTGTAGAACGGGTGGCAGGCCGAGCACACGTCCACGCGCATCTCGCCGGAGGTGATCGTGGAACGGGTGTGGAACGTGTTGCCGCACGTGCAGGTCACGACGGTGTCCACGTATTCGGGGTGAATGCCCTTACGCATGGAATTCTCCTGGATCGTTTGATGCCCCGGGTCCGGACATGCAGCGTCCCCCGCGTCTGACGGGGGCTCGCCCTCCAGCACGCGTACGCGCCTGGGGCATGCCGGTGAACCGGTAAGCCGACACGACATTATGGCACACGCTCCCAGCCTCTTCAACGATGGAAGTGGCCGCGCGAGCGTGAGATCGGCTATGGGCCGACCTTCCCCCGATCAGAATGACGAAGACGAGCCCGACCCACGGAAGCCCCCCGAACTCGAACTGCCGCGTGAGTGGGAGGAAGAAACACCGGAGCGGTGGCGATAATCACTTGCGGGACCTAGGTTCGCGGGCGACGTCAGGTAGGTCTCGCGCGAGAAGGCATATCTTGTGTTTCCGTCGTAGACGATGTACCTGTTGAAGTACGCGGGCGGCACGTAGACCGGTGCATTGAAGGCCGTGAAACGCCCCGATGGGATGGCCCCGCTTCCGCTCAGGTCGATCCCCGCGCAGTGTGCTGTCAGGCGAATCGTGACGGCGGGATTGTAGAAGTGCGACCTGCCATCGACAGTGTACGTGCCGAGGTAGCGCAGATCGTAGTCCTTGAGCTTTTCCCCCTTACCCGCCTGCCAACGCGAGTAGCGCCTGCGCCCCATCCACGAGGTGTCGGCTGCCAGCGCGTTTTCGACAAACACCGTCAGACGGAGCCTGGCCTCGTTCGCAATCGCGTCAAGGCACTCCAAGGCCTCGGCGGGAGTCACCTCTGCACGCTCGAGGCTGGCGTGCAGGTTCTTCACGGCCACTCGCTGCTCGTTTGTCCAGGCGACGAGCGTGGCATACAAGGTGATGACGTGCGGATAGTCCGTTCGGTCCGCAGCCGTGCGCGCGACAAGATCCACGACATCCAGGTCCTCGAAGACCGGCCCCACCTCGTTAGCCCACACGCTGTGCCAGTTCGGGGAGAGCGAGAAGAACTCGCACGCCGCCTCCATCGCCGTGTCCGCATCCGACAGGTCCTGCAAGGACTGGGTGAGCGAGCGCATCCGTGCTTGTTTCCCGCGAGGCGAGGTGATGTGGGCACGCACCTTCTCACGCTCCGCCCGCGCAGCTTGATAGCGTGCGCTCAGGCCACGCTCGTAGTTCCCTTCGGCGAGGAGTGCGGCAAAAGAACTCTCGACCCCGATGTGACGCTTCTCCATGTCATTCCACTGTTCGGCGAGCGGCCTCGCGACCTCACCTGGCCGACGGCGGGCTTTCCCACCGATCAACCAGACGACGATTCCGGCGACCGTCGCAGTCCACGCGTAAAGGGGAGGCCACGGCACCCAAATCCCGCGGCTCAGATCACGCTCGGCTGGGATCAGCAGCGCAGCCTTGTTCACCGCGGCGACGATGCCCTCGCTCCAGCGCCCATTGCGGAAGTCATCCTTCGCCGCATCCTGGACGTCCTTCTGTGCAGACCGGGTAAGAGCGACATCCTCGCCGACGTAGGTACCTACCATGTGATCGGCGGGCGACACGACCAGGATCACATAGCCGTCCGCCCACGTTGAGCCGCCCGCGCTCAGCCACTCCGGATGATTGGCGCGCGCGTAGGTGACCACCGCCTGATCCATGCCGCCGCCGCTGAGGCTATTGGACGACAGGACCACGAGGTGAACTGCGCGCGAGAATCGAACATCCTCGAGGACGGCGCTCAGGGGACGACCGCCGATGTCACGAATGGTCCCCGTTTCGTCGTAGATCTCCACGACGGGCGTGACCGAGTCACTGTGCTTGCGCACCGCGTGGGTATTCGCCCAGTAGGCAATGCCACACCACGCGGGCGCCACGAGGAACAGGAGGAGACCCACCACGAAGCGTAGGACGCGCAGCGATGCGGGCGGATGCTCTCTTTCCTTATCAGCCCCGTTGATTGTCATAGATGTCATGGCTTCACTCTGGCACGAATGACGAGCGGTTGCTCGGTATTGTCCACGTCCAGTGACAAGAAGACTGACGGGCGACGCGCCCGACCCCTACGCCACTCAGGCCGACAAGGAGCTTTCACCGCTGCCGTCCACACGATCAGTCAGGTAGCGCTCAAGGTACATCGGCAGCAGATAGACGCGCCAGTGGGCGGTCGGCAGGATTCCAGTCGTCGGCGCTGGTTGCCCGTGCAGGTGGACCCCTGCCGAGTTTGCGATCAGTCGGATCGTGGCTTGCGGGTTGTACTCGATGTCAGTGTCCGCTGCCTCGCTCCAGTATTCGCTGTCGTACTCCCCATTCGCAGCGGTGAGGCTGATCCCCGCGCCCTTCCACCTTGCGTAACGTTCGCGTCCCCGGGGCGAGGCATCGGCCACGAGCGTCGCCTCGATGAGCTCGGCAACGCGCGTGCGCGCCTCATTCGCGATGCGGTCGAGTTCCTCCAGTGCCCGCGCGGGACTGATCTGCCCAGCGTCGAGGCTGTTGCCGAGGTCTCTCACCGTGTCCTTGTGGTCTCCCACGCGCTCCCTGAAAGCCTCAATCTCCGCCAGAATACCCGGCTCCGTATTGACACTTTCCAGGGTGTCTGCGACGTCATCGAGGACGTCCAAGTCTTGGAAGATCGGGCCGACCTCGGTCTTCCACGCGTCACGCCAGCCGGGCGCGAGGGCGAACAAGTCGCGTGCAGCCATGATCGCGGTATCCGCGTCCCCCAGGCGTTCCATCTGGGCAAGGATCTCATCCTCCTCGCCGCCCGACGCCTCGCTCAGCGACGCGAAGAAACCCGGTGACCTGTGCTCGGCAATCCGCGCAGCGAGGCGGGCGCGTTCGCCTCGGGCGCACTCGTAGCGCGCCGACAGTTCCCTCTCGTAGTGACCGGCGCGCACGAGCGAGTTGAACACACGCTCGACGTCGCCACGCCGGCTCTCCAGGGCGTCCCATTTCTCGGCGACCATCGCCATTTTCTGTCGCCTCGAGCGTCGCAGGCCCCAGCCGTTCCACAGCACGCCGATTCCGCAGGCCACCATGACCCAGGCGGTCCAGTGAGGCCAGCCCATCGCGCCCATCGGCTCATGTTGGACCCGGTGATAGGCGGCCACTCCCAGCTGAACGGGAGGCGCGAGCACGAGAAAGAGCCCCAGGACGAGGCGCGCACAGCCACGCACGGCGCTCCAGGACCCGCGCGAGGTCTCCCCCGTGGCCCACCTGTCGCTCTCGTTAGTTGTCGCATCCGCCATGCCCCAACTCTGACACACGCCAGAATCAATTGCCCGGTATCCACACGCCCCTGACGAGAAAGCGGGGCGAGCGGCTCTCGCCACTCGCCCCGCCCGCGCGCTCCGATCACTCGGAGGGCGTCGTCTTCTGGATGAGCATGAGGAACTCTGCGTTCGACTGGGTTTCCTTGAGCTTATCGAGGACCAGCTCGAGGCCCTGCTGCTGGTCGAGCGTGCCCAGGACGCGGCGCAGCTTCCACATGATACGCAGCTCTTCGGGGCCGAACAGCAGCTCTTCACGGCGGGTGCCCGACGCGTTGAGGTCGATCGCGGGGAAGATGCGGCGCTCGGCGAGCTGGCGCGAGAGGCGCAGTTCCATATTGCCGGTGCCCTTGAACTCTTCGAAGATGACTTCGTCCATCTTCGAGCCCGTCTCCACCAGGGCGGAGGCGATGATCGTCAGGGAGCCACCTTCGGAGATGTTGCGGGCCGCGCCGAAGAACTTCTTGGGCGGGTACAGCGCAGAGGCGTCGACGCCGCCCGACAGGATGCGGCCCGAGGCGGGCGCGGCCAGGTTGTAGGCACGCGACAGGCGGGTCAGCGAGTCGAGGAGGACGACGACGTCCTGGCCCAGCTCGACGAGGCGCTTGGCGCGCTCGATCGCGAGCTCGGCGACCGTCGTGTGGTCCGATGCGGGACGGTCGAAGGTGGAGGCGATGACCTCGCCCTTAACGATCGAACGCATGTCGGTGACCTCCTCGGGGCGCTCGTCCACCAGGACGACCATGAGGTGCACCTCGGGGTTGTTCAGCTCGATGGCCTTGGCCATCTGCTGGATGACCATGGTCTTACCGGCCTTGGGAGGCGAGACGATGAGGCCACGCTGGCCCTTGCCCACGGGGGCGACCAGATCGATGACGCGCGGCGTGTAGGCCTTCGGGGAGGTCTCCATGCGCAGCTGCTCGGAGGGGTAGACGGGGGTCAGCTTGCCGAACTCGCGGCGCGCCTGCGCCTGCTCGATCGTCATACCGTTCACGGAGTCGACGCGCACCAGGGCGTTGTACTTCTGGCGCTGACGCTCGCCTTCGCGAGGCAGGCGCACGGCACCGGCGACGGCGTCACCGGCGCGCAGGCCCCAGCGGCGGACGTTGCCGAGCGTCACGTAGACGTCGTTGGGGCCGGGCAGGTAGCCCGAGGTGCGCACGAAGGCGTGGTTCTCCTGAATATCGAGGATGCCGGCGATCGGAGCCAGGTTGTCCTCGGCGCCGCGCGCGGGGCGTCCCTCGCGTGCCTCGGCGCGGTTCTCACGACCATCACGGTTGTCGCGGTTTTCTCCGCGGTTCTCGCGTTCGCGACGCGAGCGGCGTCCGCGTTCGCGGCGGCCGCGACGTCCCTCGGTGTCGTCGCCGTCGGGAAGTTCGATGTTCAGGACGGTCTCGACGACGCCGACCTCGGGTTCGGGGGCGGGCTCGGTGCGCTCGGCGGCGGGCAGGGGCAGGTCGAGCGTCACGTGCGCGGGCTCAACGGCGCCCTGGCTGACCGCGCGGCGGCGGCGCGAACGGCGCGGCGCCTCAGCGGCGGGGGCGTCAGCAGCCGGGGCTTCGGCAGCAGGCGCGGCCTCGGGCGCGGCAGGGGTTTCCGTGGACGAGGCAGGGGCCTCCTCGCGGGGAGCGGCTTCCTGCGTGGTCGCAGCGCTGGCATCCTTGCTCAGCAGCTCGATCAGCTGGGGCTTGCGAAGCTGAGAAATGCCCTTGAGACCGCGGGATGCGGCCAGAGCCTTGAGCTCGGGCAGCTTCATCGCCGACAGCGACGCGGTCGTCATCTCGGCGGGGGTTTCGTTGCTCACGAAGTGATCCTTACTGGAATGCGCCCTTGGCGGGCGAGGTGAATTGCTCAAGCACACGACAAAGCTTGAAGAGGGAGATGCGCATAACGGGCGCACCGCAATGGCCGGATTCGAACAGTCGACTCGGACCTGGAAAAAATATAGCAAGACCGCCAGCCAGCTGTCGATTAAACAGCATGACTGGCGGTGCTTGCGCAGAAACTCACAGATGAGAGGCTAGTTAGAACTCCACCTTGGACAGGGATCCGCGGGTGATCGTCACGCCCGAGGCGGCTACCCCCAGGGGCAGGACCCGCCAGCCCGAGGCGGCGGCGTCGCGGCGAATATCGGCGCCCACGGGCTCGAGGGACATGACGGTGGGGCCAGCTCCCGAGACCACGGCAGCGTATCCGGCGCCGCGCAGCCAGTCCACGAGGGCCAGGGAGGGCTTCATGGCGGCTCGCCTGGGTTCCTGGTGAAGCCGGTCACAGGTGGCCTCCATGAGCTGGGTATGCAGGTCCGCTCCCCCGCTGGCGTGGCCCGAGAGGATCGCGGTGAGCGCGCACGCTCGGGCGACGTTGAAGCGGGCATCCACGTGCGCCACCGTGTCGGGTAGGGCTGCACGGGCGGTGGCCGTGCGCAGCTCAAAGTCGGGCACGAAGACCACCGGGGCGATGGCCTCCGGAGGACTCAGGCGCAACGCGCCCACCTCGCTTGTTTCCTCGTTCATCCAGGCGACCGTGGCGCCACCGAAGACGGCGGGCGCAACGTTGTCGGGGTGGCCCTCCATCTCGGAGCCGATCTCCAGGATCTCTTGGCGACCCAGGACGTCGGGGTCGCCGATGAGCGCGCGGGCGAGCGTCACGCCCGCGACGATCGCGCTCGCAGACGAACCCAGGCCTCGTGAATGGGGAATGCGGTTCAAGCAGCGCATGCGCACACCCACCTGGGGGGCGCCGGCGCGATCCAGGGCCAGGCGCAGGGCACGCACGACGAGGTTATCCTCGCCGAGCTCCACGTTGCCCGCGCCCTCGCCCTCGACGACGACCGAGGTCGGCCCCGTCGTCGCGTGAATCGAGACCTCATCCCACAGGTCCAGTGCCAGACCCATGCAGTCAAAGCCGGGGCCGAGGTTCGCGCTTGTTGCGGGAACCTTCACCGCCACGAAGTCGTCATGCACGCGCACGTCACTCACCCTCAACGCGGATCGTGGAGGTCACCTCACGCACCGCGTCGGACACGGCCAGCGCGCGTGCAACGGCACGCAGGTCGGCCTCGCGGGCCTGGTGGCTGGTTACGACGATGACGCAGGCGCCCGGAACCTCGTCGTTGCGCTGGTGCACCGACTGAATCGAGACGCCATGGCGAGCGAAGATGCCGGCGACGTCGGACAGGACGCCCAGGCGATCCTCCACCTGGAGGCGGATCTGGTAGCGCGTCAGCGTCGAGCCCGGGTCGAGGATCGGCAGGTGGGCGTAGACCGACTCGCGCGGGGCATGACCACCGAAGGCGCGGTGGTGCGCGGCCGCGACGAGGTCGGACAGGACGGCCGAGGCCGTGGGGGCTCCGCCCGCACCCTGACCGTAGAACATGAGGCGTCCGGCGTTCTCGCCCTCGACCAGGATCGCGTTGAAGGCGCCGTCGACGGAAGCGAGGGGGTGATCCGAGGGCACCTGGGCGGGGTGGACGCGCATCGCGACGCCCTCGTGACCGTCCTCTCCGATGCGGCGCTCGGCGATGGCCAGGAGCTTGATGGTGTGGCCGACGCGAGCGGCCTCCTCCATGTCTTCCTTGGTGATGTTCGAGATGCCCTCGACGGCCACGTCATCGATACCCACGCGGGTATGGAAGGCCAGCGAAGCCAGAATGGAACACTTCGCGGCGGCGTCGAGGCCTTCGACGTCGGCGGTCGGGTCAGCCTCGGCGAAACCGAGGTCCTGCGCCTGCTTGAGGGCGTCCTCGTAGCTCAGGCCCTTGGAGCTCATCGCATCGAGAATGAAGTTGGTCGTGCCGTTGACAATACCCATGACAGTGGTGACGCGGTCCCCCGCCAGCGATTCGCGCAGGCCGTAGACGACCGGAACGGCACCGGCGACGGCAGCCTCGTAGTAGAGGTCGGCGTCGTTGGAGGCGGCAGCCTCGTACAGCTCGGGACCGTGCGCGGCCAGCAGGGCCTTGTTGCCCGTCACGACCGAAACGCCCTGGTTGAGGGCGCGCAACACGAACGTGCGCGCCGGCTCGATGCCGCCGATCAGCTCGACAACCAGGTCCATCCCGTCAATGGCCTCGGCGGGGTCGGTCGTGAGCAGCTCCCGATCGATCGGCGAGTCACGCGGAGCATCCACATTGCGGACGAGAACTCGACGGACCTCCATTTCCGCGCCGGAGCGTGCAGCGAAATCCTCGCGACTCGACTGCAGGATACGAATGACCTGGCTACCGACGGTTCCCGCTCCAAGAACGCCAACTCCGAGGACCGGACGGGGTGCAGACATGGGATATTTCTCCTTCGTATGGGGGCACTGATACCAGTGTAAGTGGTCAAAGCTCACCCTTCCCTTATGGGGACCTTCGTCCTATAATTGAAGCAATTAAAACTTTGGACCCATGACCCTGAGACACAGAACATAGATCGATCGGCGAAACAGGTTGTCCAGCCCCCACCGGTCGTAGGACAATGGACCCAAGCGCCGGAATCCGGTGCACGAACGGAGCTCGACTCCCAACGACCGTCCCCCACAGGGATCACGGAATAATCCGAGAAGAGGAAGAATGACGACAGCAGACCAGAAAGCCTGGGAAGGTTTTGTCAAGGGTAACTGGTGCGATGAAATCGACGTGCGCGACTTCATCCAGCTGAACTACACGCCGTACGAGGGCGATGCCTCGTTCCTGGCTGGCCCCACCGAAAAGACCATGCGGGTCTGGAACACCCTTGAGGAAAAGTACCTCTCCGAAGAACGCAAGGTGCGCATCCTCGACATCGACACCGACACCCCGGCTGACATCGACGCCTTCAAGCCCGGTTACATTTGCGAGGACGACGACGTGATCGTCGGCCTGCAGACCGATGCCCCGCTCAAGCGCGCAATGATGCCCAACGGCGGCTGGCGCATGGTCGAGACGGCCATCCACGAGGCCGGCAAGGAATACAACCCCGAGGTGAAGAAGATCTTCACCAGGTACCGCAAGACCCACAACGACGCGGTCTTCGACATCTACACCCCGCGTATTCGCGCTGCTCGTTCCTCCCACATCATCACCGGCCTGCCGGATGCCTACGGCCGTGGCCGCATCATCGGTGACTACCGCCGCGTGGCCCTCTACGGTGTTGATCACCTCATCGCCGAGAAGCAGAAGGACAAGGATCGCTACGCCGACCAGCCCTTCTCCGAGCACTGGGCGCGCTACCGCGAGGAGCACTCCGAGCAGATCAAGGCCCTGAAGAAGCTGAAGAACCTGGCCGCCTCCTACGGCTACGACATCTCCGGCCCGGCCACCAACGCGCACGAGGCCGTGCAGTGGACCTACTTCGGCTACCTGGCCTCCGTGAAGTCTCAGGACGGCGCCGCCATGTCGATCGGCCGCCTCTCCGGCTTCTTCGATGTCTACTTCGAGCGCGATCTGGCCAACGGCACGCTGGACGAGTCCGGCGCGCAGGAGATCATCGACGCCCTGGTCATCAAGCTGCGCATCACCCGCTTCCTGCGCACCATCGCCTACGACCAGATCTTCTCGGGCGACCCCTACTGGGCCACCTGGTCGGACGCCGGCTTCGGCGACGACGGCCGCACGCTGGTCACCAAGACCTCCTTCCGTCTGCTCCAGACCCTGGTGAACCTCGGCCCGGCCCCCGAGCCGAACATCACCATCTTCTGGGACGAGAACCTGCCCCGCGGCTACAAGGAGTTCTGCGCCCGCATCTCGATCGAGACCTCGTCGATTCAGTACGAGTCCGATCCGCAGATCCGCGCCCACTGGGGCGACGACGCCGCCATCGCGTGCTGCGTGTCCCCCATGCGCGTCGGCAAGCAGATGCAGTTCTTCGGCGCCCGCGTGAACGCCGCCAAGGCCCTGCTCTACGCCATCAACGGTGGCCGCGACGAAATGAGCGGCAAGCAGGTCATGGAAGGCTACGAGCCCGTCCAGGGCGACGGCCCGCTCGACTTCGATGACGTGTGGAAGCGCTACGAGGAGATGCTCGACTGGGTGGTTGGCACCTACGTTGAGGCCCTCAACATCATCCACTACTGCCATGATCGCTACGCTTACGAGTCCATCGAGATGGCTCTGCACGACGCCGAGATCATCCGCACCATGGGCTGCGGCATCGCCGGTCTGTCCATCGTTGCCGACTCGCTGGCCGCCATCAAGTACGCGAAGGTCTACCCGATCCGCGACGAGACCGGCCTGGTCGTCGACTACCGCACCGAGGGCGACTTCCCGACCTACGGCAACGACGATGACCGCGCCGACGACATCGCCGCGACCGTCGTCCACACCGTCATGGACAAGATCCGCGCGATCCCCATGTACCGCGACGCGATCCCGACCCAGTCCGTCCTGACGATCACCTCGAACGTCGTCTACGGCAAGGCCACCGGCTCCTTCCCGTCGGGCCACCAGAAGGGCACCCCCTTCGCCCCCGGCGCGAACCCGGAGAACGGCATCGACACGCACGGCATGGTCGCCTCCATGCTGTCGGTCGGCAAGCTCGACTACAACGACGCGCTCGACGGCATCTCGCTGACGAACACGATCACCCCCCAGGGCCTGGGCCGCTCCAAGGAAGAGCAGATCCAGAACCTGGTCGGCATCCTCGACGCCGGCTTCGTCCCCGACGATTCCTGCGCCTACGACGGCACCAAGGGCTACTGATCCACCATTGGCGGGGATCAACTCGTATCCCTTGTTGATCCCCGCCACCCACCCCCGTGGGTGCGGCCGCAACCCGGCCCGCCCAAGCCGGCACCGCCGGTGTCTCACGATTAAGGAGAAATGTTATGGCAACCAAGACCTACGAAGAGCGTCTCGCTGACATGAAGGCCGCCCGCGAGGAGCGCGGTGACAAGGATGGCCTGTACCACGCGAACATCAACGTGCTCGAGGAGTCCACGCTGAAGGACGCCATGGAGCACCCCGAGAAGTACCCGAACCTGACCGTTCGCGTTTCCGGCTACGCCGTCAACTTCGTCAAGCTCACCCGTGAGCAGCAGCTGGACGTCCTGTCCCGCACCTTCCACCACTCGGCCTGATCGGTCGACGGTAGTGGGGCGTTGGGCGCACGCCCGGCGCCCCACTACTATGCCCGCCGGTTCCGCCCGCAATCGCTGACGCCCCGACCTCGTTCGCGCCATCGCCGCGCCCGTACTACTTCGAAGAAGGAATCATGACGCAGCCCCTCGCCATTCCCACGTTCCGCGAGCAGGACTTCCAGGCTCCCCAATCCCGTACCGTCGGCGCGGGCGTCGAGGGCCTTGAGGAGATCACGGACCTGGAGCGTTCCGAACGCTTGCGACGCATGCGAGAGGGCACGCTCGGTTCCATTCACTCCTGGGAGCTGGTGACCGCCGTCGACGGCCCCGGCACGCGCATGACTGTGTTCCTCAACGGCTGTCCGCTGCGCTGCCTCTACTGCCACAACCCTGATACGTTCCTCATGAAGGACGGCGCTCCCGTGTCCGACACGGAGCTGCTCTCCCGCATCGCCCGCTACCGCCGGATTTTCCGCACGACGAAGGGCGGCATCACGCTGTCCGGCGGCGAGGTGCTCATGCAGCCCCAGTTCGCCAAGCGCATCCTGCTGGGTGCCAAGGAGATGGGCGTGCACACCTGCATCGATACCTCCGGCTACCTGGGTGCGAACTGCGACGACGAGATGCTCGATGCGATCGACCTGGTGCTCCTCGATGTCAAGAGCGGCGATCCCGAGACCTACAAGAGGGCGACCGGCCGTGAGCTGGCACCCACAATTGCGTTCGGCGACCGCATCGCGGCTCGAGGCGGGGACACACGCATCTGGATTCGTTTTGTCCTGGTTCCGGGCCTGACGGACGACCCCGAGAACATCCGCAAGGTCGGTGAGATCGTCACCCGCTGGAAGGATGTCATCGACCGTATCGAGGTCCTGCCCTTCCACCAGCTGGGCAAGGACAAGTGGCACTCCCTGGGACTGGAGTACCATCTCGAGGACGCGAAGGCACCGACGCCCGAAGCTACCGAGGACGTGCGCAACTACTTCCGCTCGCTGGGCTTCGAGGTCCACTGACAGAGCGTGGAATGTGGCCCCGGGAGGGGTGAGCGAGGCTCACTCCCCCGGGGTCCACGTGTATCCGGGGGCGCCCCAGCCGCGCTCGGCGACGTGAGCGCGCGCCGCCTCATCATAGGGGGCGTCAAGGCGATCGACGTACAGCGTCCCGCGCAGGTGGTCGTATTCGTGCTGGAAGATCCGCGCGAGCCATCCGCGCGCCGCGACGGTGATGGCAGATCCGGCGACGTCGTAGCCGCGCAGGACCGCCCCGAGCGCGCGGCGCAGCGGGTATTGGACGCCGGGGACGGACAGGCAGCCTTCGGATTCGCAGACCATATCCGGCTGTGCCTCCAGGATCGCGCCAGTTCCTGCGTCGTCCCACACGAGGTCGAGCGTCGGGTTGATGACGACGCCGCTCAGCGCGTCGTTAAAGCCGCGTTCGGGCCCGCGATCGAGCTGGAGCTCGTGCGCGTAACGCCGGTCGAAGGTTCCTCCGCCGCGATACGACCAGACGAAGACTTGCAGGCCGACACCGACCTGCGGGGCGGCGAGTCCGACGCCGGGTGCGGCGTGCATCGTCTCGGTCATGTCGGCGACCAGGTCGGCCAGGGCCGAATCGAAGGATTCGACGGGGTCGGCCAAGCGGTGCAGTACCGGCTCGCCTGTGATGCAGATCGGCAGTATCGTCATGTGTGCTCCCTATCGCGTGTCTCGACGCGCCGAGACACGCTCTCCTATCGGATGACTCCGACGCCAGCGGCTTGAATCGGGCGTGGGAGCGTTGGGTCCAGCGCCCGGATCACGCGGGCGGGGTTGCCGACCGCGATCAAGTTGGCGGGGATGTCTCGGGTGACGACGGCACCGGCTCCAACGATTGTGTTCTCGCCGATCGTCACGCCCGGGCAGATGACGACGGAGCCGCCCAGCCACACGTTATCTTCGAGGGTGATCGGGGCGGCGGACTCCCACTTGGCTCGACGAGGCCCGGGCTCGGTCGGGTGGATTGCGGTATAGAGCGAGCAGTTGGGACCGATGAGGACGTCCTGGCCGATGACGATGGGGGCGACGTCGAGGGCGGTGAGCCCAAAGTTGACCCAGGAGCCGTCGCCGATAGAGATGTTGTGACCGTAGTCGACGCGCAGGGGCGGGCGAATATCGACGCCCTCGCCCACCGATCCGATGACCTGGGCGAGCAGGTAGCGCGCGATGTCGGGGTCGGTCGGGTGCGCCTGCTCGTACAGGGACAGGAGGCGCACGGCACGCTTGGTGTGGGTGGCAAGCACATCGTCGGCCACGTAGAAGTCGCCGTCCGCCATGCGCTGGGAGGGTGTGCGCTCGTCGTCGCGAAAACGAGGATCGTCGAAGGTGGTTCCCGGTGCGAGGGTCATGCGACCAGGGTAGTCGATGCCCTCTCGAGTCGCGGCGCGCGGCGCGCGTCCAGGTGAGCGAGCAGGGATTGCAGCTGGGCGATGTCGTCGGCGGGGTCCTCGGGGTGCCACTGGACGCCGACGATGGGGGCGTCGGGCGATTCGATGGCCTCGACGGTGCCGTCGGGCGCGTAGGCGCTCACGCGCAGCGTCTGACCCAGGCGATCCACGCGCTGGTGGTGGGCCGAGGAAATGGTGATCTCGGAGTCGACGAGGACGGGCGCCAGGGCTCGCTCGAGATGGGAACCGGCCTCGACGCGCACGCCGTGGCGCACGAATCGGTGGTCGGAGAGGATCGCGCGATTGGTGTGTGTGCCGTCTGCGATGTCCTGCTCGAGGGTACCGCCGAACGCGGTGTTGATGATCTGCATGCCGCGGCAGATGCCCAGCAGCGGCGTACCGGTCCGGGCAGCGTAGTCGACGAGGGCAAGCTGGCCCAGGTCGGCGCGGTACCAGTGGCGTCCCTCGTGGTTGTATCCCTGGGAGGCACCGTAGTGGGCGGGGTGAACGTCCTCGCCGCCCATGATGATGATGGCGTCGGCCCCCTGGGCGCGCAGCGCGGCTCCCTCGGCCCCGTCTTCCTGCGCGTATTCGCGGATAACGTTCCAGGTGGGCAGCGCGGCCTGGAGAAGACGATCCCACAGGCGCATGCAGATGTTGTTGTATGCCTCGTCCCCCGGGCGCGCCGGAAGGACGTTGGAGATCAACAACGTCGGCTTCGTGTGGTTCGTCATAGGGCCTATCTTGGCAGGTGCGGGCCGTTTGCGCGCGCAACGTTCACGGGATGGCCAATTGTGACAGCGTGCGTCCACGTCGCGGGCACTCCCCTGATCGGGCCTTTTTCCTGAGAAACCAACGGACGAGGCCGGGGTAGGTCATGCGATCACGCATCCACGCCCCGGCCTCGTCCCAGGCCATGAACACTCAGGCGAGCGCCCCCATCGGATCCCACGCGGGCAGGTGGAGGGGCTCCTCGGTGACGGCGGCGCGTAGCTCGGCGAGCAGGTCATCCACGTGGACGGCCACCTCAAACACGTTGGCGTCGAACCAGTCGGCGTCCATCGTGAAGAAGCCCTTGTCGCCGCGGTCCTCGCCCCAGGAGTTCTCCACGCGGAAGCGGCGGCCCGCACCGGCCTCGTCGATGTCCACGCCCGTGAAGAGCATCGCGTGGTTCATTGCGGACTCGCAGGTGTTGACGCGCTGCTCCTTCGAGGTGGAGAAGTCCACGCCGAACAGGGAGTCGAAGTCATAGAGGCCATCGACGAACAGGCCGGAGGCGCGGTCGGACTGCTGGCTGCAGTCGGCACCGAACCAGACGGCGCGGCCCGAGGCCAGGATCGAGGTGGTGATGGAACGGATCTGCTCGACGGGGGCGTTGACGTAGAGGATCGGGCGCCCGCCCACGACGTTGCCCATGTGATCCACGGTCAGCGTGTGGCCCTTGGGGTGCTCTGCGCGCGGGTCGTCCACGAGGCACACGTACTGCGTGAGGTCCACGTCCACGTAGCGGTCGTAGAACTCGCGCGGGGTGAGGACGCCGTCGCGGTGGAACTCTCCCTTATCGTCGCGCCACTCCCACTCGAAGGAGGCCGGGGGCTCGCCCAGGCAGATGACGAGGATGCGCCACACGTCAGCCAGGGCCGCTTCCTTGACCTCGTTGATCTGTTCCTCGGAGGCACCGTCGGCGACCAGCGCGCGCAGCTCCAGGGCCGTGCGGCGCAGGACGACCTTGAGGCGAGCGTTCATGGGGGCGGTGTGGCCGGAGGACTCGGTTTCGGGCATCGCGGTCTTGGGGACCAGGCCGTGCTTGAGGTAGAGGGAGACGGCCATGTCCCACTGGCCGCCATCGGACAGGAGGTCGCCGAGGAGGAACTGGAGGAGTCGTCCATCCAGCTCTTCGGTGGCGGCCGTTGCGATGACGTCGGTGAGGAAGAAGTTGGCGCGCTCGAATTTGTCCCAGAAGAGCACGTAGTTCTGGGAGAACTCGAAGTCCTTGACGCCCAGGTGCGTGCGCGTTGTCGAGCGCAGCAGGTTCAGGGAGGAGAAGAGCCAGCAGCGGCCGGACTTCTTCTGGGAAGTGACCTTCCAGTCGTCGATCTTGTGGGAGACGACGGTGGGAGTGGCGACGACCTTCGCGCGGTCGAAGGCGACCGGCTCGACGCCGGCGTGGGCAACCGCGTTGCGCGCAACCGTGCGGGCGGTGTCGGAGTATTCGTGGAGGCGATCAATCAGCTCATCGGTGATCTCGTGGGCCATCTGCCTAGACTTCCTTTCTATCGAGAGTCATTCTCTATAAGGATACGCTCAAGCCGTGACGCAAACTACTCGACTTCGTTTAAAATGAGCGTGTTTCATGTTCAGTGAACGCGAAGGAGCATTCATGGTCACGCTTGGTGCATCGGGGCGCGAGGTGACTGTCTCGGCCGGGGACTACGAGGCACGCATCGTCACGGTCGGCGCGGGTCTGGCTGGCCTCACGCATCGAGGACACGACCTGGTCGTCCCGCACCGCGTGGACGAGTTACCCCTGGGATACCTCGGGAAGGTCCTTATCCCCTGGCCGAATCGAGTCGCCGGCGGCACCTATTCGTGGGGTGGCACGTCCTATCACCTGCCGGTCGACGAACCCGCGTTTGGCACGGCCCTGCACGGTCTCGTGGCCTTCCAGGAGTGGGACATTGTCGAGGCCGACGCCTCCTGGGTCCTTCTGCGCACTCTTATCCCAGCGCGCTATTCCTATCCGTGGACGCTTGTGGCCACCGCACGCTACAGCCTGGACGCCGGCACCGGGCTGGACGTGGAGTTGTCGGCCACGAACATCGGCTCAGGTACCGCCCCCTTCGGGATGGGTTTCCACCCCTACCTCACGGCGGGCGGAGCGCGCGCCGACGAGATGGAACTGACGAGTCCCGCTGGCCTCGCGCATGAAGCCGACGAGCACATGATCCCGACCACCGCCCACCCCGCGGGCGACCTCGGGCTGGATTTTCGTTCTCCCCGCCTGATCGGCTCGACCAGTATCGATCACTGTTTCACGGAGCTCCCCGTCGGTACGTGGACCGTGACGCTGCGCTCCCCCGCTAGCGGCGTGGGAGTGTCCCTATCCTCGGACGTGAGCTGGCTTCAGGTCTACTCGGCCGACGACATTGACCGTGTGGGCGTGGCCGTCGAGCCAATGACGTGCCCGCCCGACGCCTTCAATTCGGGCACGGACGTGGTGGCGCTGGAACCGGGCGCGACCCACACACTGAGCGCGCGGATCGCGGGCACCGTCACTGCTTAGTAGGCTCCCGCGGCGGCGCGGATCAGCGTCAGAGCGACCGCGCCGGCCGTCGAGGAACGCAGCACGTTGGCCCCCAGGCCGATCATTCTGGCGCCGGCGTCCACCAGTGCGCCCGTCTCCTCCGGGCCGATACCGCCCTCGGGCCCGACGATCAGTGCGACGCGCGGGGGCAGGGAGGCGTCCGCGCCTGCTTCCTGGAGGCTCGCCAACGCCGCCCCCAGCGATTCGCTGGCCTCCTCGTGACAGACGAAGGCAACCCCGGCCTCGTCCGTCAGGGACGCGACCCACGAGGTCAGCTCGCGGCTGTCCATCACGCCCTCAACGGTGGGGACGAAAGCGCGGCGGGACTGCTTGGCGGCGGCGCGTGCGACACCCTCCCACTTGGCACGGCCCTTGTCGGCCTTGGGTCCCTTCCATTGCACGATCGCGCGCTGGGAGGCCCACGGGATCACCCGATCGATGCCGATCTCCGTGCAGATCTCGACGGCGGCCTCGTCGCGCCCGCCCTTGGCCAAGGCCTGGACGAGGACGATCTCGGGCACTGGGCACTCCTCCTGGAGTACCTCACGCACGACGAGGGACAGCGATGACTTGTCGGCACCGGCAACCTCGCAGGTCAGGCGCAGGCCCGCCCCGTCGACGACGTCCACCCACTCGCCCGCGCCGATGCGGCGCACGGAGGCGGCGTGACGTCCCTCCGCACCAGCCAGGGTCGCGCGGTCCCCCACTCCCACCGAGGCAGGATCGGGGCGCAGGTCTTCACCGAGAAAAACGGGCCGGGTCATTGCGTGTCAGCCCATGAAGGTGTCGCGCAGCTTATCGAAGAACGTCGGCTGCTGACGGTGGGGCTCCACGCGGACCTCGCCGCGCGCCTTTGCCAGCTGCTCGAGCAACTCGCGCGACGTCTCGTCCAGTTTCTTGGGGATCTCCACGTCGACGTGCACGTGCATGGAGCCGCGTCCCGAGCGCTGCAGGTGCCCCACGCCCAGGCCCTCCAGGACGATGTCGTCGTTGGGCTGGGTGCCGGCGTTAATCGTGACGGTCTTCTTGCCGTCCAGGGTCTCCAGCTCGAACTCGGTGCCCAGCGCCGCGGTGGTCATCGGGATCGTGATCCAGGTGTGCAGGTCGTCGCCGCGCCGGTCGAAGACCGGGTGCTTCTTCTCGCGGATTGACAGGTACAGGTCGCCGCTGGGGCCGCCGCCCATGCCGACCTCGGCCTCGCCGCTGACGCGGATCTGTGTGCCCTCGCTGGCACCGGCCGGGATGTTGATGTTGAGCGTGCGGCGCGTGGCGACGCGGCCCGCGCCGTTGCACTCCGTGCAGGGCTGGGGGATCGTGTCGCCGAAGCCCTGGCAGTTCGGGCAGGGAGCCTGGGTCTGCATGCGGCCGAAGAGGGAGTTCTGGATCTGCGTGACGAAGCCCGATCCGTGGCAGGTGCCGCACTGCTCGGGAGAGGTGCCCGGCTGGCACATGGAGCCGTGGCAGGTGTCGCAGGAGACGTAGGTCCGGAAGGAGACCTCCTTCGCGGCACCGAATGCGGCGTCCTCGAGGGTGATGTCGACGGTGACCTGCTGGTCCTTGCCGCGGCGAACGCGCGACGCGGGGCCGCGCGAGGACGCGCCAAAGCCGCTGGTGAACACGGCTTCGAAGATGTCGGAGAAGCCCGTAAAGGGGGCACCCGCGCCCGCGCCGCCGCGCAGGGCGTCGGGTCCGCCGATGTCGTACATCTGGCGCTTCTCGGGGTCGGAGAGCGTCTCGTAGGCGACAGACAGTTCCTTGAACGCTTCTTCGGAGTCGGCGCCCGCATAGTCGGGGTGGAGCTTACGCGCGAGCTTGCGGTACGCCTTCTTGATCTCATCCTGGTTGGCGTCTCGGGAGACGCCGAGGACCTCGTAGTAGTCTCTCACGCTTGCTGTTCCTTCCCGTGTGGGCGCTCGGTGATGGTCTGGTCGGTGGTGGGGCGCATGGTCAGTTGTTGGTTTCCTGGGCCAGGTACCTGGAGAGGTAGGCGGCAACGGCGCGCACGGAGCTCATGGTGCGCGAGTAGTCCATTCGCATGGGGCCAACGATTCCCAGGTGGGCGGATCCGCCGGTGTCGTCCGCCCCGGCGCGGTAGGTCCCCGTGACGACGGCCGCTTCGGCCAGGGCGTCGTGAGGGTTTTCCGCTCCGATGCTCACGTGCAGCTCCTCACTGGGGTCGGCCTCGGAGAAGAGACGCATCAGGACAACCTGTTCCTCAAGGGCATCCAGGACGGGCGCGATGTCGCGGAAGTCGAGCGCTCCGCGAGCCAGGTTGGCCGCGCCGGCCACGACAATCTTTGCCTCGCCGGCGCCGGTAAGTACGTCGGTGAGGGCCTCACCGACGGCGCTGACCGCCGCACTCAGCTCAGGTCGGGACGAGGCCGTGGCCGCCTCGACGCACGAACGCGCGGTTTGGGAGGTCGCGGCGTCGCAGTGGGCGCGCAGGTGGTCACGCACGGCGAGCAGTTGGCCGTCGTCGAGGGGCGTGTCGAGGCTGAGGGTCCGCTCCCCCACCTCGCCGTCGGCGGTGATGACAACGACGAGAACACGCCCGGGGGTAAGGCCGAGGACCTCGAGGTGCTTGAGGGTGCGCACGCGCGAACCCGGGTATTGCACGAGGGCCACCTGGTGGGTGACTTGCGCGAGGAGGCGCACGGAGCGTTCCACGACGTCGTCAATGTCGACCGAGTCGGAGAGGAACGTTTCGAGAGCCTGGCGCTCAGGAGTTGTCATGGGCTTGATCTGGGCGAGCCGGTCGACGAAGACGCGGTATCCGCGGTCGGTGGGCACGCGACCGGCGGACGTGTGGGGCTGATAGATCAGCCCGGCTTCTTCCAGGACCGCCATGTCGTTGCGGATCGTGGCCGAGGAGACGCCCAGGCCCCCGGCGGCAATGGCCTTGGAGCCGACGGGTTCGCGTGTGGCCACGTACTGGGTGACGATGGCGCGCAGGACGTCAAGCCTGCGGTTTTGCGCGCTGTTGCGTGCCATGTCACTCCCTCCGTCCTGGCACTCCCTCTCTCTGAGTGCAAATGCTACTCCCCGCCCGCGAGCGGGGGCGACCCGGGCGACGCTTGATAGGTGCGCTCATTGCGAACCTCACGGCACCGCCACTTTCTTACTGAGCCCAGGGCACTGTGACGAAGTCGATGAGCTCCTCGACTCGGCCCAGCAGCGCGGGCTCCAGGTCACGGTACGTGCGCACGGTGGACAGGATCCGCTTCCACCCCATCGCGATGTCGCGCTGATCGGCGTGCGGCCAGCCGAGGGCGTCCAGCGTGCCGTGCTTGATGTCGATGCCGCGCGGGACGTCGGGCCAGGCGTTCAGGCCCACGCGCTCGGGCTTGACAGCCTGCCAGATGTCAACAAAGGGATGTCCGAGCACGAGAACCGCGCCCGGCCACCGAGCGGAGACGGCCTCGGCGATGCGCGACTCTTTAGAGCCGGGCACCATATGGTCGACGAGTACGCCCGCGCGCGCTGTGTCGGTCGGGCCGAACGCCTCGAGGATGTCCTCCAGGTTGTCCACACCCTCGAGCAGCTGCACCGCGATGCCGGCCTCGGCCAGGTCCTCACCCCACACGTGCTGAACGAGCTCGGCGTCGTGGCGTCCCTCTACCCAGATCCGCGATCGCTTGGCGACCTTCGGACCGGAGGAGGTGGGCGCGAAGGAACCGGAGTTGGTGATCCTGCGCCCCGATGCGCTGGTCTGCACACTCGCCGAGGCCTGGGCGGGCTTGGGCTTTGTGGGCAGCGCGTCGATCGGGCGCCCCTCCAGCCAGAACCCGGGGCCGAGCGGGAAGGAACGGCGCGCTCCGCGCCGATCCTCAAGCTCGACGAGGTAGACGCCGCCGGACTTCTCCACCCGCGTCACCGCACCGACCCAGCCCGACGACACGTCTTCGAGGACCATGCCGATCTCGACGTGGACCGCCACCGAGCGAGGGCGCCGAGCACCCGGCCCGTCACGATGCGGGTCGTGAGCGAAGATGTTCGTCCCGTAAGGATCTGCCGTATTCACGCGGAATACTCTAGCGGCGTCGCGTGGGCTAGACGAGCACCACGCGGACGAACATCGCCACCAACGCAGCCAGGATCCAGGAGGACACGGAGCCAATCAGGAATTCTTCGGCCTTTTCGCCCGAGGAGTCCTGGGAAATTTCGGGGAAACGGATGACGCCCTTGGCGGCCACGACGGCCCCGATCGCTACCTCGGCACCCGCCCCGGCGAGAATGATGATGAGGAGACGTTCGAGCGGGCCGATCCAGCGACCGCCGCGCAGTGCTGTTCCCGGCTCCTCATCCTCGACGTCCTCGTTCGTCAGGATCGGCAGAGAGCTGGGCGTGAGAGGGGCTTCCTCGTCGCCCTGGTCCGCTGCGGCCCCGTCAACCTGTGTGCCGCTCGTATCCGGCGTCTCAACAGACTCGGGCATTGCGGGAAGCACGGGCGCGTTGATCCACCCGGGGACAGGGTCGCGCGATCGCCCGCGGGCACACAGCAAGATTGCCGTGATCAGGTGATTGGCTGGCCCGGTCATGAGGAAGACGACGGCGATAATGAGGTCAAACGGGCGCCCAGGCAGGAGCGCCAGCGTCGGATGACTGACTGCGTCCACGCTCATCAGAGCGACGAACCCCATCGCTGCGAGCGCCCAGCGCGCCAACACCGACCGCGCCGAGCCGTCAGCCAGATCCCAAGCGAACCAGACGAGGGCAAGCACGGTACCCGTGACGAGCGCGAGGGTATCGACACGGACAATGAACCACGCGTAGCACACGACAATCGCCATGAGCGTCACGAAGAGAACGAGACGCCGCGACCATCGCCGAGGATCGGAAGTGAGCAGGACCGTCAGCTCTGACGCGGAGATCCCTAGGAGCAGAACTTCATGCACGGGCAGCCTCCGCGATGAGGAGTGAGGATTGGATGAGCCCCGCCCCCGTCCCGCGGGCGAAGTCCGAAATGGCCTGCTGCGACAGCTTTTCAACGCGCGCGATCTCCACCTGCGTCTTGCCGAGCAGCAGCGAGGCGGTGATGCGGCGGTGGCGCGCGGAGAGCTTGAGGATCGCGTGGTCACGCAGGCTCAGCAGGGCGTTGACCGCGGTCTGGCAGGTCGCGGACACATAACCTTCGATAGAGGCGTGAGCCACGAACCAGGTGCGGATGAAGGGGTTGGAGGAGTCCTGGAGGTCGTGCGCTCGGTTGATCGCAGCGCGCGCCGCCCACCACGCCGATCCATCTTGAAGAGAGCCTCCCTCGGCCACGCGCTGGCGGGCGGGGGCCTGACGATGAACACCGGAGGAGAACTCTTCGATGCGTCCAGCGCCGATCCCGAAGCGAAGCTGGAGCGCAGGGGGCAACAGCAGCTGGGCGCGCAGCGTCAGCAGCAACGCATCCTCGAGGGAGTAAGCCACGGCCTGGAACTCATCGCCCACCGTCGGGTAAGGAACCTCCAGCAGGGCTAGCCCCTCGGAGGCCCGCTCCAGAGCAGCCTCAAAGATTCTCTGAGCCTCTGCACGATTGGTCAACGTACGAGAGCCCACGATGTCAGCAATGACAGCGTATCGCAGAGTCACAGTCCCACACTTTTCCTTGTATTCCGCTCCCCACAAGCCTCACCGAGGAGACGACCTGAAGGTAGCTCGGCTTCACATGACAACTCTAGGCAAACATACTTCAACCACGATGTCAACATTATTGCGACGTAATCGAAGCTTGTCACACCCTATACAAGCACAAAGTGACAAATGGCCAGTATTGGTAGACACACTTGAACTTGTATTGGCCTACCTACAAGTTATTTTGAGATTTGTCTGACCAATTACTAATATTGACCAATCTACCGATATTGCGTCGCTCGACGCGCTCTCAGGCCTCAGTAACCCATCAATTCCCGCGTCACATAATCCGCCAGCAGGCGCCCACGCAGGGTCAACACTGCGCGCCCAGACACCGCCGCAACTCCATCAATGAGACCATCGGCGATAAGCGCGGCAACGCGCCCACCCGCCGACGTACGACCGAACGTGCCACCCACGGCCTCGTCCCGAGGTGCGACGCCCGGCAGACCGTCAAGCTCCACGCCCTCCGACGTGCGAAGCCCCAGCATGACGCGCTCAAGCTCGCGCTCCTGCGCGCCCAAAATCTCGCCCGCTGCCGCGGGAGAACCGCCCGCGCGCACGCGACCCGCGTAGGCCCCCGGGTTCTTGACGTTCCACCAGCGCGCCTTACCAACGTGAGAGTGAGCACCCGGTCCGAAGCCCCACCAGTCCCAGTCCCGCCAGTACGCCAGATTGTGGCGCGAAGCATGCTCGAAGGTCGTTGAGGGAAGCCCCGAGGCCCGGTCAGATGCGGTGGCGCGTGCAAAGTTGGAGATCTCGTACCAGGCGTAGCCCGCCTCGCCCAGCAGGGCGTCGGCAAGCTCGTACTTAGCAGCCTCATCGTCCGGGTCGGGGGTCGGCAGCTCGCCGCGAGACACCTGGGCCCCCATCTTCGTCCCCTCCTCGACGACAAGGGCGTATGCGCTCATGTGCTCGGAGTCGTAGGACAGGGCGGCGCGCAGCGAGGCCTCCCAGTCCGCCAGCGACTCCCCCGGGGTCCCATAAATCAGGTCGACGGACGTGGCGAGGCCCGCATCCTTGGCCCACTCAACCACCTGGGGCACGCGCTCGGGGGTGTGCGTGCGGTCCAGGGTCGCCAAGATGCGCGCCACCGCGGACTGCATACCGAAAGAGACCCGCGTGAAGCCAGCGTCGGCCAAGGCGCGCAGATCTTCGCGCGTGACGGTATCCGGGTTGGCCTCCAGGGTCACCTCGGCACCCTCGTCGATCCCGACGCGGGCGCGCAGCCCCTCCAGGATCGCGATCAGCTCGGCCGCGTCCAGCATCGTCGGCGTACCACCGCCGAAAAACACGGTGCGCGCCGCCCGCTCAGGCAGCCCAGCCTCAGCCATGACCCGCGTGGCCAGTGAGGCCTCAGCGAGGACAGACGGCGCGTAGTCGCCAATCTGCGCGCCCGGCCCAAAGCCCACGGTATAGGTGTTGAAATCGCAGTAGCCGCAGCGCACACGACAAAAGGGCACATGCACGTACAGCGAGAGCGGGCGGGCGCACTCAGCTTCGACGAGGCCGGGGGACAGCGCGCCGTCGGCTGGCCATCGCGCTCCGTCTGGCTGTGCGGGGCTCATGCGGATCCGTCAGCCACGCGCGCGGCGCACGCCAACAATGTCGTGGGCGTGGCGGCCCGCATCGATGCCTCGGGTCTCAAAGTGCGTGACGACGCGTCCCTCAAAGCGCGGGGCGAATCCTCCGCGCTGCGGCTGCGGGTCCTCCGGGTCCGGACGCTCTCCTGCGTGCGGGTTCTCAAAGAGCTCGCAGGCCTCGACGACGTCGCGCATCTGCCAGGCGTAGTCGTCCCAGTCCGTGGCCAGGCGCCACACTCCCCCATCGCGCAGCAGGCGTGCAACCTCAAGAGCGAAATCATCCGAGACCAGGCGACGCTTGCGGTGACGCGCCTTGCGCCACGGATCCGGGAAGAACGTCCAGACCTCGTCCAGGGATGCGTCCCCGAGCATGATGGGCAGAGCCTGCGCGGCGTCGGCCTCGATGACGCGGATGTTGTCCACGTCGGCCTCGACCGCCTTCGAAATCAGCTTCGCGATGCCGGGCACCCACACCTCCAGCGCCAGGAAATCGCGCTGCGGGTTCGCCGCGGCCGCAGCCACGATCTGCTCGCCCGTGCCCGAACCAATTTCGAGCGTCACGGGCGCGCTGCGCCCAAACAGCGCCTCCAGGTCCAGCGTGAAGTCCTCGGCCACCGTCGTGTAGCCCACGCCGCGACGCGGCTCAACGACATAGCGGTGCGCGTGGGCCTCCCACGTGCGCGCCAGGTTCGCCGGCAGCTCGCGCGCGCGCCGCGTGAACGACTTGGTCCGACTCATAAACACGGTGCCCTCCGGGGCCTCCCCCGGGCGACGCCCACCACACGCCTGGCCCGCCTCCGACGCGGAGGCTGCCACGGCCTCGTCCATGCACGCGCTCACTTCTTGCCCGTGGGAACGTCGGAGGTCAGGGCGGCGATGAAGGCCTCCTGCGGCACGTCCACGCGGCCGATGGACTTCATGCGCTTCTTGCCTTCCTTCTGCTTCTCGAGCAGCTTGCGCTTACGACTGATGTCGCCGCCGTAACACTTGGCCAGCATGTCCTTACGCAGCGCCTTGATGGTCTCACGGGCGATGACGCGCGCGCCGACCGCGGCCTGCACCGGGATCTCGAACTGCTGGCGAGGAATGAGTTCCTTGAGGCGCTTGGTCATGCGCTGGCCGTAGTTGTAGGCGCCATCGCGGTGAACGATCGCGCTGAACGCGTCGACGCGGTCGCCGTTGAGCAGGATGTCGACCTTGACGAGGTCCGCGCTCTGCTCGCCGCTCTCCTGGTAGTCCAGGGAGGCGTAGCCGCGCGTGCGGGACTTGAGCTGGTCGAAGAAGTCGAAGACGATCTCCGCCAGGGGCAGCTGGTAGTGCAGCTCGACACGGTCCTCGCTCAGGTAATCCATCCCGCGCATCGTGCCGCGGCGGTCCTGGCACAGCTCCATGATCGTGCCCGTGAACTCCGTGGGCGTCAGGATCGTCGCGTTGACGACGGGTTCGCGCACCTCGGCGATCTTGCCTTCGGGGAACTCGCTCGGGTTATCCACGCGCACCTCGGTCCCGTCCTCCGTCACGACGCGGTAGACGACGTTCGGGGCGGTCGCGATGAGGTCGAGGTTGAACTCCCGCTCCAGACGCTCGCGAATAATCTCCAGGTGGAGCAGGCCCAGGAAGCCGCAGCGGAAGCCGAAACCGAGGGCCGCGGAGGATTCGGGCTCGAAGGTCAGGGCCGCGTCATTGAGCTGGAGGCGTTCAAGGGCGTCACGCAGGTCCGGGAAGTCCGAGCCGTCCACCGGGTAGATGCCGGAGAAGACCATCGGGTTAGGGTCACGGTAGCCCGCGAGAGCCTCGGTCGCGCCGCGCACCTGGCTGGTCACGGTGTCGCCGACGCGCGACTGGCGCACGTCCTTCACGCCCGTGATCAGATAGCCCACCTCGCCCGCGCCGATCCCCTCTTCGGGCTTGGGCTCGGGCGAGATGACTCCGAGCTCAAGCAGTTCGTGGGTGGCGCCCGTCGACATCATGCGCACGCGCTGACGGGTCGAGAGCACACCGTCAACGACACGCACGTAGGTGACCACACCGCGGTAGGTGTCGTAGACAGAGTCAAAAATCATGGCGCGCGTCGGAGCGTCGGCCTCGCCCTCGGGGGCGGGAATGACCTCGACGATGCGGTCGAGGAGGGCCTCAACGCCCTCGCCGGTCTTGCCCGAGACCTTCAAGACCTCGTCCTCCTCGCAGCCAATAAGCTGGGCGACCTCGTGCGCGTACTTCTCGGGCTGGGCGCCGGGCAGGTCGATCTTGTTCAGGACCGGAATGATCGCCAGGTCGTTCTCCAGGGCCAAGTACAAGTTGGCCAGCGTCTGGGCCTCGATGCCCTGCGCGGCGTCGATGAGCAGGACCGCGCCCTCGCAGGCGGCCAGCGAACGGGAAACCTCGTAGGTGAAGTCCACGTGTCCGGGAGTGTCGATCATGTTGAGCGCGTAGGGCGTCCCCTCGTGCGCCCACGGCATACGCACGGCCTGGCTCTTGATCGTGATGCCGCGCTCACGCTCGATGTCCATGCGATCCAGGTACTGGTCACGCATCTCTCGGGCCTCGACGACGCCGGTGAGCTGAAGCATACGGTCCGCGAGCGTCGACTTCCCATGATCGATGTGGGCGATAATGCAGAAGTTGCGGATCTGCGCCTGCGGGGTGCGGGACGGGCGAATCTGAGCCTGCTGCGCGGGCGTGGGGATGGGCACGTGTACCTCCGTGAAGTCGTTAACCTCCTTATCGTCCCATTGACGCGCCCCTTTGTGCGAATTGTGGGGCGGGAAGTCGCGCACAGTCGCCCAGGCTCACACCCGCGCGGCCACTACTGGAAGTCCTCCGGGGTGATACTGGCCTCCACCAGCAGCGCCACGGCCTCGGTCATGTCGCACTCGTCCCAGTCGTCGGGGTGGTCCGCCTTGAGCTTGCGAGCGATCGACATGGTCCTCTCCTCGTCCCCGCGCAGCATGGCCAGCGTGAGCAGGATGGTTCTGATGCGAGCGGTCATCTCGTCGCGGTCACCGAGGTAGCGGCGGCAATCCTCCGCCAGGACCGTCCACAGGTCCTCGCCGGCGTCCCGATCCCCTCCCATCCAGGTGTTGCGCGCAATCTCATTGCGCAAGCGCAGGACGCGCCAGTCGCCGAAGTCCGCGACGCGCAGGAGGACCTCCAGGTTGGTCTCGTACAGGCGGATCGCCTCCTCGTACTGGCGGTCGGCGGACAGGACCTCGGCGAGGTTGTCGCGCACCGTCAGCACCGTCATGTCCTCCTCGTCGCACTCGGGTTCCATGTCGGCCAGCAGCTCGCGGTACACGCGCGCAGCGCGCGACCACTTGCCGGTGTTCTTCCAGGGCATGGCCGAGTTGTTGCGGATCGCGAAGGCCAGCTGCGGGTCGAGGGTCGGGCTGTTCTTGACGTCGCAGACCAAGGCGGAGAACTTGCGGGCCGCCATGTCCTCATCGCCCAGGATGGCCAGCCAGTAGGCCTCGGAGTTGCGCAGCATGAGGATCAGCGGGTGATCGCGCTCCAGGTAGCTGGTACCCAGGCGGGCGGCGTCCGAGGCCACCTTGCGGCATTGCCCGTACGCTCCCAGGGCCGCGTGCCAGTCGATGCAGAGCTTGGCGGCCTCGAGTCGCAGCTCGATGGGCGCGTCCTCGTTGTCGTAGGCGTCCCTGGCGTGGTCAAGGGCGTTGTCGAGCTTGCCGGAGTGCGCGCAGCGCAGGGCGGCGCTCAGGGATGCGCGAGCCTCCATGTCGGCTTGGGTCGCGAAGGGCTCGCTCGGGCGGCCAAATGCATCGAGAGGAACGGTCATTCCGTGGATTGTTGCGGTCGACATCGTTGTCACCTGTCTTTCAGTAGAGAGTTCTTCCGCGAACACATCCAGAGTGATACCGACGCGCACTCACTGTCACGCGCTGGGAGCACCCCTGTGGATAACTCGCGCCGCAAGGATGCTCTGTGCATAACCGCTGTTCGACCCACCTCCCGTATGCTGGTGCCATGAATTCACTCATCAACGGCATCGTTCGTGCCCTCGTGGACTTCGTGGCGAACATGAGTTCGTCGAACAGCGCGTCGTCAACCGGCGCATCGACGAGCCAGGAGCCCGCGGCTACGCGCCAGGAAGAGCGTAAGAAACCGCGCCAGGAATCGCGTCAGGAGCCCCACTCGAACACGCGCGCCCCCAAGCCTAACCCCCGCCCTCGGCCCCACGGCAAGGCCCACCAGTACGACGATCCGGCGACCTCGAACCGCCCCCACACCTCGATCCGGGAAGCCAGCATCGCCGACGCGCTGGCCCACGCCTCGTACCAGCCAATCATGGACGGCGACGCCGATCCGGGCGAAGTCGTGTGGACGTGGGTGCCCTACCAGGAGGACGCCTCCGTGGGCAAGGACCGCCCCGCCGTCGTCATCGGTGCCCAGGGAGAAGGCGTCTACATCCTCCAGCTAACCAGCAAGGACCACACGCGCGAAGCAGCCCAGGAGGCCGCCGCGGGACGCTACTGGTTCGACATCGGAACGGGCGCATGGGACTCGAAGGGCCGCCCCTCCGAGGTTCGCCTGGATCGCGCCTTGTGGGTCAAGGCCACCGACGTACGCCGCGAGGGCTCGATCCTGCCCGAGGTGACGTGGCGTCGCATCGTCGACGCGCTCGAGGACCACTACCGCACGCACGGGGAATAACACCCGCTTTCTGAGCCCACCCGGCGCTCCGCTCGGTCGCGAGCACAGTTGGCGCGGTTGGCACGTGACCGACCTTACGAGGCCGTGGCTCGCTTCGGGGCATGACGGACGGGCCTGCGGCTGGTATGCTTGGTCGTTGGACTCCCGGCCTGGTCGGGCAGGGGGTCTGGTTAGGACCGTTTGCGGGTGTCCCCACGCCTAAGTCCCGGTCTTGACACAGCCCTCACCGACCCTGTCAGACATACATCAAGGAGAAATCCGACTGTGGCAAACATTAAGTCCCAGAAGAAGCGCATCCTCACCAACGAGAAGCGCCGCGTTCGCAACCAGTCCGTGAAGTCCGAGCTGAAGACCCTGGTCCGCCAGACCCGCGAGGCCGTTGAGGCCGGCGACAAGGACAAGGCTCTGGCCGCCCTGCGCGTTGCCTCGCGCAAGCTGGACGTCGCCGTTTCCAAGGGCGTCATCCACAAGAACCAGGCCGCGAACCGCAAGTCCAAGCTTGCTCGTCGCGTCGCCTCGATCGCTGACTGATCGCGAACAATTAGTTTGACGTGAAGCGGGCCGCCCTGACGGGCGACCCGCTTTCGTATGCCCGGGTTATAGGACACTACGTGTTGCTGGAGGGGTGACTTTTTGGCTTTCTGGTGCGGGAAAGTCGGTATTTTAGTTGGTTGGGACCGACTATGAGGTTGGACAAATTGTGTTGCTGGAAGGTCGGCTTTTCAGCGCCGATGGCGCGGCCACCGTCCGCAACGAGAGGCGCGATCCTTCGGGGTCGCGCCTCTGTCGTCTCCCTGGGCACAGAGAGCGTCGGGACGCCTGCGAGCCGTGGGGCCCTCTTCTGTTTCTGTGAACGCATCGTGCGCACGTGTGCCCCTTTCACTCGCATGCTCACCCGTGAGGTGGCGGCCTGGGCCCCTTCATGCGCACGTTAACCCGTGAGGTGGCTACCTGGGCGGGCTGCCCACCATGCCACCAATAGGGTTTAGCTGCGCATTGAAGGGTGAACACTGCCAGCAGAGGGGCCCAGCTGCCGCCCCTGCCCCGCATGATCATTGCCACCGCAACACAATCCGCTCGCGCGAAGCAACTTGGCCACTTGCTCACACGCTCATACGCGCCCGGGTCCTCTCGCCCGCACGTTCACCCGATTGGCCTGCACGCAGTGAGCTGTCCCGGGTATTGTGGAGAGTGTCTTAGGCCGGATTGGAGGTTTGGGATGTCTGGTCAGCGTAAGTATTCGATGGAGTTGCGTGAGCGTGCGACGCGTATGGCGTTGGAGGCTCGTGCTGATCCCGAGCGGCGTAGGGGTGCTATTAAGCGCATTAGCGGCCAGTTGGGGATCAATCCTGAGGCGCTGCGTACGTGGGTGCGCGCCGTGGAGCAGGGCGGGCGCAATGAGCGTGGCGAGATCAGTGAACAAGAGGCCCGCATCCGGGCGCTGGAAGCTGAAAACCGTGAGCTACGGCGGGCCAACGAAATTTTGAAGGCGGCGTCGGCTTTTTTCGGGGCGGAGCCAGGTCGCCTCGGACGCTAGTCTACGATTTCATCGAGGCCAACCGGCACCGGAGGAACCAGAGGGCCAGGCTGCGCCACCCGTGGGCGGCAAGGACTTGCCGGACAACGAGCCAACGCGCCGAGCGAAGCTAGCAGCACGGAGCCCAAGCGGGCGGCATCGACACAACCGCCAGATAAATGTCGCACGTAATTTATCGCGGTCATTTTTCAAGATGCCCCACAAACGTTGCAATTCCAACGATGCACATTCGATGTTTGAATGAGTCATCGATGAATGACGTGCGAAATTACTGGTTGACAGCCATAACTGGGCATCAGGGCAACGCACCGAACAACATCAGCCGCGAAGGCCTCACCGGTGCGCAGGGCGCCGGAGGAACCCCAGGGCCCGGCGCCCAAAAACCCGCGGCACCACACAGCAACAACCAGCACTGCACAGCAACACGTAGAGTCCTATAACCCGTATACCCCGCGGTCACCTTGCATAGATGGCCGACCACTGCCCACAGCACCCCGTCCCAAGAACACAGCACCCCGTCCCAAGAACACGGGCACGCACGACGAAGCCCCAGCCTCGTCGCATACAACGAGGCCGGGGCATGGGGAGGCGGGGTCAAGCGCCCTACTCGAGCTCGAAGGCGCCCGTGTAGAGCTGGTAGTACACACCCTTCTGGGCGATCAGATCATCGTGACTACCGCGCTCTATGATACGGCCATGGTCCAGGACCATGATCGCGTCCGAGTTACGCACCGTGGAGAGGCGGTGGGCGATCACGAAGACCGTGCGCCCCTCCATCAGGTTGTCCATGCCCTGCTGCACGAGGGCCTCGGTGCGCGTGTCGATCGAAGACGTCGCCTCGTCCAGGATCATGGCGGGCGGGTCGGCCACGGCGGCGCGCGCAATCGACAGGAGCTGCGCCTGCCCCTGCGAGAGGTTCGAGCCGTTGCCCGTCAGCATCGTGTCGTATCCGTCCGGCAGACGCCGGATGAAGGAGTCCGCGTTGGCCAGCTTCGCAGCGGCGATGCATTCCTCGTCCGTGGCGTCCAGGCGGCCGTAGCGGATGTTCTCCATGACCGTGCCCGTGAAGAGCTTGACGTCCTGCAGGACGACGCCGAGGGAGCGACGCAGGTCCGACTTTCGGATCTTGTTGATGTTGATGCCGTCGTAGCGGATCTTTCCGTCGGCGATGTCGTAGAAGCGGTTGATCAGGTTCGTGATCGTCGTCTTGCCGGCGCCCGTGGCGCCCACGAAGGCGATCTTCTGGCCCGGCTTGGCCCACAGGGAGATGTCGTGCAGGACCTCCTTCTTGCCATCGTAGGAGAAGTCCACGCCCTCCATGACGAGCTCGCCGCGCAGGCGCGTGTACGTGACGGTGCCGTCCGCCTGGTGGGGGTGACGCCACGCCCAGATGCCCGTGCGTTCCTCGGTGGGTTCGACCGAGCCGTCGGGCAGCTCGCGGGCGCGCACGAGCGTCACGTACCCGTGGTCTTCCTCCGGCTCCTGATCGATGAGAGCAAACACGCGGCCCGCTCCCGCCATACCGAGGGCGATCATGGGAACCTGCATCGACATCTGGCCAATGGTCTGGGAGAAGTTACGGACCATGCCCAGGAAGGACACAACCACACCGACCGTGATGACGTCGACGCCGACAAGGTGGACATTCGGGGTCTGTTCCAGGATCATGACGCCGCCGACGATCGCGATGACCACGTACATGATGTTTCCGATGTTGCCCAGGGCAGGCATCAGCACGTTGCCGTAGATGTTCGCCTTCTGCGAGGAATCAAAGAGCTTTTGGTTGTACTCGAGGAACTGATCCTTCGCATCCTGCTCGTGATTGAAGACCTGGACGACCTTCTGGCCGTCCATCATCTCTTCGATGAAGCCCTCCTCGTCGGCCAGAGCCGCCTGCTGGGCCTTCATGAAGCGACCCGAGAGGCCGCCAAGCTTGCCGGTGAGGAAAGCCATGAGAGCGCCCACGATGAGGACAACGAGGAAGAGCCACACGGAGTAGTAGAGCATCGTTCCGATCAGGACGATGATCGTCAGACCCGACTGAATGAGCGTCGGGATGGACTGGCCGATCAACTGACGGATAGCGTCCGTGTCGTTGGTGAAGGTCGACATGATTGCACCGTGCGGGTGCGTGTCGAAGAAGCGCAGGGGCAGGCGCTCCATCGAGTCAAACATATCGTCTCGCATGTGCTTGAGCGTCCCCTGCGTCACGATCGCCATGGCGCGGGTGTAGATGAAGCTACCGATCACGCCGGCGGCAAAGATGACGCCCATCATGACGACGAGGCGCACGAGCGTGGCGCGCACAGCGTCGAAGCCGCTCTCCAGGCCCGGGGTCACGACGTTATCGACGATCTGCTGCATGAAGATCGAACCAACGGCCGAGGCCACGGCTGCCGTAATGATGCACACGACCGTCAGGCTGATGCGCACCGGGTAGTGGCGGAACACGTAGGCCATGAGGCGGCCGAAGGGACGCTCGATGCCCTCGAGCTTGTCGCTGTCGTTGTCAACGGGACGACCGTGCGTGCGTGCCATGTCAGGCCACCTCGCTTTCGCTCGCGGCGTTCTGGGACTCGTAGATCTCGCGATACTCCCCGCCCGCTGCCATCAGCTCCTCGTGGGTGCCGCGTTCCTTGATACGTCCGTCGTCCAGGACGATGATCTGGTCGGCGTGGCTGACCGAGGACAGGCGCTGGGCGATGATGATCGTCGTCGTGCCCGGAATCTCGGTCTCGAAGGCGTTGCGAATGAGAGAATCGGTCTTCGTGTCCACTGCGGACGTCGAGTCGTCCAGGATGAGGATCTTCGGGTTCTTAAGCAGGGCGCGGGCGATGCACAGGCGCTGCTTCTGGCCGCCCGACACGTTGGTACCGCCGCGGGAGATGACGTAGTCGTAGCCGCCGGGCAGCTGCTGGATGAACTCGTCGGCCTGCGCGAGCTTACAGGCATGCTCAATCTGCTCGTCGGTTGCATCCGGGTTGCCCCAGCGCATGTTGTCCTTGATGGTGCCGGAGAACAGGACGTTCTTCTGCAGGACGACGGAGACCGCGTCGCGCAGCGCGCTCAGGTCGTAGTCGCGCACGTCGTACCCGCCAACCTTCACGGATCCCTCGGAGACGTCGTAGAGGCGGCAGATCAGCTGGATGAGCGAGGTCTTGGACGAGCCCGTGCCGCCCACGATGCCAAGCGTCGAACCGGACTCGATGCGCAGGTCGATGTCGGACAGCGCGTTCTCTTCGGCGCTCTCGGAGTACTTGAAGGACACACCTTCAAAGACGACGGAGCCGTCCGCGACCTCGGTGGCACCATTGGCCGGAGAGGTGAGCGACGGGTCATGGGTGAGGACCTCGGCGATACGGTTCGCAGACTCTGCGGCCATCGTCGCCATGACGAAGATGAAGGCGACCATGAGCATGTGCGCGAGGATCTGGATGCCGTAGGTGATAAGAGCGGTCAGGCCGCCCTTCGTCAGCTCGGTACCGCCAGAGTTAACGATAATCGAGGCGCCAACGTAGTCGACCGCAATGATTGCGGCGAAGATGAAGAACATCATGACGGGGCTGTTGAGCGCGATGAGCTTCTCGGCGTTCGTGAAGTCCTTGCGCACGTCCTGCGAGGCGGCGCGGAACTTCGTGGTCTCGTGTTCCTCGGTGACGAAGGACTTGACCACGCGGATCGCTGCGACGTTCTCCTGCACGGAGTTGTTCAGGGCGTCGTACTTCTTGAAGATGCGGCGGAAGATCGGGAAGGCAACCAGCACGATAGCCGCCAGGATAATGGCGAGAACCGGCACCATCCCGAGGAAGATGAGGGCCATCTGGACGTTGATGCGCCACGCCATCACGATGGAGAACACGATCATGAGGGGGACGCGCACCGCGATGCGGATCATCATGCCGAAGGCGTTTTGCACGTTGGTGACGTCCGTGGTCATGCGGGTGACCAGGGAGGACGTGGAGAAGCGGTCGATATCCGCGAAGGAGAAGTCCTGGACCTTGAAAAACAGGTCCTGACGCAGGTTCTTCGCCAGGCCCACCGACGCAGTTGCCGCGAATCGCGCGGCCAGAATGCCGCAGGCCAACGACGCGAAGGCGTAGCCGATGAGGATCGCGCCCAAGCGAATGACGGGGTTCAGGGAGTCTCCGTCGAGTGCATCAACCAGCGAGACCATGGTCAGCGGGATCAGACACTCGAGGATGACCTCCCCGATGATGAACAGCGGGGTCAGGAGCGCTGGAGTTTTAAACTCCCGCAGTCGCCCCATAAGCGTTCGAATAGTTTTCATTGTTCTCCTCGTCTTCGTTCGTTCTTCTTCTCATCGACGAGGCCGGGGCCGCGCTGTCAGCGTCCGTGCAGCCTGCAGATGGTGATAATTGCTTTTTCGACGGCGCGCTGCGGATCGCGTGACGCGCCTTTCGTTTCGGCGTCGGCGGTGGCAATCGCACCGAAGGCGCCAGCCAGGGAGGCGTCGGACCAGCCGCGCAGTTCGCGCCGGGCTCGGTCCACCTGCCAGGGGGCCATCTTGAGAGCGGATGCGGATCCGCCGATAGAGACCTTCGCCATGGCGCGGAACTTCATAGCCAGGGCAGCCACGAGGAGCTGCGGGGCGATGCCGGTGGCGAACGCGTGGCGGGTGAGGGTCAGGGCCTTCGCGGAGTTTCCTGCAACCGCCGCGTCGGCCACGTCATATCCGGTGGCCTCGACGCGCCCGGCCTGGTAGCGACGCACGTCCTCGAGGGTGATGCGTCCGCTCACGTCAGAGAGGAGCTGGGCCAGGCCGCCGGCCATCGCGCGCGGGTCGTTGCCGAGCGCATCCACGAGGGCCTGCTGAGCCTCGGTGTCCATCTGGCGGCGCGCCGCGCGCACGTCGGAGGCGATGAGCGCCAGCTTGTCGCGGTCATTTTTCAGCGGCTCGGCAGGGATGACGGGCCATTTGGCCTTGGTGATCGTGTCGATAACCTTCTTACCGCGGGCGTTGCCGCCGGGGTGGGCGAGGAACATCCACACGTCGGGGGCGGGCGCGCTGGCATAGGCGATGAGGTCGGCTGCCAGCGCGTCGCTCATGGTCTCCAGGTCCCGGATGATGACCATGCGGGATTCACCAAAAAGCGAGGGGGATGCAATGACGTCGATCTGTCCCGCCTGGTAGGTGGCGGCGTTGATGTCCGTGCGCTCCAGGTTCGGGTCGGCCTGGTAGGCCAGGGCGCGCAGCCGGTCGAGGGCGCGGTCAACGAGAAGGCCCTCGGATCCTTTAATCAAGACGATCGGAGCCAGCGTGATCTGCGCGGGTGCCGACGAGCGCGTTCCACGTGCCGCCACGTTGCCCTACCTTTCGACGCGATGGTAACTCCCTAAGTCTGCCACCGCCCGTGGTCATCTGCGTCCAGCTTTGCCCAGGGTGGACATAAGTCGTGGCAGGTATCACCGCCGCATATCTATCGTGACCAGACGGCGGGCGCAGCAGCGGCCAGGACAACGCACGGGCGGCGCTCTCTCGTCAGGCTCACCCGCGCCCTCACCGCTCAGGGATGCCCGGCCTCGTCCGTGATCGGGTTTCCCCACCGACGCCACGCGCACCACGCTACCCACCCGACGCCCGCGCAGGTGTAGAGGGCCAGGATGGTTCCCGCTCCCCCGGGCACGCGCGTCCCCGAGCCTGGCATTGCCTGAAAGAAGCGCGCGGCCCCGGCGATCCAAGCGGTGGCCCAGGAGGCCACGCGCGTACACGCAGCCGCCGCGCCCGGGAAGGTCGGTGCGAGGAGTGCTCCGCTCAGCCCCGCGAGCGTCGCGACGGGCACGGCTGGCTCGGCAACGACGTTGGCGGCGATCCCCCACAGCGGAACGGTCCCGGACAGGGAGACAATGACGGGCGCGGTCGCCAGCTCGGCCAGGGCGGGCACGCACACTAGTTCCACACCCCGGCGTAGGGCTCGTCCGGCGCGCGTGTCGCCTCGGATGCGACGTTTGGCGCTGCGCGCGATCGCGGATGCTGGCCCCACAACCGCGAGCGCCGCCAGCACCGACAGGGCGAAGCCGTAGGAGCGCGACGCCCAGGGATCGATGAGGAGGGTGGCGATGACGACGGCGCACAGGGCGGCGGTGGCCTGTCCCTCGCGGCCGACAATCAAGCCCAAGGTTGCGACCGAGGCGACGCATACGGAGCGAACGACGGAGGCCTCGGGCCCGACGAGTATCACGATGGTCCCCAGCACGGTCAGGGTCCCGCCCACGCGCAGTGGGACGCGTGCGGGCAGGATTAGGTTGAGCGCGGCCAGGATGATGACGATGTGTGAGCCGGAGACGGCGGTGAGGTGCGTCAGGGAGGTGGCTTTCATGGCGTCGGCTAGGTCGGTGGGAACGAGCCGATCGTCGCCTATCGCCATGCCAGGCACGAGGCCTCGCGCGTCGCGTGGGAGGGTGTGGCAGGCCGCGGATAGGGCGCGATGCGTGTTCCTGCGCCAGGCGTCCAGCCCTGAGGGACGATTCGTGAGGACTGCGCTTCTGGCGCGAATCGCGCCGACCGAGGGGGCGTCGGCCGCGAAGGTTGTATCGAGGCTTCCGCTGATCTCGTAGATGTCTCCTCGCGCCGCGCCCTCCCACGCTGGCGCGCTGACCAGCGCGCTCGCCCGCGACGGCACCCACCTCTCCCCCTCCCGCACGGCGAGGATCCGCACGCGAGCCCGGTGCCTCGTCGTCGACCCTGACGAGGCCGGGGCCGGGTCGCGCTCGAGCCTGACCGACGCGCGGATCGGGCCGGACTGTGCCCGGGCGGGGTCGGCCAGGTAGGAGGCGCCGGCCGCACTGGCGACCGCGAGCGCGCAGGTGGTCGTGGCCAGGAGGAGGGCAGCTCCCAGGCGTAGGGAGCGCGGGGGCGTCAGGGCGTGGCGGGGTGGGTGTGTGCTCCTGTGTGACCATACGTAGGAGGCGGCTGCCAGGCCGGATGCGAGGGCGAGGGCGGCGACGAGGGGTAGGGGCGCGGGGTGGGCGGTGGCCCACCAGCTGGCGGCCCAGGTGGCGGCGGCCGGGGCGAGGAGGCGCAGGTCGATCATGCGTGGGGCGCGTTGGGCGTCGGCGGGTCGCTGGCCGCGGCGCGGCGGCGTGGGTGATCCAGCCTCATCGGGATGTAGGGCTGCATCGTCGGGGCGTGGGAACACCTTGTCGGGGCGTGGGGACATCTCGTCGGGACGTAGGGACTCCGCGCTGGGTTCGTCGGGTGGCTTGGTGTCGCTCATGGGCACACCCCCGGTCGTATCTTCTCGATGAGGGCGTGGCCGATGCCGGGCACCTCGTCGAGGGCGTCGACGGAGGGAATGTGTGGGTGGGTGGCCCGGTAGTCGATGATGCGCTGGGCCAGGGCGGGCCCGATGCCTGGCAGGGTTTGCAGGTCGGTGGCGCTCGCCGTGTCGAGCCGCACGCAGGCGGGCTGGGCGGATTCTGTGCCTCCGATTGGCTCCGGTGGCGATTGTCCGAGCGCGGCGACGCGGATGTGTTCGCCGTCAACGATGGGGCGTGCCAGGTTGATCGCGTCGAGGTCGGCGTCTTCCAGGGCGCCTCCCGCCGCTGTGATGGCGTCGATGACCCGTGAGGAGGCGGGCAGGGTGAGGACTCCGGGGGTGGCGACCGCACCGGAAACGTGGACGACGACCTCTCCTGCGCTGTCGGCCCCTGGCGTGCCGGGGCCGGCAGGTGTCGCGCCGTTTCCGCCCGCGCCCACCTCGGCGGCCTTTTCCGCGTGGAGTTCGGCTGATTGTTCGGCGGTTTGCTCCGCTTCGCGTGCCCGGTCGGTTGCCCGCGCGTGCCTCCACACCCCGATTCCGGCGAGCAGCACCAGGACGATCAAGACAGCAGCGACCGTCGTCGACCCCGGCAGCAGGCGCATGGCCGACGGTTCTGGGGATTCATCGCCGTCGTTGATGGCGCTGTCATACACGGCTTTGGTCAAGGCCGCCATCCTGCGGCGCGCGATCCAACGTGGAGGGTTCATCCCTCGACGCTACGACCGACCCCCACCCCGCGTCTTGGCGGCGAGGCCTGCCTGTGGATAGGCGCGACACGACACATCCCCCTGTGGACAGCCGCGACACGACACATCCCCCTGTGGACGGGGCCACACCCCTGAGCGCCGCTATCGCGCGCATGGGACCGGCGTCCCAAGGGATACTGTTGCGGTAACGCCGAGACCGCCGGGCGCTTGGCGCCCACAGCCCGAAAGACATCACTATGAGCGAGAACATCGAGGATCTCAAGGCCCGTCTGGCCGCCGCTGAAGCCGCCGCCAAGGCCGCCGAAGCCGAAGCCGCACGCGCGAAGGCTGAAGCACTACGCGCCCGGCTCGAAGCCGCTGGCACCTCCGCCGCCCCTGCCACCCAGGAAACCCCCGCGCCGGCAGAGCCCGCCCCAGAGGCGGCACCCGCCCCCGCGCCCAAGACCGCACCGTCCGCGCCGGAGCCGGCCCAGGCCTCGTCCCCGGTGGCCGCGGGCGAGCTGTCTGCTTTCGCCTCCCAGATCAAGAACGCGTACTCGTGGGACGTCCCCGCGGTCACGATCGGCACGCTCATCGACGACGGCGCGCGCGTACCCGGCGTGAGCGCCGCGATGCCGGTGCCCATGTTTAACCGTCACCTCCTGGTCGCGGGCGCGACGGGCACGGGCAAGACCCGTACCCTCCAGCTCCTGGCCGAGGGCCTGTCGGCGGCCGGGTCCTCCGTCCTCCTGTGCGACGTCAAGGGCGACCTGACGGGCCTGGCCGAGGCCGGGGCGAGCTCCGAGAAGCTTCTGGCCCGCACGGCCGCCAACGGGCAGGCGTGGGCGGCGTCCTCCTTCCCGATTGAGCTGCTGAGCCTGGGCGGGGCGGATTCGCAGTTCCCGGGCGTGCCCGTGCGCGCCGAGGTCTCCGAGGGGGCGTGCAATGCGGTTCATGTTGGGTGCCGGCGTGCCCGTGCGCGCCGAGGTCTCCGACTTCGGCCCCATCCTGCTGGCCCGCGCCCTGTCCCTGAACACGACGCAGGAGCAGGCCCTCCAGCTGATCTTCGCGTGGGCGGACGGCCAGGGCCTGGAGCTCGTGGACCTGCCTGACCTGCGCTCGGTTATCTCCTTCCTGACCTCGGAGGAGGGCAAGGACGAGCTGGCCACGATCGGCGGCGTCTCCAAGGCCACGGCCGGCGTCATCCTGCGTGCCCTGACCGCGCTCGAGTCCCAGGGTGGCGGCCAGTTCTTCGGTGCCCCCGGCTTCGACACGGCCGACCTCATGCGCATGGATTCGACCGGACGGGGCATCATCTCCCTGCTGGGCGTCGGCGACATTTCTTCGCGCCCGGCCCTTGTCAGCGCCGTCATCATGTACCTGCTGGCCAACCTCTTCGCCACCTTGCCCGAGGTCGGCGACGCGCCGCGCCCCAAGCTGGTCTTTTTCTTCGACGAGGCGCACCTGCTCTTCGCCGACGCCACCAAGGAGTTCGAGCGCCAGGTCGTCCAGACCGTGCGCCTGATTCGCTCCAAGGGCGTGGGTGTCGTCTTCGTGACGCAGACCCCCAAGGATATCCCCTCCGACGTGCTCGCTCAGCTCGGTTCGCGCGTCCAGCACGGCCTGCGCGCCTCCACGCCTGACGACTTCAAGAAGCTGAAGGCGACCGTGCAGACCTTCCCGAAGACGTCCCTGGAGCTCGACGAGGTGCTGACCACCCTGGGCACGGGCGAGGCCGTCGTGACCGTCCTGGATCCGAAGGGTAATCCCACCCCGGTCACCCCCGTCGGCATCTGGGCGCCCGCCTCCGTCATGGGCCCCGCCTCCGCGGACACCATCGCCCGCGTCAACCAGTCCAGCGTCATCATGGGCCGCTACCGTGACGCCGTGAACCCGGACTCGGCCGAGGAGAAGCTCGAGCGCCGCGCGGCCGAGGCCCAGGCCGCCCGCGAGGAGGCCCTCGCCCAGGAAGCAGCCGAAAAGGAAGCGGAAAAGGCACGCAAGGAAGCCGAGAAGGCCGCGGAAAAGGCACGCAAGGAAGCTGAAAAGGCCGCCGAGAAGGCCGCCCGGGAACTGGAGAAGGCCGCCGCGAAGGAAGAGGCCGCGCGCGAAAAGGAAATGGAACGCCTACGTCGCCAGGTCGAAAAGCAGCGGGAGAAGGAGGAGGCCGCGCGCCAGCGCGCCGCCGAACGACGAGCCCGCCAGGTAGAAAACGCCCTCGGCTCGGTCCTACGCACCGCCGGGCGCGAGATCACGCGCTCGATCTTCGGCACGCGCAAGCGCTGAGGCGCGCTTTCCCACCGTTTTATTCCCCGCGAGGCCTGGGCTGGGTTGCTGAAAAACGCAAACTGGCCCAGGCCTCGTCTCACAGTTCGGCCACTGCACCAAGAACAGGCAAAATGAGGGTAGGCTGCCTGGCAAGTGACCAACACACTCAGGGAGACGCTCATGCGCATCGGATTCATCGGAACGGGAGCCATGGCCCAGGCCATTGCTCGCGGTGCCGTCGCGTCCGGCGTCGATCCCGCAACCCTGGTCTTCTCCAACCGCACGGCCACCAAGGCCTGCGATCTGGCCGACGAGCTGGGCGCCACCGCCGCCTCCTCGAACGTGTCCCTGGCCCGCCAGGTCGACGTCGTCATCCTGGCTGTCAAGCCCAAGGATCAGCGGGCAGTCATCAAGGAGATCGCCTCCGTCGTGGTTGGACGCACCGATGTGTGCATCGTGTCCCTGGCGGCCGGACGTACCCTCGACCAGATCACCCAGGACTTCGGATCGGGTATTCCCCTGATCCGCGTCATGCCCAACGTGGCGGCGATCGTGGGCCAGTCCATGACGGCCCTGACGGCCGCGCGCGCCACCGAAGACCAGGTGGACGCGGTGCGCGACCTCATGAACGCCGTTGGTCGAACCATCCTCATCGACGAGGATTATTTCCCGATCTTCCAGGCTCTGGCCTCGTGCTCTCCGGCCTGGTATTTCCAGATCATTGATTCTTTCGCCCGCGCGGGCCTGAAGTACGGCCTGTCCAAGGACAGCGCCGTCGAGATCGCGGCGCAGGCGATGGCGGGGGCCGCCACGCTGCTCCTCGCCGAGCGCGAGGCGGGCACAATCCCCGCGCAACTCATTGACCGGGTGACGAGCCCCGGCGGCACCACGATCGCAGGATTGCTGGCCGCCGAGGAAGGTGGTTTGTCGAACGCACTGGTAGGTGCCGTCGACGCCTCCATCCACGCCGATTCCCATCTCGGCTGACACTACCCCCTGCCGCGACGCGGCTTACTTTCTCCACCTCACGTGGCGCTTTCGCGCACCCTCAACACAGGAACACTCATGTTGCTTTTCAACGCAGTCGTGCTCTCCGTGATCGTTATGCTGGTCCTCAGCGTCGCACGCGTGCACGTCGTTATCTCGCTTTTCGTCGCCTCGCTGGTGGGCGGCCTGGTGGCCGGAATGGGTATTTCCGGCACGATGGTCGCCTTCCAGGACGGCCTGGCCGGCGGCGCTAAGATCGCCTTGTCCTACGCCCTGCTCGGCGCGTTCGCCATGTCGGTGGCCCACTCGGGCCTGCCGCGCCTGCTGGCGAACTGGATCATCGCTAAGCTGCGCAACGCCGACGACTCTAACTCGGCGCGTGTCGCCCGCTCCGTGAAATGGGGCATCCTCGGCGGCGTCCTCGTCATGGGCGTCATGAGCCAGAACCTCATCCCGATTCACATCGCGTTCATTCCGCTGCTGGTGCCCCCGCTCATCGGCGTCATGAACGAGCTGAAGATGGACCGCCGCCTGGTCGCCTGTGCGATCACCTTCGGCATCGTCACCACCTACATGTTTGTGCCGATTGGCTTTGGTCGTATCTTCCTGCACGACATTCTCTACAAGAATATTGAGGACGCGGGCCTGACTGTCGAGGGCGTCGTCAACCCGATGACCGCCATGGCGATCCCCGCCGCCTCGATGGCCGTGGGCTGTGCCATCGCCCTGCTCGTCTCCTACCGCAAGCCGCGCGAGTACGAGCAGCGTGAGACGGAGTTCAGCACGGGCGATGACAAGCCGATCAACATGGTCAAGGTCTGGGCGGCCGTCGTGGCCCTCGTCGCATGCTTCGTCATCCAGGCTGTCCTGACCAAGATGGATTCCGAGGCCGACCCGCTGCTCGTGGGTGCCCTCGTGGGCCTGTGCCTCATGCTCGCCATGCGCGTCGTGCCGTGGCAGCAGGCCGACGACGTGTTCAGTGGCGGCATGAAGATGATGAGCCTCATCGGCCTCATCATGATCACCGCGCAGGGCTACGCGGCCGTGCTGAAGGCCTCGGGCCAGATCGAGCCCCTCGTCGAGCAGACCTCCGCAATGTTCAACGGTTCCAAGGCTCTGGCCGCCGTGATCATGCTCGTCGTGGGCCTGATCATCACGATGGGTATTGGCTCCTCCTTCTCGACGCTGCCGATTATCTCCGCGATCTACGTGCCCCTGTGCGTGACGCTGGGCTTCTCCCCCGTCGCCACGGTCGCGATCATCGGCACCGCGGGCGCCCTGGGCGATGCCGGTTCTCCCGCGTCGGACTCGACGCTTGGCCCGACAGCCGGTCTGAGCGTGGATGGTCAGCACGACCACATGCGCGACACGGTTATCCCCGAGTTCATCCACTACAACATTCCGCTGCTCATCGGCGGCTGGATTGCCGCGATGGTCCTCTGATTCCGTCGCTCTCCTTTACGAGGCCGGGGCTGGGTTCACTGCTGAGGTGACCTGGCCCCGGCCTCGTTATGCGTCTAGGTAGGTGGTCGCGACCTCGCAGAGGACCTCGGCGGTCGCGCGCACGTCCGCGAGCGCAATGTGTTCGTCGTGTGCGTGGAGTTGGGCGTAGACCTGCCCGAGGCTCGCGCCGCTGTCGTAGGCTCCAAACCCGTATCCGATGCCCCCGTGCCTGCGGGCCACGCGCAGGTCGGTCCCTCCGGGCATGAGGACGGGGACGACGCGCACGCCCGGGTAGCGGGCGCTCAGCGCTACCTTGATCGCCCGGTACAGGTCGGTGTCTGTTGACGAGGCCGTGGCGGGTTCGCTGAGGAGGCGCTCGATGCGTACGTGGTCCAGGAGGTCGCCGAGGGCCGCCGTAATGGCGGCGTCCACGTCGTCATCGTCGACGCCCGGTAGGGTGCGGATGTCCAGCTCGAGGGTGGCGTGGGAGGGCATGACGTTGATGGGCCCGCCGGAGCGGGCGACCGTCTGGGCGACGGTCATGTGGGAGACGGCGTGGGCGTAGGCGGCCAGGTCCCCGAACTCGGAGTAGTCGCCCTCGTAGGTGCCGTTGATCAGACTTGTTTCGGTCGATTCCTCGAACTCGAAGGCGCGCACAAACCCAGCCCAGACCTCGTCGGTGGCATGAGGCCAGCGGGCCGAGGACAGCGCCGCGCTCACCTGGGCGAGCCGCTCGACGGCGCTCGTGCGGCCCAGCGGAACCGAGCCGTGGCCGACGTCGCCCCGGATGTGCAGGCGGCGCTGAGCGGCACCCTTTTCTCCGACGACGATGACGATGCTCTCCCCTCCCCTGGCTCCCACGATGCGCGAGCCGCCCATTTCGGACAGGGCAGCGTCCCACGGGAGGGCGTCCGGCCGGTTCTCGCCGATCCACGGGACGCCGAGTCCTCCTCGTGCTTCCTCATCGGCGGCGGCCACGAACACCAGGGAACGGGCTGGAGGCTCACCTTTCTGGGCGCGGCGCGCGACCTCGCGGGTGACGACGGCCATCGCGGCGGTCAGGTGGAGCATGTCGACCGTGCCGCGCCCCCACATGACGCCTCCGTCGATGTCGGCCCCAAAGGGCGGGTGCGTCCAGCGTTCCTCGTCGACAGGGACCACGTCGGTGTGCCCGATGAGGGTGAGCGCGCCCGAGCCGCGGCCCCGATCCGAGCCACGGCCGCGTCCCTGGATTCGATCCGCGCCCCGGGTGCCCTCCACCGTCACGACCAACGTGGTACGGCCGGGGTGCGGGGTGATGCGTTCGATTGACACGGGCAGGCCCGCGAAGAAGTCTTCGAGGAGGTCGGCGGCGCGCTCCTCCCCGCCCGAGTCGGCGGTCAGGTCGTTGACGCAGCCCAGGCGCACCAGGCGCCCCAACAGGTCGACGGTCTGCTCGCCCAGCGATTGCGTGCTCATGTTCTCCCCTTCCGCGCGGGGGCCTCGTCCCGGCTCCCCTGTGTGACACCCACGGTATCCCCGCGCGCTCGTGCTCTCCCGGGGAGGACACACAGGGAGCACTTGTAACGGGCTCGTGTGAGCAACCCGCGCCCGACGCGTCGGCGCTGCGTTGGACCGGCGCACCTGCACAAAAGTACGCTAGTGAGGCAAACAGTCCACGACTCGGATGGAGACAACTCAATTATGGCCATGAACACCCGTGCGCAGGCGCCTCGCGTGCCCGACCGCGCCGCCCCCGAAGGCCTCGAAGCCAAGTGGGGTGAGGTCTGGGAAAGCCAGGGCACCTACGCTTTTGACCGCAGCGCGACGCGCGAGCAGGTGTACTCGATCGACACTCCCCCGCCGACGGTATCCGGCTCCCTGCACATCGGCCATGTTTTCTCCTACACGCACACTGACGTCGTGGCCCGCTACCAGCGCATGATCGGCAAGTCCGTGTTCTACCCGATGGGGTGGGACGACAACGGCCTGCCCACCGAGCGCCGCGTGCAGAACTACTTCGGCGTGCGCGTGGATGCGACGCTGCCCTACGACCCCGACTTCGAGCCCCCGCACGTGGGTGGCGACGGCAAGTCGATCAAGGCTCGCGACCAGAAGCCGATTTCGCGTAAGAACTTCGTGGAGCTGTGCGAGCGCCTCACCGTCGAGGACGAAGCTCAGTTTGAGGCGCTGTGGCGCTACCTGGGCCTGAGCGTGGACTGGAAGCAGAACTACCAGACGATCGGCGCGCGTGCGCGCAAGGTCGCCCAGGCCGCTTTCCTGCGCAACCTGGCGCGCGGCGAGGCCTATCAGGCCGAGGCCCCGGGCCTGTGGGACGTCACCTTCCAGACGGCGGTCGCCCAGGCTGAGCTGGAGAGCCGCGAGTACCCGGGCTTCTACCACCGCCTGGCCTTCCACATCACCGACGCCGAGGCCGCCGCGAAGGCTGCTGCCGCTGGCGCGCCCGTCGAGGACGGCGTGGACGTGTGCATCGAGACGACGCGTCCCGAGCTGCTGGCCGCCTGCGTCGCCCTGATCGCTCACCCGGACGACGAGCGTTACAAGCCGCTGTTCGGCACGACGGTCGCCTCCCCCGTGTACGGCGTCGAGGTGCCGATCCTGGCCCACCCGGACGCCGAGATGGACAAGGGCGCGGGCATCGCCATGTGCTGTACCTTCGGCGACACGACTGACATCGACTGGTGGCGTGACCTGGAGCTGCCGCTGCGCGCGATCCTGCGCAAGGACGGCCGCATCATCACCGAGACCCCCGAGTGGATCACGACCGACGCTGGCCGCGCGGCTTTCGAGGAGATCACCGGTAAGACGACGTTCTCCGCGCGCGAGGCCGTGGTGGCCGCCCTGCGCGAGTCGGGCGAGCTGAAGGGCGAGCCGACCAAGACGATGCGTCAGACCAACTTCTTCGAGAAGGGCGACAAACCCCTCGAGATCGTCACCTCGCGCCAGTGGTACATCCGTAACGGTGGCCGCGCGTGGACGAACCCGGCCTCGGGCGCGGATCTGAACGAGGAGCTCATCGGCCGCGGCCGCGAGCTGGAGTTCCACCCCGATTTCATGCGCGTGCGCTACGAGAACTGGGTGAAGGGCCTGAAGGGCGACTGGCTGGTCTCCCGTCAGCGCTTCTTCGGCGTGCCGTTCCCGCTGTGGTACCGCGTGGACGCGGACGGCCAGGTCAACTACGACGACATCATCACCCCGTCCGAGGCTGCTCTGCCGGTCGATCCGTCGACGGACGTACCGGAGGGGTTCACGGAGGATCAGCGCGGCGTGGCCGGCGGCTTCGTGGGCGAGCTGGACATCATGGACACGTGGGCGACGTCCTCCCTGTCCCCGCAGCTGGCGTGTGGCTGGCTGGATGACGAGGATCTGTTCGCTCGCACGTACCCGATGGATCTGCGCCCGCAGGGCCAGGACATCATCCGCACGTGGCTGTTCTCGACCGTGGTGCGCGCGGACCTGGAGTTCGGCGCGCTGCCGTGGAAGCACGCGGGTCTGTCGGGCTGGATCCTGGATTCGGACCACAAGAAGATGTCCAAGTCCAAGGGCAACGTCGTGACCCCCATGGGCATCCTGGAGAAGTATGGGTCGGATGCCGTGCGTTACTGGGCGGCGTCAGCTCGCCTGGGCCTGGATGCGGCCTTCGACGAGCAGCAGATGAAGATTGGCCGCCGCCTGGCGATCAAGGTGCTCAACGCGTCGAAGTTTGCTCTCACGATGGGCGGCGAGGGCGCGGTGATCGATCTGGATCCGGCGCTGGTGACGGTGCCGCTGGATCGTGCGGTGCTGGCGGCGCTGGCCTCCGTCATTGACGAGGCCTCGGCTGCCCTGGCGTCCTACGAGCACTCTCGCGCGCTCGAGGTCACGGAGTCGTTCTTCTGGACGTTCTGCGACGACTACCTGGAGCTGGTCAAGGAGCGCGCCTACAACCGCGATGGCGCGTGGGACGAGGCCTCGGCCGCCTCCGCCCGTGCGGCTCTGGCGATCGTTATCGACAACGTCGTGCGCTTGCTGGCCCCCTACCTGCCGTACGTGACGGAAGAGGTGTGGAGCTGGTACCGCGAGGGCAGCGTGCACGTCGCGCCGTGGCCGGTTGCTTCCGATCTTGCTGGCGTTGAGGGCGATCCCTCGGTGCTCGAGGCTGCGTCCTCTGCTCTGATCGCGCTGCGTCGCGTGAAGTCTGAGGCGAAGGTGTCGCCGCGTACGCCGTTCCTGGCGGTGACGGTTGTCGCCCCGCAGGCTCAGGTGGAGGCCTTGGAGTCCGTGAAGGGCGACCTGGAGGCCGCATCGAAGGCGGTGGGTGCCCTGACCGTGGCTGCCTCCGACGACGCTGAGGCCACCGAGGCCGTTGTCGAGTCCTTCGAGCTGGGCGAGGCTCCGGCCAAGCGCAAGAAGGCCTGACGTTTAAGCTGGCTTTGGGGGGCCGCCCGTGGGAAACCACGGGCGGCCCCCCTTTGTTACTTATCTCGATGAGAAATGAAGCATCTGCGCAGATCAACCCCAGTAACTGACACACGTAAACGCATCGGCAAAACAGGCACCTCACCTGAGACTTACCGCACATCCACTTGTAAACCGAAGAAAATGTTCAAACGCTCACGAAATTCTATAATCACGAACTAGACTACAGATATGAGCTGCCGGAACAAAAGAGAGTAACCACAGTAGTGAAAGACGACGACAACCAGATACCCACAAAACTAGTGCGCTTATAACGGGCGCAACGAAAAGTCGCTCAACAAACCGCAATGCCAAGCCGAAAACAATCGAGGGGAAATAATGAGTTCCGAAACGACACCAAAAGAAATCGAATGGTATCAAAGCGAACAAAATCGCGCACAGGTTGATACAACGGATATGGGGCTTGGCACATTGGCAGAAATGGTGATCGAGGAACATATAGACATTTCACCAGACTATCAACGACGAGATCGCTGGACAACGATGCAACAGTCTCGTTTAATCGATTCCTTTTTGCGTAATCTTCCAGTTCCGCCAGTATATCTCGCAGAGGACCGAAACAAAATGGGCGAATACGCTGTTATCGACGGAAAACAGCGACTGACCGCAATCACGAAGTTCCTGAGCAACAAGCTCGAATTGACTGGACTAAAGTCAAACCCCTTCAACGGAAAGACATACTCACAGCTCCCAGATCGTATTCGGTCATCACTCAGGCTTAAGACAATACGTATTATTTCTCTGCAGCACAGCACCGCCCCAGACATTGCCCATGAAGTATTCGAACGCCTAAACACAGGCGGAACTAAACTAACTCCACAAGAGTTACGTAATGTCACATACAGAGGCACACTGAACGACTGCCTTATTGAACTTGCACAAAACAAGATACTTGTACGCCAGTTTTCTTTCACCCCGAAGTCAAAGAGCTTTCAAAAAATGGACGACGTCCAGCTTGTACTTCGATACTTAACCCTGAAAGATCAATGGAGAGACTTTTCAGGCGACTTGAGGAAAGCGATGGATCGCTTTATGGCAGAAAATACCAACCCACGATCAGACCTGCTTCAGGCAATGAAATCACACTTTATCCGAAGCATTGAAACAGTGGACGCAATCTGGGGCAATCAAGCATTCCAACGACCAAATCGCGATCAAGCCTTGACTGGCGTATACGACGCACAGATGCTTGCGATTAGCTCATACGACGAAACTGATCAACAGAAGCTAATCGGTTGTCGAACGCAAATTTACAAGGCTGCTGAGCAATTGTTTGACGATCCAGACTATTATGAATCAATTACAACTGGAACGAATACTCCTGCAAGACTATCATTTAGGGTATCGCGCCTCGAAACACTACTCCGAGAGTTCATCTAATGACAAGCGCAAACGACACACTATGGATGAGCTACGACTCGCTGCGCATCGCATGTAGCGCTGACACCGTGCGCGCAAACAATGAAACAGGAAGACTACTACGAAAAGGGCTTTACGTCACTACATTCAATCTTCTTGAAGGGTTCATCGAAAACAGATGGAAAGAGATTGCCTTTAAGGCAAACGAAAGGAATGGCAGATTCTTCACTTTTCACACCCTATTTACCGATCAAAGAGTTTCCATCTTTAAACACTGCCTTGAGGTAGCAACTAGACAATTAGAAACGTGTGATAGTACCGCTTTCACAGCGATTCTCAATTCTGTACACGAACTTAGCGACCGCAACGGCACAAATATGCTTCCAACCAATGCCCTTTCATGGACAACTTCAAATGCCTCACCTGATCATTTTGCCGAAACAACAAAACGAATAGGACTTGATAAGATTTGGGAAAGATTGGATAGCATCTATAATTTCACCGTACCCAACGAAACAAAGAAGAAGCAAAATTCAGTCAACGACTTTCGCGACTTGATGAAACTTCGCCACAGCGCCGCACATGACTTCCAATTCGAGGCAGATCCTTTACGCCTAAATCGACTACCCGCTATACTACTAAGACTTTCGCTCGCAATTGACATTGCGCTCACACGCAGCGCAGACTTTCTTTGCTCGTTGAACATCGACCAAGTTAATAGCAGCGACACATTTTGTATCCCCCGAAGTTTCACCACACCGAATAGATGGATGGCTGCTCTTTACAACAATTCAACACATCGCGTAGAGCTTGTGATGCAGAGTAAGCAAAACTACGATCTTCGGCGGGAGAGCCTCAATTCTGAGATAATGCACTCAATTCCGATAGATAGGGAAGCCATATCACAATCATCAGATGCCAAGCTGGCGCCATTTTACGTCAATACACAGCAACTCTACCGCCAAATCTCATCTGAAGTTTATCGATATGCCGAACAGGAAGATGCTGAGTTTGTTATATTTTATCTTGTCAAGGACTTCAACTACGAGGTTTTCAGATGGATTATTCGCTAGACATTTCGGCGACCCACGAACGCCTCTATAGTAATAGATTCGAGGCACCTCGGTAAGCTCTATATACTTTATCGCTCATAATTTTGCAGCTGAGAACTTTACAACTTATAACGCTGCAATTCCATCCGTCTCCTTCAGTGTTTATTACGATTATTTTGAGCGTTTTGTGGCTCTTCGCATTTGAGGGTGTAGGTGTTGTGGGTGGGGTTGGGCGTGTCGTGGTCGGGTAGGGGTCGAGGTCTTCCGATGATGGGGGTTCCGACACCGTCCATCTGAAAGACCTCG
>ERZ772935.33-NODE-33-length-61540-cov-8.287664_pt1 | contig 61540 bp, 72 predicted proteins | sample MGYA00511683_ERZ772935 | MGnify/ENA primary metagenome ERZ772935 (study PRJEB29015, sample SAMEA2738086) | human oral metagenome | biome: human oral; feature: human-associated habitat; material: saliva | place: China | collected 2228 ...
TTTTTTTTCTAAAAGGAGAAGCATATGACAAAAACGGATTATACCGATATCCGTGCTACTAATGTGGCAATGGTCGAGAAAGAGACCAAAGAGACAGTTACTACTGAAACAGTAGAGCGTATACCAAAGAAAGCAGTTACTACGGCTAGTGCTGCTGAGGAAAAGAAACCTGGTCTTATGACAAGACTTGTTCGGGGTATCCTTGGTCCTAATGGTATCCGTGCTATTGGTTCATATTTGGGTCGAGAGGTCATTATGCCTGCTATTAAAGACACCCTAGTTAATACGATTAACACTGGTGTAAATATGGCTGCATATGGCGAAGACCGGTCTCGATATAACGGATATGGTGGAGGATGGTCGAACCCATCACGTTATTACAACAACAATGTGCGTCAGACATACACTAATTATTCTAGCGCCTATCACCCACAACAACAAGTCTCTAATTCAGTCCAATCAATCAACTCTCCTGGACGGATTAAGATTTGGGAAATTGATCGCTATCAAGATGCTAAGGAAGTTCTTGATCTCTTGCGTGGCGATATTATACGTAGCGGACGTGCCTTGTTAGCTGACTACTACGATTATATCAATCGTCCAAGCGCTGACTATACAGACAATGCTTACGGTTGGCGTAATCTAGATAATGTTTCTATTATCCCATCTGGTGGTAAATATATTCTTGGATTACCACCTGTTGAAGTTGTTTAATCATTTATAATAAAAAAGGAGAAATCTCATGAATAAAAAAGCTGTATTTACTACCCTCAAAATCGTTGCATTCGGTGTTGTACCATATTTGGTAGATACTACTAAGAAAGCTATTGAAAAAGGACTTGAGTCCGCTAGCAAAGTTACTGAAGTCATCGACAAAGGTGAATAATAATGTGTGTGTTTTTCTCAGTGTTATTATTATTGTCTATAATTATTATAGGCGGTACGCTATTAATATTATTTGGTAAACTATTTATTATAGCGCTTATCATTTTGTTTTTACTTGCCCTACTTGGGTGTATTTCTGATTAAAGGAGAATTGTATAATGTCTAAATGGAGTTTAGAAATCTTTAAAGAAAACGTGGAAAAAGTTGCTTTTAACTATAAGAAAAAAGAGCCGTTGATTATGACCGCCGTAGGTATTGTCGGTTTTGCTGCTACTGCTGTATTGGCATATCGCGCTAAGGGTAAGATTACTCAAATCGTTGAAGAAATTGAAGCTCGCCGCGAATGCGAAATGGAAGTACCAGTTGCTGAAACTGTATTCCGTGTAGTTAAAGCCGTATCACCTACTGTTACAATGGGTCTATTGTCAACTGGGGCAATCCTACGCTCATACCATGTGTTGACTGGACGTAACGCACTTCTCGCTTCTGCCCTTGCCTCTGCTACTCAAGCTAACCACAAACTTCGTAAACAAATCCGGGAACAATATCCTGATGACCCTAACGCTCAATTCATCGGTCAACGTGAAGAAGTCCTAGCAGGGCCTGAAGAAGAAGGTAAGAAGAAACCTAAGACTGTTGCTGTAATCAAGCCAGACGAAGTTCAGTGGATGGAATATACATATTTCAACAAATCTACAGAATTCGTTAAAGATGACTTGAACTACAACCAAATGTTCATCACTTCTATTTCTAACGCCCTTCTTCAAAAACTACAACGTGTAGGGCACCTCACTCTTACTGGTGTATACGATGCTCTTAAAATCCCGCTAGGTAAAACTGAACGTCGTGCTGGATCTGAGCTCGGTTGGACAGACAACGACTACTTTGACCTTGACGTCCATGTTGTAATGGTCAAAGACGAAAACGGATACCCATATCCAGTCCCTGTAATCGAATTCTCACCAGTACGTGATATCACATCTTCTGTTGATTTCGCGTCTGACATTTCTGATTACTTAATTTAATAGAACATATTTGGAGGTATACTCATGAACAAAATCGCTAAAGTTGGTCTTTACACATTCCTAACTGTTAACGCTACATATACAGTTTACAAATTGTATAAGAATTTCAAAGACTACAAAAACAAAGAAGGCATCTACGCTCCTGAAGAAGTTTTAGAAGCAGTTACTGACGAAGTGACAGGCGAAATCGAAACTGTTGAAGAAGCTGTAGAACCTGCTGTTAAGAAAGTGAACACTAAGAAAGTCAAAACATATATTGGTTTTGGACTTCTTGCTGCTGCTGTAATTGGCGGATATTGCTATGGTTACCGTACGGCCTGGGTTAAACGTAGTGGGTATGCTGAGGAAGCTGAAGAACTTCTTCATTCTCGTGTTGATATTCTTAAGGAACATATTGAACTCCTTGAAGAAGACCACCGCCAATGTGAAATCAAACTTGGTGTAGAGCGTGAAACAATTGTGTCAAATGCAATCAACATGCTCCTTCCTGACAAGTTGGCAACTCGCTGGGTATCTTTCGATAAAGATGCATGCGTTCACTCTAACTTCACACCTAATCCTGAATTCGACGGTGAAGAAGTTCAAAAAGAAGTGAACGATGTTTGGCAGAAACTCTACGAGAAAATTGTAGTAACTCCTCTTGACCCTGAAGCAGAACGTGAGTTCGCTGCATAGTCATATTTGGATGTAGAGAGTAAAGGACCAGGCCGGTCTAACACCGGTCTTCCACTATATCCAAGGAGGTATTGCAATGGAAATGAAGTTCAAACAATTAGATTCAACAATAGGGTTTACGATTGTTTATGAAAACGATGACGATGTATCTTTAGAAGTATTCGATGATGAAACAAACGAGGCTATGCTTGTCAATGTACCTATCGAAGACCTTGCCCTGATTGCTGAATGTATCAATCATATTCTTAAAAAGGATGCGAAGAAATGAAAAAAGAAACTATTATAACCGTTGGTCTTGTTACAAGTGCGGTTGCTGGGTTGGCTTATTTCGCTTACAAATTTGTAAAGGAAACTAAACGTCAACTCAAGGAAATGGAGGAATTCAATCAAGCTAAGACGCAAGAGCTGATGGATACGATTACATTACATGACCAACAACTTGCCTTGGCTGAAGAACATATTGACGCCCTTATTTTCGGAACCCCTGAAGAACAACCAGATGTAAACGAAGAACTAGAAGAAATGCGCCACCGTCGTATTGAGTCAAGTATTTATGAAGACGTGTTGGCTCCTAGTGAAGAAGATGACTATCATGCTGGTGCCCAACAAACTGAAGAAGAAGTTGAACATCATAATGTATGGAAAGAAAACGAGTACTTTAACGCAGGCGAAGAAAACATCCCTTATCATGTCGTTGAAGCTGCTAAAAATTTGAAAGGAAATGAGGGACAAAGTATGCGACATGATACTGATCCTGGGAGCATTGAAGCATGGAACCAATACAAATCAGTTCTAATCTCCCAGTTGTATGACAATTCACCAGAATTATGCCGCCACGTATCAGAGCGATACAATCTAGGTGTGCTATTTACTAAAGAGAACATTAACGTAATGATGGATCAGTTCTCTGAACTATTGGAGGTTAATGATACCAATATTGTTCAACCTTACAACGAGCATGATGCCAATATCTGGGAAGATGTACGTGAGCGCCGTCGTGATTTCTTCGGCCCTGAGGCATATTACTCAGAAACATTCCCTGTAACCTTTGGTGAAATCTTATTTGAATTCGGTCAGAAGTTTGAAGAAGATACAACAGAAGGTTGCGCTTTGGCAATGGTCGGTTATATGCTATATAACTCTGGACTCCTCGATTGTGAGACTATTGAACAGAAACTCCTTATCATCGCTAAAATCCTTGAACACCGTAATGTTCAGAATATTCCAAATAGCCCAATGAAGAAGCTTAGTATGTTTGGACGAGTTGTAGATCGACTTGAACCAAATGATACAGGCTTTGACGTTCGCTTATTTATTGAATATAATGAATTTATCGGACGTGCATCGGACTTTGAAGAATATTTCAAAGAAGTAAACGGGATTGATGATGAGGAGTAGTTATGCATGAAGAGTTATTACTAGTTAAATATTCTTTTGACGGTAAGACCTTTATTGCTGACTTTATTCCTACTAATGATTATGCGGTGTTCAAACAATCCTTTATGGACAATAGTGTTTTCTATATTAAGAAACAAAATCCAAAAGGAGAGTCGCCGTTTATCGATGACTGCTGTAACGAGAAATATATCGATATGAGTAAAGTTGTCGCGATAGGATTTTAGAGGAGTGAGATATGACAGGTAACAAGCCAGATTTCTTTAATATTACAATTGAAGAATTGACTGGGCCTAATCGGAAAGCCGATGCTGTCGTTTCTGCAGACTTTACCTATTTAGATAATCAAGGTGCGGATGTACAAGATATTGTTGTAAAAGGTGGAGCGTTCTACGCAATGTGGGACGGTGAGAAATGGTCGATGGAAAAGAACGATGTTGTTCGTGCTGTTGACCACTATATTAGATTGAAATACGCAGAGCTTAAGGCTCAGGGATACGAACGTATATCTCTTAAGTTTATGCAAAACGCAGGCTCTGGTCTTATGCGTAACTTCGGTAAGTATTGCGAAGATGCACCGGAGTCATTGCAAGTATTCAACTCTAAAATCCTTTTCAGTAACTACCGAGTTGCTAGGGAGGATTACTCAACATTCCAACTACCTTATACACCTACACCTCAACCTACACCCGCATTCGATGAACTCTCATCTGTATTATATGCGCCAGACCAATTAGACAAGATTCTATGGTGTTTGGGTGCCTTATTTACAGGTGAGATTATTAACATCGATAAGTTTTTATTTCTATACGGCCCTGCAGGAACCGGTAAAGGTACCATTATCAGAATTATTGAGATGTTACTAGGGCAGTATATTGGAGGTATTGATCTAAAACAATTGACTAGTGGTTCGGAGTATGCAACAGGAACTCTACAAGAGCTACCGTTATTGATTGACTCGGATACTGATTTGAGTCGTATTAAGAATGATACTCCACTGTTGAAAGTGACATCACACGAAGAAGTGTTTGTACGTAAACTTTATCAACGCCCATATCCTGTAACCTTTAAAGGTCTTATTATCACTGCGTCAAACCAACGTGCACAATTCCGTGACTCAGACTCAGGGATTGTACGGCGGTTACTGAAGGCTGTTCCTACTGGGCATCTAATTGCAGGCCCTCGTTATAAGGAACTCATGAACGGTATTCAATACGAGCTAGCAGGTATTGCACAAAAGGCGATTGACACATTCTCTCGTCTAGGTGCATTCTTCTATGCTAACGATGTCGATATTGAGATGCTTGAGTATGGTGACTCCATATTTGAGTTCGTTCGTGAAAACGTCCTATTGATGCAGAATGACCCAACCCTTAATGAAGTTGAGCTACTTTACAAAGGTATGCTTGAAGACAGAGGATGGGAGACCAATGGTTATAAGAACAGGCTGCGATTAGGTTTACAGCGCTTCTTTGAGACATATACTAAGGATACTAAGGATGCGGACGGTAATCGTAAACGTGACTGGTATCGAGGATTTAAATATGAAGAAGCCTTCCCTGAGACTAAAAAGAAACAGGTAGGAGGCGAGTCTAAACCTAAGATCGATTTAACTATGGGTCGAACTACATCTAGGTTTGATATGGAGGGACGAGACTGGCCTGCACAATATACCAATGATGTAGGTAATCCATTGAAGAAATGGGATAACGTCACAACTACTCTTAAAGATATCGACCCAACTAAACTGCACTTTGTCCGTGTTCCAACCGAACATATTGTTATTGACTTCGATTGTAAGAATGATAAGGGCGAAAAAGACCTTGCTAAGAACTTAGAATTGGCTGCTCAATATCCTCCTACATATACTGAGGTTTCTAAATCAGGTGGTGGTATCCACTTGCATTATTGGTATGACGGTGACCCAACTCGCTTGGCTAATCGCATATCTGATGATGTTGAAATTAAGGTATATAATGGTGGGTCATCGTTACGACGGAAACTTATTTCTGCAAACGATCTCCCTGTAGCTCATATTTCAAGTGGGCTACCTTTGAAGGAGGATAAGAAAACAATGTACAAGGATGTAGAACATATTATTTGGACAGAGCAGAAACTCAAGAACTTCATTGAGGCTTGTATGCGTAAAGAACACCACGGGGCGACGGCTCCTGAAGTGAGCTTTATTAAGGACAAGCTAGACGAGGCATATGAAGCAGGCGTTCACTATGACTTACGACATATGCAAAATGATGTTCTTAAATTCGCACTTAGCTCAACCAACCAAGCACCTCAGTGTATGAAGATGGTTGCTCAAATGAAATTCCATAATGTGATTGAGAACGAGACTGACAGTATCTCAGACAGTCTTATTTTACCAGATGAGGAAATCACATTCTTCGACTCGGAAGTCTTCTCTAACCTATATATGATTGGTTGGAAGAAATACGGCCTTGAGGTACCAGAGGCTGTCTACCGAGGATTGGAAGACTGTATGAGCCTCAGCGATATCGAACGTATCCTCGTTAACGAATGGTGGAGTCAAAACAAAGGTAAGATTGGTATTGAAATCAATCCTACACCACAACGTACACGAGAGTTGTTCGATACACATAACATGATGGGATTCAATAACCTTGGATACGATAACCATATTGCTTATGGTCGTATGCAGGGTGATGATGAGATGGAATGTTATAAACGTTCACAAGGCATCATTGAGAAAGGCGACAAGCGAGCTAAGATTTGGGCTGCTAATGAAATCTCTTATGGGGATATTTACGAGTTCCTAGATACTAAGATGTCATTGAAGAAATGGCAAATCAAGCTAGGTCTACGTCATGATGAGTTTGAATACGATTGGACTAAGCCTCTACCCGAACATGCATGGGGTCGTTGTGCGGCATATATGCTTAACGACGTAACCTCAGAGGAAGAGGTATTTAAATCTAAAGACGGTCAAGACGCTTGGGCTGCTCGTAAAATCCTTGCTGAAATTAACGGGCTATCACCTAACGTTAAGACTCAGACACAAGCTGAGAAATTCTTATTTGGTGATGACCCAAATCCTCAAGAGAAATTCAACTGGTATGACCTTGCTGAAGAATTCCCAGGATACACCTATGACAAATTCAAGAAGAAATCTGAATACATGGGCGAAGATCCATCTGAAGGAGGTTATGTACATGCCGAGCCTGGTATCTACGAAGACGTTGTTGTATTGGATATTGCGTCCATGCACCCACATAGCTTAATTGCTATGAACTACTTTGGCCCATATACTCCTAAGTTTGCGGCCTTGGTTAAATGTCGTATGGCTATCAAGCACGGTAATATCGAGGAAGCATCGCATGCCTTTGACGAAGTAGACCCTGAACTATCAGACAAGCTTCGTCCATATTTGGAAGGGGGGTCTGTTAAAGGTCTTGCTCATGCGCTTAAGATTGTTATCAATATTGTGTATGGTATGACATCTGCGCCTTGGCCTAATAAATTCAAAGACCCTCGTAATATTGATAACTGCATCGCAAAACGTGGTGCCTTATTTATAATTAAGGCTCAAAAGTCTGTTGAGGAGATGGGGTATCAAGCTGCTCATATTAAGACCGACTCTATTAAGATTCCACATGGTGACCAAAAAGTTATCGACTTCTTAATGGATTTGGCTAATCAATACGGCTACACCTTCGAACATGAACACACATATTCTCGTATGGCCTTGCTTAACCGTGCTACCGTTATTGCTGAAATCGGTTGGCCGGAAGATGAGAAAGGTAAATGGGAAGCTATTGGTGCGCAGTTCGGTAAGAAGACAAACCCATATGTCTACAAGACGCTTCTGAGTCAGGAAGAGGTTAATGAACAAGACTTCTTCACAACTAAGGAAGTTAAGACTGCTATTTATCTCGATGACCAGTACATCGGTAAGAATGCTCAAATCTACGCTTCCGTAACAGGCCGTGAAATCTCTCGTACTCAACCAAGTAACGTTGCGCAAATGATTCAATTGCGATGGATCAAACCAACATATTTACTTCAACGTGAGTCAAAAGATTTGACCCCTATGCAATTAGAAGAAGCTAAAAAACGCAAGATTGCTGCTGAACTTGGTCTAGAATATCATGACGTCGATTATATTATTTCAAACGGCTTCCCTGATACCATTGTCGACAAACGTGTATCTGTAACAGGAACCACGGGGTATAAATGGGAGCTGGCAAGTAACTATAAAGGCTTCGATGATATTGACATGACATATTACCACCAACTTGTACATGACGCTGTAGAGGACGTGTTTGCAGTTGGAGACGGTAATATTATCTTTAAAGGTACTAAGTATGAAAGGAACTAAGTATGTTTAAGAGACTTAAGAATTTTATCTCTAAAAAGCAGGAAAAATACGAGCCTGTCATATTTGGTTTCATTGCTACACTACGAGGAGAAGATGATCTGGGTGACCGAGTGCCTACTCAGATCTTCATTATCCCTGGTGAAGAGGAAACTAAAATGTATGACGCGGTTAAATCTGATGAGTATAGCACGCTAACTTTATTAGATAATAACCGTATTCAATTTAAACCGCCTTATAAATCTACACTGTTGATGACTCCATTTTTCTCAGTTGAGGAAATTGATGAGGCTTTACGCACAATGCGAGACCAGGGGATTAAGAATGTTATTGGATGGAACATCCCACTTGATTAGGAGGCGTTATGATATATATAATTGACTCCAACTCAAATAAAACCTCATATCAGGTATTTCGCGTAATAAAGGTTTTCGAAAAGTATGGTGTAAAATACAAACTACTATCGACCTACAAGCGATGCGGTGATTGGGCAGATCTATATGTTACAGAAATAGACCCTAAAATAGTTAAAGGTATAATGGAAGCCCATAACTATGATCTTAAGAAACTAGCTAAAGCGCCTTATTCTAAAACAGTAACTGTTATGGGTAAACGCCATCCTGAAGCTATTAAGGAATACCGGTCAACTGGATTTATGGATAAGCGACTCAGTGAAATTGTAGACTGGTTTTCTAAGCATCCATATATGTTAAAGGCGGGTATTGTCTATGATGATCGCACCGGGGTATGCCTGCCCAACTTACGTAATGATGACTTCCGAACATTCTTACCTAAGAGTAAGAAGAAGAGTATTCGGCAGGCTGCTCTATGCCTAGCCTTTGATGAACTAGGTATCACTGAAGATGAAGTTGTTAAACCTCGTCCGAAAGCCGTCAGTTTTGGTATACATCGTAAAGGTGAGTCTAAGTGGGATTAAATTTTTTACATCCTACTATATAGAAAGAAAAAGGAGGATTCAGAAATGAATACAAATAAACTGTTGAATAGTGTAGCTGCAGGAGCTATCGCACTCTACTTGGTTGTTGTTGCAACCGAAACGTACGAGGGATCTATCCTGCAAGATAAGATTCATAGCGGAACTGAAAAGCTGAAGAAAGCTTTTTCTAGCAAAGACTAGAGTTGGGTATTTTACTCAGCTCTTTCTTTTTTTTTTATTTCTTTTGTGTGAAGGAGGTTTTACATGAACCATAAAAAAGAGATAGAAAATGTATTGATATTTGGTTTGCGCTCATTTATATTTGTATTTGTCGTATCTGCTATACTTGATGAAATCAAAAAAGGAGAAGAAAAATGAAACGTGGCAGGAATAATAAGGCTAGACTTGGAGCTAATCTACTTCGTAAAATCCATAACGCTGAGACTGTTGTTATTAGTAGTCTAGGTGAACCAGTAAGAGCTTCTGGTAAAACAATGCATGTTGCGAACAATCTCTTCGTATTAAAAACTATGAAGAAGTATATCTACATAACAAAGGTTAAGCGATTGGATCCAAAAGTTATTAAGGCGATGGATGGTATTCTAAAACTCATCATGAGTGAATATTCATATGGTGAAAACGTATATCATGAAGAACCTACAGTTGAAAATGCGCTTATTCCAGAAGAACATAAGGAGAAGTTAAATGGATAAAATTGAAATGATAATGCAGAAGTACGGTGATAAAATTCAAGTAGGTTATAAGGCGCTTCGTGACCAGTATTTTGCTTATGAAATAATCTCAACATTTATGGTTTTTGCTATAATTGGTTTCTTCGTTAGCTTAATTGGATTATCTATTATTAACGTTACTCATGAAAATTTCGACAGAGACTATTTTGATAAGGAATGGTCAGGCTATAAAACCTATAGGTTTAAAAGACGATTAGTGTATCTTAATTTTATATTACCTATAATTTTTGCTATTATATTCTTTATCACATTGGTATTAATCCCTGTATTCGCACCAGATTATGGGTTTATTAGATCACTTATAGGAGATTAAAACATGACACAAGTAAAACTAAAACTAACGCCACAGAACATGCATGATGCACACAAGGAGCTTCAAGAAATCTTTGTTAAGAAGAATACCGACTATGGTAACTCCTTTGAAGAATCCCTTGAAAAACACGGCCTAATCGCTGCTATTGTTCGTATGGAAGATAAGATGTCTCGTTTACAGACATTATCTAAGCAAGATGCTCTGATAAAAGACGAGTCTATTATTGATACCCTAAAGGACCTTTCTAACTACGCACTTATGTCTGCAGTATGGTTGGAAGAAACGGCGAAGCAAGAGACCACTTCGAAGAAGGTTGAAAAATTCCTTTACGGAAGTGAACCTGTTGTGGTAGAGCGAGCTACACTAAATCCTCATAAACCATCGTTTGAGTTCGTTGAATTTGTGAACGCTTTAAATAAACTAGATAGGTCAATAAAATTCACACATAATCACTGGTTAGTCAATATTGAAACTTCTGATTTACAAGACGACACCGTGGATATCGCTGTTACTGATAAAACTAAAGCTTATGATTTTGTGAAGAGCTTCTTCAAAGACAAGGATAAGACTTTCGTATTTGAACACCTTCCTCATAAAGATCGTAATGCTATAGTTAAGTTCGTCCGTGTAACAGTCATTGACCGGATTGAACCTATTCCACTACCAAAACCTAAGCTAGCTCCTAAGATATTCAAGTCAGATGCTACCCGTCCATACACGGCCACATTTGGCGTTGACGACCATGGGCGGCCAATCGTGGTGAAGAACCATGGACATGATGACGTTTAATCCAGATAATGGAATGGATATTCTACGGACGATTAAGCCTCCGAAAAAGATGGGGCGTCCTAAGAAGTTTATAGACGATGAAGAAATTCTAATCTACAAGCAAGCAGGTTGGTCTAATAGGACAATCGCCGTTAGTATGGGTGTATCTAAGGACACTATCAACCGCAGAGTTAAAAGGCTGATTAAGGAAGGTGTTATCAACCCTGATAGTTACGACTATAATTTCAATAATCCTAGTGCTGCAGAACAACCTCGACGTAAAAACAAAGAGCGTTGGGAACGTTGGCACGGACCTGGAGTCTAATTTTTACATGTCTCTCTATAGAAAGAGAGGTATTTTACTATGAGTAAATTTATATATCAAGGTATGGAATATGATGAAAGCTACATCAAGAAGCATATGCTCTACTCTGAGAACGTTAATCGCCTTTATATGACTCGGGTTCTAAAAGAATATTTTGGAAACCGTTTCACAGAAAGAGCGCAACTTAAATTGGAGTTGATGGAGCATCTTATGTGGGCTTTCAGAGATGAACCAGAACAAGAGACGATTGATGCTATAGTAAAGGTTACTACAGAATTCAGACAAGAGGTTGAATGGACTAAACTTGATGAAGAAGCTATTCGCTATCTAGGTATTAAGGCCTTTACAGAACTCTATGAAGAGGAACGTGAACAACTTAATATGCTATGGCGCGACTTAGCAATTTAATCAAGGGAGGATACATTCCTCCTCTTTTTTTTTTCAAAGGAGAATGAAATGGAAGAAATACAACCAGGACTTGGAGCATTAACCTATGAGGAAGCTTTAAAGGTATTAGGATTTGATGAAGATGAAGATAAAGAGGAGTATCTATCATGAAACTATTCGTAACTGATAACGAGCTTGATGTAGGCGCATTTGGACTTAAGTCAATGTTTGGTAGGTCGGGTATTAAATATATGATGTCACACGATGGCGATGTTACAAAGGGTATTATCAAGACATTATGCACGATGGAGAATAAACTTGTTCCTAAATCAAAGGTACCCTATATTGACATCATTGACCACCAATGCGTTAAAATCCTAGGTACAGACCTTTATTACATCTACGCAGCACATCCTACGATTGAGAATCTTATTCATACTAAGCATACAGGGGCCACTCTGCATGGACAGATGATGGAGACGAACTCTGCTGTTATGCAAGTATATCGTCAGTCAAATGGTATTTGCTGGTATATCTCAGATAGACCATTCGAGTCTAATGTTCTCTCACCCATTACAATCTACAATCGAGGCAGTGGGTATTTTGAATTCTATGGTAAAGATGCTCCGATTGGTTCAGACTACTATATTGATGAGTTTAAGGAGTGGTGATATGGGGGTTTTGTATAAAGAATTAAAAGACCGCTACGACGCTATGGTTTATATTCATAACGAAGATGGGACTATTCGTGGTATGTCACTTTGGTTCAATGATATTACAGACCCTGACTCTTTTAAACGACAATTCCAGGACTATCGTTTCTGGAGAGCTAAGATAGCAGGGTTCTGGTATAAACTAAAGTACGAGGATTTTAAGCGTGGAATGGATGGTGTGGTAGGTGTATGCTTTGAATTAGTATGGGAGTAAAATATTTACAGACTACTATATAGAAAGATAAAAGGAGGTTCCAATCATGGAATTTGAAGGAAAAGAATATCAATCAGGTGGATGGTTTTCTGGGTTGCCAGGAGATGAAACTAAATACACGCTGTTGTTTGATGACGAATCGAACTGTTATATTTCCCCTATGGAAATGGAAAATGCAGTCTATCTTTGGGAAGAAGCCAAAGAGCAGAACGCAGAAGAAATTAAAAAGGGAGCAAATAAAGGTTTGATGATCGTCGGACTAGCTACAGCTGGATATTTGGCTTACAAAACTGGAGCTTTAGCTAAAGCCGGAAACTGGTTGAAGTCTAAATTCAAGAAGAATGAAGAAACTGTAATTATCGATCACAAAGAATAGGAGTTTGGGTTTTTACCCAGCTCTTATTTTTTTTTTTTTTGGAGGTATACAAATGGGAGCGAACTTTATTGAAATTCCGGTTGAGCGTGTTGATGTATGTATTAGATCTTCAGGTAGAGTGATTGCAAGACTTACACCTGAAATTATCGGGCCTTATACTGAAGCAACTACGTATGCGGATAATGAACCATATCTATCATTTTCAATGTTTAGTATCTTATTTAAGAAACAACAACGTAGTGGACGGTTTATGACTTTAGATGACTGGTCGCCTATTACAGAAGCTATTAAAAAGGGTATAGTTACATTTACTTTGGTAACGCCACCTTCTCTTAGCGATATTGTTTTGGAGCCTTTGAATATACTGTATAATCCAAATATCGAAATGTTTGAGTTTCGTGGAGCTATTAGAAAGGGAAGTGTAGATGGAAAGCAAAATGAAGAAAGTGCTGAGGGGTAGTAATGGGATATATGCTACTATCCATTTCACACGAGAGGAATTCGCAGATATTCGTAAGGAGCTTGGACTTAGTCCCCAAGATATTGAGGCGGACAAACCTTATGAAGTAGTAAAATAGAAGGAGACATATATGGTGAAACAAGTACGTAATTCTGAAGGACGGGTATTTAAACAGGCTTATGGTTCTCGAGAACATGCTCGCTTACTATGGAAGTCTATTAAAGTCCATATGTTCAAGCGTAGCGCTATCTTTGCAGATGATAGTTTCGCTGACTATGACCGGTCTACTCGTAAAGACCATATCGAAGCTCATAAATACTACGAAACCAAGGCTCGTAAAGAAATCAACGAAATTCGTAAACGTAAAGGGTTACTTACAATCCCTCTTCGTTCAACAGATTGGTATCATGAAGACCTTGTTTTAGAAGGATTGGAGGATGAGAAATATGCGCAAGTTATCTAATACAATTTACGCTTTCTTTATTATTGCTGTAACTAGCGTTATAGTTGCACCTATTGTTATCGGCCTATGTATCGTAGCTGAAAAGTACGAGTCCATTACTGTATTTGCCGGTATCATCGCAGGCCTTGTGTGTTATGGTTATATCAAGGTCTTATTCGACGTCCTAAGGGAGATCTTCCGTGAGGATAAGGACGATGAAGAAGATAAGCCGACTGTCGTATATTACCACAACTTCAAAGATCCAGGGCAGGCCTGTCCATGGACACCGTGGGATAAGGATAAACTATATGATAAGTTTAAAGAATCAAACGATGGTTATATCCGAAATCTAGAAAGTCGCTTTATCAAAGTCTTAGAACGGACAGGTATTGACCAAGTACATGCGGACATGAGGCACAAGCTAGCTCTTATGTTCTCTTACCTCAACTCCGCAGTTGATGAGAAGCATGGTATTACAGATGTTGATTTCTTCAAGGGTTGGACACTTGGTAGGGTCGCAGTTCTTATTAGTATTCCTATTAAGAATGACCCAGAACGCCAGTATATGTATGCGTATAATTTCGACTATGAAGCATTTGTCACTTCGGAAGATGGTACCGATACACGCTTTGTCATAGTTGTAGATGAAGACGGTAGCTTATCTTGCACTGCCGGTCTTAAAGAAGAACTAATTAATATGTATGATTTACGGAGGAACTTAAATTGGTAAAAACAAAACTACCACCACTAAACAAACCAAAAATTACGAAAGTTGACCAGCGTACTAAAGATATTCTCGAACCAGCTTTCGATGTTTTAATGTTAGATCCAGCTAACGAACAGGAATATATTGCTGATGTTCAGAAGATTTTAGCCAGTATTGTCGATGGGGCTCATTATCGCTTCGATGCAACTGACATCTGGGAATTATTTGAAATGGACTGCGTATTTATTGGAACTCGTATGTCCTGGCGTACACAAATGCCTAAGAACATCGTCACACTTAAACGTATCGTAGAAGGTAATGAGACCAGACCAATCATCGACGTCTTTATTCATGATGACGAAGAAGCTTTCAAATTCGATGTGCGCGTGATCAAGCCTATTAAAAACCAAGGCCAAAACAAATGGTACTAAGGAGGTTCCTAAATGAAGAAACCAAGTAATGTTAAAAGAGAAGATAGACATATCATGTTTATTGTAACTATGATTATATTATCCATAATCTTTGCTCCTATGATTTATATCATGTGGTATCTTATTGTATTAGCACCAGACTTTATCCCAATTATTAAAGGTGGGATTATGTTATTTATTATCGCTATCTATATTACGTGTGCTGTCAAACTATGGATTGCTTGCTATAAAGGTTATATTATTGTAGATGATGATACCGACAGGGGGTATAAATAAATGACAGTCCAAAAATCATTCGAAAAACTTTTTGAAAATCTAAAAACAGTTGTTGAAATTACTACATTACGTAAAGAACTAGTAAAGCGTGTGACTAACGAATTGAAGCAGCACGATATTAAATGGGCAACTAAGTTTGCGAATGCCGTACTTAAAACTGCCCGTTATAGTAAAAAAGAAGAACAAGACGGCGGCGCAATCTGCGACTTATTCACAAAGACATACCTGAGTAACATTGAGACTTTTGACAAACCCACTGAGCCATACGAGCTATGGAAAGTTGGTGAGCTATTCTTTGTTCGTAAAGGTAATGATAAGGACATGTTGAAAATTTCAGACATCCTTCTTAGTCAGAGTGAAATCCTATCAACTGTATATATCGTTACTGTATCTGAAGGTAAACTTATTGCTGAAAAAGTTAACACACATAAGTTTATCTGCGAGCATGGTGAACTTGATAGACCAATCCCAACTATTGTTATGAAGAAGAAAGAACCAAATACTGCTAAACAAGTCGAGGAATTCCGAGCAGAACAACCATATGTCACTCATCGTCCTATAGAAGGTGAGACGTTTGGACATACTGGTGAATATCAGAACGCTCCAAGTAAACTCTTAACCCTTTCTGCTTTACAAAATCATATGCGTGCTATGTTGGATAATGTTCAGCCTGATAAATTGGAAGAAGTTATTATAGGTAGTAGAATTGCACAGGCGATCTTCTGTAATATGTATCCTGTAAAATACGAACTCTTTACTCGATATACAGTAACCTTCTTATCTATGGAGCCTGAAGATTTCTCAGATGATATGAACCGGTTAGCAACACAACTTACTATCATGTTCTCTTTCATTAATATTAATCTTAACGCCCAGTTACTAGCCTATGCTATCTATCATCACCATGATAACGCTGAGCTCGATATCAATAATGTTGTGTATAATATTATTGAAACCGCGGACATGCTGAGAAAGGATGGGTCTATCTAATGAAGCTACTCTGCACACATAGCTACTATGCTAGACACTACAAGGAGCTTTTAGAGTTTGTTAAGAACCCTGAGCAAGATATTGTCTTGATATCCGATAAGACTGCTTTAAAACCACCGAGCTTCGAATATTTTGTAATTGACAACGATGCTGGTTGCCAAATCTCTAGCTTCCATGCCAATATGGCTACCTACTTTATAGAGAATACCCACCAGATCGCTACTGAAGTTGAAAACGGTGTAAATATTGAGGTTGAACGATCTTATCTCAGTATCCCAAGGTTTGTATTTAAAAAAGAGGAGGGCAAATAGTATGTCTATCGATAAAACCACTCTAAACCGTATCCGTATTGCAATCCAACATATGCTCTGCTCTGCTAATGACGATGAAGTAAATCATGAGTCTATGGCTAAAGCTTGTGTTGACTTTGGTATCATTGAAAAAGAAGAAGACTTCGATGATGAAACATTCACCCATGCACCAATCTTATTTGAAATGATTTGGGAGAAAGTCGGGGATGGTCATTTTAAAACACCTCTTGAATTATTCGAGGCTTGGTATAAAGATGAGGTCGCTATCTACCGTCTTGGTGAAGAAATTGAAGATTTTTCAGAGTTCACAGTCGCATGCAATACACTTTGCGTTATTCTATCTGGTCGTAAACCAGTTTCGAATTTCTTATTTGTTGGTAAGGATTTTGCTAAACTATACATTGACCGTGATGTTATGGAAATCAACGACATGCAACGAGAAGCCTTTGAACTTATGCAGGAGTATGCTGTTCGAAAAGAATCTAGTAAGCTTGGTCTTAAATTAGCGACTCGACTCTTTGGACGAAAGAAAGAGGAAGTGTCTACTACTAAGGAAGGCCGTAAGTTCATTAAAATGTATGACACTGAAACAGGTGAATACTTAGGCCCGCTTATTCATCCTATGACTCATGAAGAAGCACATGGTAAAGAACCGAAAAGTAAACTAGATGTTAAGTTTAATAAAGAAGCTTGGTCTGAACTTAAATACGAGCATGATACTAGCCAACCTCATTTTAAACTCGATAGAGAGTCTTTATTTAATCCTGATACTAGTACACTTGAAATCAAGATTGATAAAGAAGAAGTCGATAAACTTGCTAATATCCTAGCCTTGACTGATGAAGAAATTCAAGAAAAGGTTAACGCTTCTAAGAATGCAGCTGAGATTTTCTGTCATGCTACTAATGGTACGTATGAAGAGTTTAATCAATACGCATCTGAGTTTGGAGTATATATCCCATCTAAAGGTATTAGATTACCCGCTATTATGGAACCAACTATCCGAACTCTTAAACGTGTCGGTGTATTATCCGATATTAATGTAAATGAATCGTTACTTGTATATGCTATATATAAGAAGTCGTACGAAAATAACAAATTCCCTTATACATATGGTGACATTGTTTACGATATCGTAGACTCTATGGTGACTCTGAAGGAAGAAGGTATGATCCAATGAGAATTGTAGGAAGAAATACTCTTGTTAAAAGTATTCGTGCTATCGAAGGTATTATGAGAGACGATAACCGCTGTACTCTCAATGCTTTTACTTGGCTAAAGCCTATAGCTAAACTACTTGGTTTCAATTTTGAAAATGATGGTGAATTCTGGCGATCTATCCCATATATCTTTACCGACTTATACCGAGCTATTCCTTTACGATACCGTATTGACTCACCAGCAGCCTTATTCAAACTCTGGCTTGAAGACCAAGTCCTAGTTGTCAAGTATGACGACTATCAAGAATACTTTGCTAACGAAGATAAGCTGAAAGAATGGGAGTCTCGATACATCAAGCGCTATGATGCACGTGTATTCACTCCACAATTTATTTTTGTAGTTACTGATGCGGAAGTTAAGGTATTTGGTCAGGTAGACTATGATTCAGTTACTCATTGGTGGTATAGGAAAGCTATCGAACTATTCGATGAATACGAGGATGGTGTGAATAACGGTGTTCAAAAAGATATTGATTTGAAACTATATAAAATCATGGATTACTATGCTTGTTATCGAACAGACCCTTCTTTCAAGGAGTTCGCAGACAAGGTGTTTGAATACATGGAGCCTTATAATAAGGAATTCTTACCAAAACATGCTAACCTAGGTCGTAAATTCGCTGAGCTATTTAACCAAGCCTTTGACGCTTACTCTGGTGTAGGCGGTCGATATATTTCATCGCCATACGATATCCTATTATTATGGGATCGTTATAAAGTCATCTTCGCATTCGCTGATGAAAATGGACACATCAGTGAAAAAGAATACCAGCGAATCCTGGATACAAAATGGGATCATAATGAAATGATCTTCTTTATTTGTAAAAATGGTAGTGTGCGTTATCAGAAGACTCGTGCTGGATTGAAGGGGATGATTGCTAAAGGGTTACCGCCAGAACTAGATAAGAAGTTCCATATTACGGAAGAAGTCCTTATCCCAAATAATGATACCACTGAAGTAAATAGCGCTAAACGGAACAGTCAGGTATTACTTATGCAGCTACTTGATATGAAGTATGAGCGTGATTTCCTAGTCTACTTAGAAAGCCTTAGAAGAAAAGCGCCTAACCCTTCATATTTCAGAGCTCAGCAAGTTGCCTCATTGATTGAATTGACTGATGCTACTGGCGATATGGTTGGTATCAAGTTTGATAGAGAGCGACTCTACTACGTCTACCTTGAATTTCTTGAACGTAACCATAAATTCTACGCATCTGATATTACGGTCAAGATCAATCAGTTATTCAAGGCTGGTCTTTTCAGAATAGGCTAGTATTTTTACTATAATACATATGTAAATTAATACAAAGCTCTTAATAGAGGAGAGAGATGGAGAGTTTTCTACTCATATATTATAGGTAATAAAATTCTACAAATCTCCTCGAAAGTTTTTCAATTTATTTTGCTATAAAAGGAGGATACAAAAATGGCAAATACACAAGATATCACTTTAGAAAACGTTTGGATCATGTTCCCTAACTTCGGTGGACGTGTTACAGACCATAACAAGCTTGGCTCTCGTGAGTTTAGTGTTAAACTTGATCCTGCAGTGGGAGCCGAACTAGCTTCACAAGGTTTGAATGTTAAATTCCCTTCTGAAGAACAACCTAACGGTAAGGTATTCTTGCCTGTTACCCTATCTAACGGCCCAACTGTTCAACCATGGATTAAAGTCGTTCTTGTAAATGATGGTGTTGGTACTATCTTAGACGTGAATAATCCTGAACAACTTGCTATGTTGGATACTATCGCCCCTGGAGCTCGTGCTAACCTTATTCTTAGTCCATATCACTGGACAGTTGGTACTAACTCAGGTATCAAGGCTTATGTTAAGAAGCTATATATCTACTTAGATGATGTTGATCCTGAACTTGCTCCACAGCTCGCTTCATTCGAACGTGATATTCGTTATCTATAATGTATATCCCGAACACCTTGGGTATAATCTCACTTAAACCTAAGCAACGGGAAGCATGTGAAAAGTTAAAGTCTGGCTCTATATTGATGGGAGGTGTTGGCTCAGGTAAGACATATACGTCTATATTCTGGGCCGCCTCCCAATACGGGCCTGATTTTTTTACGGAAGAACGCCCACTCATTGTCATAACTACTGCAATGAAACGGGACTTAATTGAAAAAGGTGCTACCAAACCTGACTGGCAACAATCTCTAGAGAACTGCGGTATATATCATTATATAGTAGACTCTTGGCAGAATGTTTACAAATACACTGAAATAAAAGACAGCGTTCTTATTTTTGATGAACAGCGAGTTGTCGGCTATGGTAAATGGGGTAAGTCCTTTATCAAGATATGCTGGAACAATAACAAATGGATATTGCTCTCAGCTACACCCGGTGATGTATGGATGGACTATATGACTGTCTTTATCGCCAACAATTTCTATCGTAATAAGACTGAGTTCACATCTCGTCATGTTGTTTGGGATCCGTATGTGAAATTCCCTAAGGTGAAGAAGTATATAGGTACCGCCGTTCTTGAGAAATACAGGAACCAAATTATCGTACCTATGGAAGATACGCGCCAGACAGTTCGACATAGGAATTATATCTATGCTGAATTCGATCAGCATGCATTGTTGACTCTGGCCAACACAAGGTGGAACCCTTACACAGACGAGCCTATACTTAACATAGCTGAGTATACCCAGTTAGTTAGACGGATTGTTAACACTGACACAGATAGAATTAGGATTGCGGAGAAGGAGATATTATCTAAGGATAGGATCATCGTCTTCTACAACTTCAACTATGAGTTGGATATCCTAAAGGAAATCTGTGAACGTAATAACCTTCTATATAAACAATGGAATGGTTGGGCACATGAGCCTATACCAGATACCGATAAATGGGTATATCTTGTACAATACACTGCAGGGTCAGAAGGATGGAATTGTGTTACTACCAACGCTATCTTATTCTACTCTGTCAATTATTCATACAAGGCTATGGAACAATCTGAAGGCCGTATCGACCGAACTAACACACCATATAAGGATCTATATTACACCTATATCACTTCTCTTTCTAAGGTGGATAAAGATATTCTTAAGGCGGTTAGGGATAAGAAACGGTTTACAGAAGCTGCTTGGGCTAAGAAACAAGGGTTTGTACCTATAGATATACAAATAGAGAAACTTGAAGAGGAGTGGCTATATGGCGTCGAGATTGGAAGCTGATTTCCAAAAAGGGGTCGTTAAAAGGCTCAGAGAGGCCTATAGAGGGCTTCTGCTGGTCGCTAAGACAGACCCTGGGTCAATACAAGGGATGCCTGATTTAATCATTCTATGCGGCTCTCAGTACGCTTTACTGGAGGTTAAACGCTCAGCTACGGCTAAGAAACGTCCTAATCAAGGTTATTATATCGAGAAATTCGGTAAGGATACCTTTACAGCATTCATTTATCCTGAAAATGAGCATGAGGTTATCTGGTATATGCTTGAATTCTTCGGTTTAGACCCAAATCTATATTTCAATTTGAAGAAATAATGGAGCTTTCTTCTATTATATACATTATTTAAAGGAGCTATGTATAATGGAATGGATACAACACTGGAATCTGATTGGGAAACATGCTATATTATCCCCTTCAGGCTATTCCTGGTTAGGTTATGACGCCGAAAAGATGGCTAAAACCTACGATAATAAACAAAACGTTGCGCGTGGCACAGCTCTACATGAGTTGGCATCGCAATTAATCAAGTCTAGAACAGAGCTAGCGCCTAAAAAGAAGGCCCTAAACCTGTTTGTAAACGACTGCATACGTGAAGGTATGTCATCTGAAGTATTATTATATTACTCAGATAACTGTTTTGGTACTGCTGACGGTATTAAATGGGATAAAGATGCTAAGGAATTACGTATCTATGACCTTAAAACCGGTGTATCTAAGCCTTCATTCAGCCAATTAGACATCTACGCTGCATTATTTTGCTTGGAATATGGTGTAAATCCTAAGAAAATTACTATTATTCAACGCCTTTATCAGGGAAATGGTTACTCCGAACAGGTTACAATTAATGATAAAGCCCGTGTTGAAGGTGAAAATGATGGTAATATTGCCTGGATTATGTCTCATATTAAGGAAATGTCCAGCGTTATTGATGCAAGAGAGGCCGAAATCCGACCTTTGAAGTTCTGGTAAAGGGCAAAATAGGTAGGATAAATGTGTAAAATTCTACAGTTTTTGAAGAAAATCGCTAATTTGCCCCTGACAAAAGTGGCGCAAAAGTCGTGGTTTTCCCCAATTTTCCCCAAAAAAAAGTTGGGGATTAGGTTAAAAACGTGGGGATTTTACCCATTTTTGGCCATTTTCCCCAAGTTTGAGGTACTTTTGATCCACCTTTTGATCCACTTTTTTAGGCCTATTTTTGCTATAATTTGATAGTAATTTTAGACCTATTTTTGCATATTTTTGAGAGGTTTTAGATGCATGAAAAAGTGGATCAAAAGGTGGATCAAAAGTCGCAGAGGTTTGGTGATTTTGGTCTTTTCCCCATGTTTTCCCCAAGTTTTTCGTAAAATCCCCAAATTGAATGTGGGGAAAATTCGAAAGCTTGTCAGGGGCAAATTTGGGAAAAAGGGGTCAAAAAGGGGTATTTTTCGGGTATTTTTCCTAAAATAAATTAGTTTTCCCCAAAATCCCACGGTTTTTTCAGAAAAGTTTTAAATATATTAATTAAGATTATAAGGCTTTATTGTGTTATATTATGCATATTTATTTATTGTATTAAATTATATATATATATTATATTATTTTAATAATCTCGCGCGTACGGGAACTATAATATAAATATATAAAATTACATAAATAAACAAGGTTTTTTAATCAATAAATATAAAAAGTTTCTAAAAAAAGCTGGGGATTGTGGGGAAAACATATTTATTAAAGTTTTTCGATGATTTTTAGGTTTTTCATAGAAAATCGTATTTTTTTACAATCTCATACAAAAATAAAATAAAATAAATGTGTTTTGTACAAATAGAATTCTCTATGACTGGAAGTATGGGCCGGTCAGCACAACCTGATATTATTTATATAAATTCCAAACTGCGTATACAATCTGTTATTTGAGTCCTAAATTCCCTTACGGTTAAAAGTCAATTTGATTTGTAAGTTTGTATACCTCCTTTCTATTAATTTTTTGCGTTCATGATACAAGTAGGTTCAGCACATCACAACTCCCGAACCGGAAATACGGAGTGTGAACCAACAGCCTACAACTACTATTCACTAGTACAATAAAATCAACTGCTAGCATCTTTTTTGGTGACGATTTTTCAGTGTTAGCGAAGATTGTATACGCGGTTTGGAATTTATATAAATAATTTAGTTTGTTTGTTGAAAACGCTATTTTCTTGTAAAATTTAAGAATTGGAGAAGTAAAATGCCTGGAATACCCCTCAGAGGCTCCAGAATGCCCTGTATTGCATTTTGTTAGTAGAGTCGGTAAATAGTTCCACTTTATGCTAAAATCGCTCTACGGGCCTGCTAGAGGCCTTAAACGACGTGTTAATATTTTGGCTATTTTTATTATTTTGAGGAGGATTTGACATTGGATTTCGAAAATGTCTTCGAAAATGAAGACGAAATCATGGATGATTTGAGTCAACTTTCTGAAGAAGGACGTGAAATAATCCTCAAACATTATGGGGTAAAACGTCGTTCTGGACGCTATCCTTGGGATCCATTATTGCATTTACCGAAGAACCATAAGTTTATTGAAGAGCGTGATGAGCTCAAAAAACGGGGGTTTTCGGACAATGAAATTGCAAAACAAATGGGTCTTTCTACAACAGTTTATCGGTCAAAAGTAACGATTGCTAAGGAAGAAATGAAGCAATATAACATGGAACGGATTGCAAAATTGCAAGCTGAAGGCATGATTATTGACGATATTGCCAAGACAATTGGTACTACTGGACAGACTGTTCGGAACTACATTGATGAAATGAACAACCCGAATAAGTCCGCTAGAGCACAACGAGTGCAGACTGAAGCTGTTGCAGACACCCTAAAAGATGCGGTAAAACGCTCTAAATACGTCGATGTAGGTAAGGGTGTAGAGGTTCAGATGGGTATTTCTAAGGAAAAACTCAAAGCTGGGCTTAATGCATTGGTTGAATCCGGTGACTATGAGGTCCATAATCTCCGAATTGCCCAAGTTACGGACAAAAACAACTCCACTCCGGTTAAAGTATTGACTGAAGCAGGGGTTGAACGCCGTGATATCTATAAAAACATGGATAAAATCCGTCCTGTTCAAGAGTTCGCCCTTGATGGTGATGCTCGAATGTTCCAACAAATGGAACGACCGAAGTCTATTGGCTGGGATCGTGTTCATATTAGGTATGCTATACCTGAAGGACAGAAGGGTCATGGTACAAATGATGATGGTTCCATGATGGACGGTGCTATGTTCCTACGACCCGGTGTTAAAGACCTTAACCTAGGTAAGGCGTCATATGCTCAGGTACGTATTGCTGTAGGTGATACACATTATCTTAAGGGCATGGCTTTGTATGGTACTGAGGAAATGTTTAAGAATGTACCAAAGGGTACTGATATTATCTTCAACACCAATAAGACGAAGGATAAGGCCCCTGAGGACGTCCTGAAGCCGCTTAAGAAGAATCCTGAGGGTGGAGCCCCGATTGATGGACCGAACCCATTTGGAGCCACTGTGAAGCGTCAGAACGTGCTTGTAGATAGTAAGGGTAACCCTGTGTATAAGAAGGGTGTGACTGATAAGCATGGTAACAAAGTACCAGAGATTGGTTCTGTTAATATTGTAAATGAGGAAGGTGACTGGGCTAGCTGGTCTAAGACACTCTCCGCTCAGTTCTTATCTAAGCAACCAGTAAGTGTGGTTCATGAACGTCTTAAGGCAACTATGAAGCAAGTTAAAGATGAGTATGACAGTATCCAGAAGGTTACTAACCCTGTCATCAAGAAACAATTGCTGGAGTCATTCACATCTGATCTCGAGTCTAAGCAGGTACATTTAAAGGCTGCTGCACCTAAAGGTTTCCAGGGTCACGTTATCTTACCTGTGCCTGATATGAAGGAGAATGAAGTATTCGCACCTAACTATAAGAATGGTGACCGTGTAGTACTGGTACGTTATCCTCATGGTGGACGCTTTGAGATGCCTGAGCTTACTGTTAATAATAATAGTATCGCTCGCAAGATGATCTCTAAGAACAGCCCTGATGCTATAGGTATTCACCCTAAGGTTGCATCTAAAATGTCAGGGGCTGACTTCGATGGGGATACTGCATATGTTATCCCTAACAATAAAGGTAAATTCAAGACTGCCAATAGTCTTAAAGAGCTGGCTAACTTTGATCCTAATATGTATCAAGATAAGCCTGGTACATTTAAGCCTATCGAAAAGAAATACCAGCAAACTTTGATGGGGGTCGTTTCAAACCTCATTACTGATATGACTTTGCAAGGCGCACCTACTAGTGAGATAGCCCGTGCTGTTAAACACTCGATGGTTGTTATCGATGCAGAAAAACATAAGCTTAATTATAAGCGGTCTGCTGAAGAGAATGGTATCGACGCATTAATGAAGCGGTATATGACTCACGTAGATAGGGTTAAGTATGGAGAGTTAGAGCGGTGGAATCCTAAGACTCGTAAGATGGATAGGGTAATTGATCCGGAGAAACTTAAAAAAGATTTAAACCCGGATGCCAAATATACATCGGCCTCTACAATCATCTCCCGTCATAAACAGACCGTCATTACAGACGGGTACCAAGTAGAAGTACCGGACTATAAATCTAAAAAGGACGGGGCTACGAAAATGGTATGGCGAAACAAGAAAGAAACTTACGTCATCAATATGTTGAAAGATGCAAATGTTCTTCTTGGACCAAATGCTACAAAGACGGAGCACCACTACGCAGACTACGTCAATGATTTGAAGGCCTTCAAAAATAAAGTGGATGATGAAGTGGCAAATATAAAAATGCCTACTCGTGATCCTAAGGCCGCTAAGATCTATGCATCTGAAGTTCTATCAATGAAAGAGAAAGTAGATCAGGTCAAGGTCAACCGTATCAAGGAACGACAAGCACAACGTATGGCTGAAGTCACAAGTAAAGCTGAGATTGCTAGACGATCTGAAGATGAAGTCTTGAAGAAGGATGACATCTCTCGTATCAAACAACAAGCTTTGAACAAGGCTCGGTCTATGGTAGGTGCTGGACGCAATCCAGTTAAGATTACAGATGACGAATGGGATGCAGTACAAGCTAATGCTGTGTCAGTTACTCTCCTAAAAGAACTAGTGTCCTTTATGGATGACGCTCAGCTTAAGACTCTTGCAACACCAAGAGAGAACAAAGTAATGACTGATAGTCGGAAGGCTAAAGCTAAGGCCCTCCTCGCTAATGGTTATACTATCTCTCAAGTTGCTGAAGCAATGGGAGTAAGTCCATCAACAATTGGTAAGATCAAGAATGAATAGTCCTATTAAACAGGGGTATGTATAACAAACATACTATTATCTATTGACTTAATACTATTCATACCATACATCATTCGCCAATAGGATACTACTATAGTTAGTCTTTAGAAAGGAGAAGACATGCTGACAACTGAAGACAATCCATTCAGTCCTTGGACTCAGTATGAATTGTGGAGGCGATGGGACATTGATCATGGTTACAACCTTGAGTCTTACATTGCTTCTCTAATGCCAATGTTGAATTCCAGTTCAACTGAAGACTATGAACACGCATGGTCAGTTGCAGTTAGTGAAATACTTGAACAAAACATTTTTGGTAATTTAATACTTGTTCCAAAGCCAGATGATTATGAAGAAGACTTAGAGTTCATGAAGGATTCAGAAGAAGAAATCAAACTCTAATACCCCCGGGGGGTCTGATTACAGCCCTCCCCCTTTATGCATCGGCGGTGGTGTCAAAAATTCCCCCGTTGCGATTTTTTCCAAAATGTTTTTGGATTCTAACAGGCCGACTTACTTAACAGAGCTTCACCACCTACGTGCGTTTGCTCCTTTTACACGTAAGCTGGCGGATTAGATTCTAGACAGGACTGGGGTTTGATTAGAAGTCGACTAAAGTCGGTCTATTCGAGTCCAAAACCGTTAGGAAGAACTCGAAAGATTATTAAAGAAAGGAAAAGTGTCATGGCAGCTACAAAAACTACTTATAAAGTTGTTGCTCCTGCCGGAGTCTATGTTCGTAAACATCCTGAACAAACCGAAGATAACTTTGTTCGCGTAGCCGATTTCGGTGAGCGCCTTGTTGTACTTGAGGTAGGAACTGAATGGTTAAAAACAGAAGACGGATACGTGATGAACCAACCGTATATCGTCGAACCTGATCTGACAAAAACTAAAACTAAGAAAGAGGCTGAATAGTTATGACAATTGAAGTTGCTAATTATGATACTCCTCAACGGGCCTACAAACCTGCACGTTCGCCTGAACAGCGTGAAATGCAAATGATGGCACTTGCGATGGAGCTATCTGAAAAGCGTCTTCAGGAAGGAACTGCTTCGGCTTCGGAGATCGTATACTGGTTAAATCAAGCTAGTCCTAAAGCTCGTCTTGAGCGTAAACAACTTGAGCTACAAGCAGAGTTATTACAAGCACGTATCGACTTGATTCGTAGCGACCAACAAGCAGAGCTTGACTTCAAGGAAGCTCATAAAGCATTCCAGGGTTACGCTGGTAAACCAGAGGAGATTATCGAAGGTACTTTCTATGAAAAGTAGATTGACCTATACAGAGATGTCTGAGTTTGAGTCTTACACAGAACGACTTGAGTATCTTCGTTTGCGTGGAGTACAACACGAAGCGCCACGAGATATTTCTAATCGGTTCTACAAGTCCCGAGCTTGGTTGCAATGTCGAAAAGAAATTATTCGACGTGACCTTGGACAAGACTTAGGTGTTAGAGGGCTTTATGTAGACGGCCCTATAACCGTCCATCACATGAACCCTTTAACCAAAGAAGACATCGAGAACTTGACCGAGAATTGTTTCGATCCTGACGGACTTATCACGGTCTCAGACTATACCCATAAACGTATCCACTACGATCAGAAGGAGTATCAACAGTGGGTGGAACGTAAACCGGGTGACACAAAACTATGGTGAGGATGAGTAATGCAAACAATCTATGAAGATGTACTCAACTTCGTCGGGGTAGTGCATGATCCAGACCCAAAAACCAATCAGGTAGTTAATACTCAAATCTGTATTGCTATTGATTCGGCATTAGGGGTATTAGTCCAAAACGGTATTGGACACGCATGTAGTGTATTAGCTGAGCCTAATCTAACATGGGCCGATTTCTTCTATGGTCACTTAGATCTTGAAGAGGGTATCAAACGCCGCCTCGAGAATGAGTCTTTTGCAAAAGCTTACGTTGGTATCAGTACGATTATCGCATATGATCCTCCGCAAGCATCAGTCTTGACCGCACTAAAAGAAGCTCGAGATGAAAATCTTACTCGGGCTAGATGGGAGGTAGAGTATGTCAAACACGACGTATGACGACGATAAGTTGCTCCACTCTGGCCGTAAGGGTATGAAGTGGGGACAGCATATATTTGGTCGAAGTCGCGCCTCAGCATTCAGTTCTAGACGACGTCGTAGAATGGAAGGCGGTCTAAGTGAACATGAGCGTGAACTCGCTGTGCTAAATCTATACCGTAACCGTGACCGAATTTCAACGAAAGTGCTGAAAGATAAAGTGTCTCGTATTGAGACTGAACAAAAGCTTAAAAAGCTTGCTGAAGCGCCAGCTATTGCTCGTGCCGAAGCTAAGAAGAAACGTCAACAGGCCCGACTACAGTTTGCTGCTAAAGCTGCTTCTGCGGCTCTTGATGTTTACTCAAAATGGCCTAATCAATCTGTAGCTAAGAAGTTTGACCCTGCAAAACAAGGGAAAGAACTCAAGAAGGCTCTTGAAGATTTCGAGTATCGTAAAGGTATGGCGAAAGCGTTTAAAGACGTACCGCTTACTTTAACTAAGTTTGATGGTAATGTTAACGTAGATACTAGTAAACTATTCCAATCAGTTAATGTGGCTGGGGTAGATGTATACATTCCTGAAACAATTAGAAAGGCTAAGGAACTTATGAAACATTATGCGGTAGGTGGGACTTTAGATGGGGTTTATATTCCGTCAAATGAAGAAACACTTCTTCAATACGGTAAAAAAGGTATGAAGTGGAAGAAGAATAAAAATCCACTAGCTGAAGCCGGAGATCATCTTGCTGAAGACCTTGTGTATGCTGTTGATAAGAAAGCTATTGACAAACATGTCGAAGACGCTGCTCGCGCTAATAAAACAGTCGAACGGAACATGGCCGATAATATTAGTAAGATTAAGAGTGGTGTTCGAAATGGTAAGACTATAGATCCATCTGAACAGAAATACCACGATGCTTATATGCGTAATGCAAAAGCTTATGGAAGAGTCAGCAAAGTACTTGAAGCACGTCAAAAACATGCTAAAGATGTGGCAGCGGCGCATGCTAAAGATGTTAAGAATCGACGTAAAAAATAATACTTTGTGAAATAAAAGGAGCAATCAGTGGTATTTAGCAACACTGCGGTTCCCGTCGAGTACGGTAGATTTCGAGAGGCTGTATTGCGAGGAGAAATTCCTGTAAACCGTGAAATCTCGATGCAAATGAATCGGATCGATGCGGATATCGCTAATCCAAACTATTACTATGACAGCGATGCTATTAAAGGGTTTATTGACTTCTGTGAGAATGAGATGACTCTTGTTGATGGTAGTCCATTGACGCTACTACCATCTTTCCGACTATGGGCTGAAGATCTACTTGCTTGGTTTGAAATCAGGGAAGAGAAGGTTTATGACCCAAAGACTGGAAATTTCAAAATAGTTCGACAAAAGCGCAGATTGCGTAATAAACAATATCTGATTGTGGCTCGTGGTAATGCTAAATCATTGTATGCTACTTTACACCATGCTTATGGTTTGGTTATTGACACTAACTCAACACAACAGGTAACGACTGCACCAACTATGGCCCAAGCAGAAGAGGTACTTTATCCTTTTGCTACTGCTATAACTCGTGCGGCAAGTGCTTCAGAAGGGTTCCCTCTATTTAGAGTCCTTACTAAAGGTTCTAATAAAGCTCGAACTCAGAAGTCACAAGCTCAATTAGCAATAACCAAAGAAGGTATCATTAACCGATTAACTAACTCTCTTTTAGAGGTTAAACCTATGTCAGTTAAGAAACTTCAAGGTTCTCGTGCTAAGTATGCATCTGTCGATGAGTGGTTATCTGGTGACATCAAAGAGGATGTTATCGGTGCCTTGGAACAATCTGCTTCTAAAGACGGTATTGACGACTATATCATTCTAGCTGTATCTTCTGAAGGTACAGTTCGTGACTCGGTGGGTGACTCAATCAAGAAAGAGTTACTAGATATCTTGCGTGGTCAATATGAAGACCCGCATACGTCTATCTGGTATTACCGACTTGATGACATCTCCGAGGTCGGAAATCCTGATATGTGGATGAAAGCATGTCCTAATATCGGTATCACCGTATCATATGAGGCATACCAACGTGACGTTCGACGGGCAGAATTCTCTCCTGCGAATAGAAACGATATTCTCGCTAAGCGGTTTGGGATACCTGTCGAGGGTACAACCTACTTCTTTACATTTGAGGAAACGGCTCTACACCGCCCTCAGAACTTTAGAGGTCTAGAAGTATCGATGGGTATGGACGCATCTCAAGGGGATGACTTCTGGGCATTCACCTGGATAATACCTTTGGGACGTGGTCGTTACGGTGTGCAGACTCGTTCATATGTTTCAGAAGTGAAGTATAGGCGACTCAACTCAGCGACTCAAGCTAAGTATGACCAATTACAGGCAGAAGGTACATTAGTTATCATGCCTGGGAACTACTTGGATTGGGAATTTGTTTATGAGGATATCTCTGCTTACATTGAAGAAATGGAATGGTCTGTAATTTCATTCGGATACGACCCGTATAATGCTAAAGAATTCGTTGAACGTTGGTGTATGGAAAACGGAGATGTCGGCGTCGAAGTTGTACGTCAAGGTTCTAAGACAGAGTCTGTACCTCTTGGAGAACTTAAGAACATGGCGACTTCTCGTGACCTCATTTTCTTTGAGGAACTTATGAAGTATGCTATGGGTAACGCTGTTGTAGTACAAGACAATAACGGTAACTATAAACTATCCAAAATGCGTAGCGATGAGAAGATCGATAACGTAGCAGCCTTAATGGATGCTTGGGTGGCCTATAAACGTAATAAGGAGGCATTCTTGTAGGATGGTAAACAACCCCTTAGGATCATGGAACGCATTCATGTCAACCCGCAACGGGCTCGACTATGATGAGTCATTAGTGTCCGGCTCTGGTTGGGGACGACCAGCAAGTGCGCTTCGTGGTTACACATTTAGACGTCAGGATTTGGTTAATAGTATTATTTCTATGATCGCTCTTGACGTAGCAATGGTTGATTTCAAACATTTGAAAATCAATCCTGAAGACGGTAGTCAGACCCCTGTGGACTCGGGTCTGATCAATTGCTTAACTTTATCTGCTAACATTGACCAAACAGGTCGTGCATTTATATATGATGTCGCATGGTCATTGCTTGAAGAAGGTACGGTAGCACTTGTCCCCGTCGACACAACGTCTAAACCAAATGATGATGGTTCATATGACATTCTTTCAATGCGTGTAGGCAAGATCATGCAATGGTATCCTCGCGCTGTTCGTGTCAGAGTCTATAATGATCAAAATGGTTTAGAACAAGACTTAACGTTGTCGAAACAGTCCATTGTTATCTTAGAGTCGCCGCTAATTGGCTTGCTTAAAGATCAGAATTCTACGCTCAGACTTCTTGAGCAGAAGATGGATTTAATGTATTCACAGGACAAGGCGATTGCAGCAGGGAAACTGAATGGTTTTATTCAAGTCCCTTATGCGACTAAGAGTGCGCTTCGTAGAGAGCAAGCTGCTGATCGTAAAAACCAGCTTGAAGCTGAACTTGCTAATAGTCAGTTTGGTATTGCTACTTTGGATGCGAATGAGAAATTCATTCATACCGGAGGTAACATTACCAATAACTTAGTTGACGACATCCGTAAACTAAAACAAGACTACTATAACCAAGTTGGTATCTCCTCTAAAATTCTTGACGGTACTGCTGGTCAGGCCGAATTAAATCTATATTACCATCGTGCAGTTGACCCTGTTCTACAGACTATTGTCGACGGTATTAACCGTGTGTTCCTCACGAAGACAGCACGTACACAAGGTCAGATAATCCAATATTATCGTGACCCATTCCGTATGCTACCAGTTGAACAACTAGGTACTGCGGCAGACCTCTTTGCTCGAAATGCAATCTTCACCTCGAATGAAATTCGTGCAATGCTTGGTCGCGCCCCTCACCCAAGTCAAATCGCAGATATGCTCTTTAATAAGAACATCTCTACAGGTACTGACTTAGTTGGTATGGGAGGTTATAGAAATGGTACAACCCAAGAAGAAACGCCAGAAATCTACGAAGATGGCTACGGTGGGTACGTCGATGCTGACGGCAATCCCGTAGATGAGTATGGTAATCGCTTGGATGTATAATAATTTATGGAGGAAAATGTAGTTGCATAAGAAGCCCGACTTCGCCGGATGGGTTACTAAGAACGACATTCAATGTAGCGATGGTGTTGTAATTCGTCACGACGCCTTTCGTCAAAACAATGGCGGTCAAGTTCCTATCGTGTGGCAACATGACTACTCCAGTCCTTCAAACGTGTTGGGGTATATGATTCTTCAGCACCGTGATCAGGGTGTCTACGGTTACGGCTATCTTAACGATACCGAACATGCACAAGACACACGAGTCCTTCTTAAACATGGTGATGTTAACGCTATGTCTATCGGGGCTCGAGGTATCCGTAAGAATGGTAATGATGTAATTCATGGCGAAATCTATGAAGTAAGTCTAGTTCTTAAAGGTGCTAATCCTGGTGCGGTTATCGAACATGTTATGCTCCATAGCGCTTACGGGACTGAAGAGTACGAAAGCGACCGTGCTACCATTTTCACTGGTATCACACAGGAACTTCTTCATTCTGCAGATGCGGAAGAGGAAGAGGAAGAACAAAAGGAGGGACAAATGTCTCGTTCATACGAAGAAATTCTAGAGGGACTTACTGATGAAGAAGTAGAGAACCTCGTTAACGGCGTCATTACTGATGTGTCTAACGCTCTCGAAGCTGAAGAAGCGAAAGAAACAGAAGGTGATGAAGAAACTCAAAATGAGTTAGAAATTAACGGTTTGGACGAAAGTGTCGAAACTACTGAAGCTGACTCAACATCTGAAACTAGCGAAGACGCTGGTGAATCTAGTGACTCTGTCGCACATTCTATCTTTGAAGGAGAAGAAACTTTGAAACACAATCAATTCCAAGGAACTACTCAAGCTGAAGTAACAGAAAAAGAACTTGATAAGTTGCTCCATAGCGCTATCCAAGGTAATGCTACATCATTGGCTGGTGTATTGCGCGCTAACGATATCCTAGGTGAAGACTCACTTCAACACGGTTTGGTAGGTATGGAAACATTGTTCCCACAACCTGCTAATGCTGGCGGCGTTAATGTCTATAACCCTGGTTCACTTAACATTGACAAGATCATGGGGCAATTCGGTAAGTCTCCACTTCCTCGTGTTAAGAATATGTTTGCTAACCTTACAGAAGACGAAGCTCGTGCTCGTGGATACATTAAAGGTAACCAAACTCTTGACTCAATCGAAGAAGTTTACTTCCGTGAAACTACTCCAGGTTCTGTTACTCGTCGGGAAACAATCGACCATGATGACTTGATCGACTTGCAAGACGGTGGATTTGCAGCTGTTAACTTTGTACAACAAGTTCAAATGGCTAAGTTCAAAGAAGAAATCGTTCGCGCAGCATTCTTGTCTGATGGACGTCCATTGACACTTTCTGACGGTAAACGTAATCCAGAAAAGATCAGCGAAAAACATATTCGCCCTATCATCAAAGATGATCCGTTGTTCACAATTAAAGTAACTGCTGCTTCATTTGAAACTGCGGTTGATGAAGTGATCAGTAAAGCATTCCCTGCTTACCAAGGTTCTGGTAAACCATGTCTTTATATCAACCCATTTGACTTGGCTAAGTTGAAGACACTTAAAGACAAGAACGGTCGTTACTTGTACGCTCCATCTATGGACAACAACCAAGTACCTGGTAACGCAAACATTGCAGCATACTTTATGTGTGATGAAGTTGTTGAATACCGTGCACTTCCTCAAGGAACATTCATTATCGGTAACCTTGTAGACTATCAATTCGGTATGTCTAAGAACGGTGAAATCGCTACATTCGATAGCTTCGATATCGACTTCATGCAACATAAATACTTGATGCATGCTCGTATGTCTGGTGCTATCCGTACACCTAAGTCATTCATCGTTGTTACTGTAACTGATAAGGCTGCTGCTGATGAAACTGCTACTAAGTTTGATTCTACTGGTCTTAAGACTAAACCAACTTGGACTGTACAAACAGACCCAACTGAAGTTAAAGGTGTAGGTGCTAAGGCTGTAGATTACGATCCAGCAGTTAATGGTATCGCTATGACTGAGGAAGAAAAGAAACTCGGTGATGTAGAAACCGCGCCTAAACAAAAGAAATCTAAAAAAGCTGAATAGCCTTGGAAGGTAGGAAGGTAATATAATGACAAAAGCTGGAATTAGGGTTATCTTCCGTTCCACAGACATGGAGGAAGTTGCGATTGGGGATTATCGGTATAAATATACCGTCTCCCCATTGCTAACTGCTCGCATAACCTCTAAGTCATTTAACATGGACGACGGTAATAGTATTAATCAGAATACTAAGACTACTCTTATATTTGATACGCTTCTTCCGAATAGTCCAGATGATCGATTGAGTCGTATTACACACATTGTGTATATGGGAACGATCTATAAGGTTGATAAGGTTCGTCCATATCCTCCTAGAGCTGCTATCACTATTGATGATATCGAGCTATCTGAACTAAAAGGCGAACTTGAGCAGATTGTCAAAGAAGCTTCTCAAAAATCTCAAAATGATTTGAAAATTGACGCATTTAATAAACTTAATATTAAAGATGTGTCTGATGAAAAACCTACTCCTGGTACTTTAGTATTTTCGGAGGGAATTATTCAAATCTGGGATGGTACGAAGTATCTTGATATCCTTGAGTTTATTAAAGAGCATACAAATAATGCATGTGTACCTAATCTTCATAGTAACATAGATACGCCTTCTGGTGCGGTAAGTACTCCGCGCGGCTCAGGCGCCGCTTCTGATGCATAGGATAGGCTATAGGTGATTATATGAAGAGTAGAGAGTCAGTTCTTAGAAAACTTAAAGATAATATCACTCCTAACGTCTACTTCACACCACCAGACAGTGTCGTACTTAAGTATCCTGCTTGTGTGGTTACTCGTGAAGATATCGATATCCTCAAGGCGAATAACAAGATTTATGCAGCGAATGTCGCTTATAAAGTATTGTATATTTCTAAAGAGGAAGGCGATGATATTTTCTTGAAAGTTATGAACTTATTTGATCATTCTGCATTTCGTACGGAGTATAAATACAATGGGTTATACCATAAAGTATTTGTCGTCTATGCATAGAAAGGAAGAAAATGGCAACAGTACAAGAAGTAATTAACTATGCCCGTTCATTAGCCGATCAAGGTATCGGTACAGATGCTGATGGAGCATACGGTACACAATGTGTTGACTTACCAAATAGTATTTCTCAGATTTACTTCGGTAAAATTCTTTGGGGTAATGCTATTGACTTGCTCGACTCAGCTCGTGAAAACGGCTATGAAGTTGTGTATGATGCGGTTGGTGTAAACCCTCGTGCAGGGGCTATCTTTGTAATGGCTACTACCGACCATAATTATGGCCACACTGGTCTTGTTATTGAAGACTCTGATGGCTATAGCATTAGCACTATTGAACAGAACATCGATGGGAACTTCGACTCACTTTATGTCGGAGGCCCTGCTCGATACCATACTCGTGACTTTACGGGTATTGTCGGATGGTTCTATCCACCTTACAACGATATACCTCAACCAGAACCTGTAATTGCTCCTCAACCTGAGACTCCTGCTGATGAAGTAGTAACTCATGAAGAGTTAGGACGTTTTACAGTTAAAGTTGCAGGACTTAATGTTCGTAAGGCTCCGCACCTATCTGCGGAAATTGTTGATCTATACACACCTGAACAGTCATTTGTCTATGACCAATGGATGGATGCTGATGGGTATCGCTGGGTGTCTTATATTGGGGCTACTAGCGGTGAGCGACGTTATGTTGCTTGTGGTAATGTTGAGAACGGCGAACGTATCAATGCGTTTGGTGAATTCTCAGAAGCTTAAATTATTGGAGGAAATCTATAAATGACACAATTAGTTTGGGATCAGGATACTAAACGTCTCTTTGAGAACGGGGTTGACAACGGTGTCCTTTACGTTATCGGAAGCACTGGTGAATACGGTAAAGGTGTTGCTTGGGACGGTTTGACTAAAGTATCTGAATCACCTGAAGGTGCGGAAGCTACTGCAAAATACGCAAACAACAAGAAATACCTTAACTTGCGTTCAGACGAACGTTTCAAAGGTCAAATCTCTGCCTTCACATATCCACAAGCGTGGAATAAATGTCAAGGTAAACTTTCACCTATGACTAGCGATTCAGGTACTAAGAAAGAACTTGCTGGTGTGACTGTATCGGGTCAAGCACGTTCTAACTTCGGTCTTTCTTACCGTACTCGTATTGGTAACGATACTGAAGGTTTGGACTACGGTTATATTCTTCACCTTGTTTACTCTGCATCTGCTGGTGTATCAAGTAAAGAATACCAAACAATTAACGAAAGCCCAGACGCTCTTGAGTTCTCTTGGGACTTCGAAACAGTACCAGTTGCTGTACCAGGTATGAAACCAACTGCACACATCGAAATCAACAGCACTTTGGTTGATAAAGATAAACTTGCAGCTCTTGAGAAGAAACTTTATGGATCTGCTGATTCAGAACCAACTCTTCCAAAACCAGAAGAAGTATTCACTCTTCTTGGATTGGTTGCAGGGTAACTAACTAATTAACTAATTAACGGTACGGGATAGGGGTTGGACAGCTAAGGTCGTGCTGGTACCGAAAAAATCAAAATGGATTAAATATATACATTAAAGGAGTATAGAAATGATTTCAAGAACAGTAACTTATGATAACTTGTTAACTGGTGAACCAGTAACTGAGGAATTATGGTTCCACTTACGTAATGACGAAGTTGTTCGTATTCTAGGTCGTGCTAAGATGGACTGGGAAGACTACATCAAAGAAGTAATGGCTCGTGAAGACATTGACGAGATCTTCGACTTCATTGAAGGAATTCTTAAACAGGCTTATGGTGAACGCTCAGAAGACGGACGTACTTTCCGTAAAGATAAGAAACTTCAGGAAGACTTTGTTAACTCAGAAGCATATTCAGCTTTGTTTGTACAAATGATGCTAGATGTAACCAAAGACCAAGGTGATGGTTCTGAAGGTAATACAGCCAAATTCTTTACGGCTATTGTTGGAAACCCAAGCAAAGGAACTGTTCCTGAAAAGGTTTCTAAAATCAAGAAGAAATAATGTATAGATGAGGGGTAATTTTTTACGCCCCTCTTTTATTTTTATCTCGTAGGAGGTCGGTATGTTAATAATAGATACCCCTGATAGGGAGTATTATAACGAGGAAACCAACCAATTTATAACTATACCGGGTCGACGTTTGCACTTTGAGAATACACTAAAAGTTTTAGCCGAATGGGAGTCTCTTTATCGCAAGCCTTTTTTAACTCGAGAGGAAAAGACCACTGCAGAGCTCTTTGACTATTTCATTCTCATGTGTCAAGATGATATTACTTATGATGATTTGACAAGTGATGTTGTTACGCAACTAGGACTGTATCTAAATGATGTGCCCACTGCGACAACTATCACTAAAAGAGGAGACGATAATACCTCTTCAGCCGGCATGATACAAACATCTGAAGTAATTTATGCCTGTATGGCTAATGCGAGAGTTCCTTTTGAATGTGAAAACTGGAACCTACATAGACTATTAACTATGTTGGCAGTTATTAGTGAGTTGAATAACCCTGATAAGAAGAAGATGTCTAAAGCAGAGACCCTTCGTACATATGAAGATCTCAATGCTAAGCGTCTAGCACAAATCGAACAGATGAAGAAGGAGAAGTTGAATGCGTCTAAAGGTAACATCCGTTAAGGTAAAAACCGGATTATCAAAAGCCTTAAACAAAGCCTCTACTTTATCCACTATCAAAAGTTCTATGTCATCTATCGGGTATAAGGGACTTAGACGTCTTATCAATGGTACACCATCACGTTCAGGTAAGACTGCTTCGTCATGGGACATGGAAGTCGAAAAAAATCAAAATGGTTATACTTTGTACTATTCTAACTCGAATAAGATTTCGGATGGTACACCTTTGGTAGTCCTTATTGTAAACGGGCATGGTACTGGTACTGGTGGTTATGTCCCTGCTAACAATTTTGTTACTCCCATTGTAGATTCTGTAGTAGATGAAATACTGAGGGAGGTGGAGAATATAATTGAGTAAACAGGTAATCGAAGAACGCCTTATCAAACTAGGTATTGATAATGAGCAGTTCAAACAAGGATTAAAAGAGTCCCTGTCTTCTCTATCAGATTTAGATAAAGGACTCAAACAAGCAGCAGATGGTAAAAGCGGGTTATTCGGAAATAGCGAGAAATCTGCTAAATCCTTATCTCAGGCTATTACCGGATTGCTTAACTCAGCGCCGAAGCTGGGTAATGCATATTTGGGCGTATTCGATAAGATTACCTCTGCTATTGGAGGAACTACTGGTTCTGTAGGTAAACTAGTATCCAGTATGTTCAATTTTGTATCTCCTATTAGTTCTGGTACTAAAGGAGTTGCAGATGGATTAAATAGTATTGAAGCAAGCGTGGCTAGCACCTCAGGTAAATTTGGGATGTTACAATCCGTAGCAACCGTGGCTCTGGGTAATATTGCGGCGTCTGCTATCACTACAGGGCTATCTATAGCTAAGAATATTGCTGGGAATATCTTACATTCAATCGCACCCCTAAAAGCAGGGTTTGGACAGTTTGAAGATAAGATTAACTCCGTAAATATGTTGGTCGCAGCGCTTGGTAAATCAGAGTTAGGTAATATTACCGGCTCATTGGATGATTTGCAGAAGTATGCAGAAACAACTAAATACTCTGTTAAACAGATGCATAGTTCCTTGGCTCAATTCGTAAACGCGGGTGTAGGTCTTAACGATGCTACTACTGCACTTAAAGGTTGGGGTAACTTGGCGGCATCAGCCGGTGCAACAACTGATGGATTTAATCGCTCACTCCAGTTCGGGGTGCAACAAGCATTACAAATGGGTATGATGAATACTCAGAACTGGATGTCTGTAGAAAATGCGGGTATGGCAACTAAGAGATTTAAAGATATCTTAGTGCAAACTGCTCAGGCTTTGGGGCAAAACGTTGATATGTCGGAAGGTTTCCGTGGATCTCTTAAAGATGGTTGGTTGACAAATGAAGTCTTGATCAAGTCATTGGAGCAACTTGCTAATGATGAGACTTTAGTTAAAATGGCTTCGGAATTCCATACCTTTGGTGAAGTAGCTGAGGCTGTGTCTGACCAAGTAACTTCTGCTTGGGCTCGTTTCTGGGAAACCCTTGTTGGACAAGCGGGTAGTGATGAAGTAACTGCTTTCTGGACTAAATGGGGGAATATTGCAGCCAATGCGCTTGGTGCCGCTGGAGATAAAGCTACGGAGTTAGCTAAAGCATTTGTAAGCTTTGGTGGGCGTGATAATATTATTAAAGCCCTAGAGTCAGCATTTAGTAGTGTCGGTGGTATCTTTAAGTCATTTGGTGATGCTTTTACCCATGTATTTGGTGGAGACATAGGCTCTAAAATGATGCAAGGTCTATCAAATGGTATTAGTAAGTTTGCTGATAAGATTCGATTAGGTAAAGCCGAACTCGACGCATTCCATCATATTTTCATTCTAGTTTTTCAAAGTCTGAAATGGATTACAGCCGAAGTATTTGCTAAACTTAAATTCTTAGGAGCACTTATTCCTAACCATTTAGTTAAAGACTTAATTATCATAGCTGGTATGATATCTAAGGTCTTCTATACTTCGGTTCGTATGATTGAGAAGATCTTACAGTTGATTATCCCATTCGATAAGATTGGTGGAATATTCAAGTTTATTGGAGACGTATGGACTGGTTTGTGGGATAAACTGCATAATGGTTTGGCGTCATTCTCAGAGAAGTGGTATAACTTCTTTGGAAAGATTCCTCCAGGATTTGATAAGATCGTTGCCTGGTTTAGTAAACTATGGCAGGTTATCAAGTTCCTAACACCGTCTATTGATAGACTCAAGCAATCCCTACATGGACTTATTTCTAAAATTACAAATCCATTCACTACTTTAGGAGATGCTCTTGGAAGTAACACTAGAAAATTCAATGAATGGCTTTTCTTCGTAGGTAGCGCTACACAACGATTCCCTATTTTCGGTAAAGCACTAGGTAAATTCCTTGTTGGGTTCTCTAATTTTAATGATGCGACTCGTAACATGGATCACTGGGCAGGTCGTCTGGGAAATAATCTACGTAATGCACTATGGAAAATTAGTCATACATGGGCTAACGAGACAGGTCGTATTAAGGTTTCGTATAGAGAATTCTGGGGAAGTCTCAATGAGGCAATGGACGGCGTTTTAAAGAGAGAAATCCTTACATGGAAGCAGTTCATGAGTGTAGTGAAGTGGGATAAACTAATTCCACCACAACTTAAGAACGTATTCAGTGGTTTCTCATTTAAGATGCCAGATATGTCAGGTCTTAAAGCGGGCTTGGCGTCATTCGCAGGTAACCCATTCGGTGCTATGATCGGCGGAACCCAGAATTTGTCAAAATGGTTAGAAACTACTACATTCTCATTTAAAGGGTTTGCGGATATTATTCGTCGTAAGTGGCCTACACTTGATGAGTACGCTGATAAACTTGAGAAGGTTAAATTCTCATTGAGTTTCTTGAAACCAGTTGTTGATAAACTTGGTGAAGCTCTTAAATGGCTTAAAGATAAATTCTCAGATCTTAGCTTTGGCAAACTTGATTTAAGTGGTATTACAAAACCTTTAGGTGATGCTGGTAAAGCAATCCATGAGAATTTCTCAGAAGGTGTGGTTCCGGGTATTGTCAAGTCTGTTGACGGTTTCCGTAAGTGGGCTGGTGAACTCTCTGGTTTCCGTATTGCATTTGCACCGTTCGCTGCAGGTGGAATGGTTATTAAAGAGGCCTTCGGTAATATTCGTAATGAGCTTAAGAATTCCAAAGTGGACTTCAGTAGCTATAAGGGTACATTGAATACCTTCAAAGGCTGGTTTAACGGTTTTTGGCAGGGTCTTAAGCGAACCGCTTCCGGACCAACTCTGACAACAATCGGGGATGGTATTAAACATGGCTTTACTTCTACCATGGATTGGTTACGTACAAATGTAGGGCCTTGGTTTGGAGATTTCTTCAATTCATTACCTACAGGTTTACGAAATGCGTTTGAGCGATTAGGTTCTGCATTACATCAATTTATAAGTATATTCGGTTCAGCCTTTACTGGTGCTAAACTTGACTTTAGCTCATTCGGTTCAACTATCCAAACTGTTGGCGATGCTATCCATAAAGTATTTGAGAAACTGAAAGAAGCTCTTAAGAGTCTTTGGAATGGATTTAAAGAAATCTTTAAAGTACATTCTGCTAGTGCTGATGAGATGACTGCAGAAGATTACGGTGTAAGTAAACTCGATACGCTAAGTAATAAACTTGGTGATGTTGATAATAAACTTGGAAATCTTAATACTAAGACAAGTAGTATCTTTGGTACGATAGGAGATCTGCTTAAGATGATTAGTGGTGTAATGGGTGAAGCCTTTAAACCGTTAGAAAAAGCAGACTCAGCCCAATTAGGTAAGATCTTTGTTCTTGTCGGTGGTATTATGCTCCTTTGGAATACTCGTAAGAAAGTTCTTGGTATTAAAGAGGTATTTGCTACATTCTTCGATACTCTAACCAAGGGAAGTAAAGCGGCATTTGATGCAGCTAAAGGTATGTTCACACAATTAGGTGGCTTCTTTAAAGCGAAAGCCCGCTTCGAGAACATTAAAGCCTTTGCGTTAGCTATTGGTACGCTTACTGCCGCACTCTTAGTGTTATCATTTATCCCACAAGATAAACTTATCACTGGTATTATGGGTCTCACCGCTGTCCTAGTTGCATTCGAAGCATTCTATCTAACCTTATCGATAACGACAAGTAAGTTCGATAAAGATAAAGTGGACGGGGCTAAGAAGATGATGCTCGGTATGATATCTATCGCAGGCTCAATATTCCTTGTATCAGGTGCCGTTGCTATTCTTGGCCGTATGGATCCTGGAGCACTACTTCGTGGTGGATTTGCAGCAACTGTATTACTTACTGTACTAGGTGGTATAACCGTTGCTATGACTCATTTCCAAGGAGTTGGCGGTACAAAAACTTCAGAGATGCGAAAAATCTCAGTTAGTCTTCTAACTTTTATTGGTATAGCCTATGCTGTTAAGAAGGTCGCCAAAGAAGTTGTGAAACTAGGTTCTATGGACATTGGAACATTAGGTAAAGGTCTTGGTGCTATCGCTGTTATAATTGGAGGTCTTACCGCTATCATCTGGCAGACAAGTAAGATGGAAAACGTCAAAATGTCTTCAGTTTTAACATTCTTGACTGTGGCAAAAGCTGTTTCTGGTATAACTAAGACTATACAGAAACTTGGCGAAATGGATACAGGTACTCTTATTCAAGGTGGTACTGCGGTATCTATTCTATTGACAGTTATTGGTGGTATTGCTTACGCTTTTAGTAGACTTGATAATACTAAACAATCATTTACGAAGAACGCGACTGTATTATTTGCTGGCATCGGTGGTCTCATGTTCATGATGACCAAACTTGCTAATGATATGGGTCAAATGAAAGATCCTAATTCATTAGCGATCGCAATAGGGGCTATGGCTGTTGCTATTGCCGCTATGGGTGCTATATCTCAAATGATTAAGTCTAATGGCTTGGGTGATAGAGGTATTGATGAGGGTATCAAGAACGTTGCCGTTATCGCAGGATCTCTTGCTGTAGCCGCTATAGGTCTATCATTCTTAGCCAATGGTGATGCTAACTGGGGTGAAATCGTAGTCGCTTCAGCCGCTCTTGTGGCTGTATTCTATGGTATTTCCAAAGTTGGTCAAGTTGCAGGTAGACTTAAAGCTGAAGACTTTAAGGGTATGACCGCTGTAGTAGCCTCTATTATCGGTGCCGCAGCAGGACTTAAGATCCTATCGTCTGTTCCGATTAAAGATTTAATGTGGCAATCAATTGCGCTTGTCGGTATATTTGGTGCTATAGCTGGTATCGGTACTCTAATGAGTAAGTTCGGAGGTGCTGGTGCCGTAGCAAGTATTACAGGTATAGCAGCTGCATTCTTAGCAATGGCGGCAGGTATAGCCGCAGTTGTAGCCGCTTCAGGTTACTTCATTGATTCCTTAGGTCGAGTTATAAACGCTGTAACCAACCTTCTTGAAACCGTATCAACCCTTGGTAAAGAAGGCGGTAGACGCTTTGCTGAATTCTTCAAAGAGGCTTCTAAGGGTGGTGACGATATGGCCAAGGTTGTCGGTAAGATGGCCGAAGGTATCGTAACAGGTGCCGTTGAAGGCGTTAGCAACAATATGCCTCGTATTATTCAGATTGGTATTGATCTAATTAAAGGTATTGCTATAGGTGTTGCTCGTGCGGCTAATGACTTAGTCGGAGCTATTGTTGAAATTGGTGGTCAAATTATTGATAAGGTTTTGAGTGCTATTCCTACATGGATTCTTAAAATCTGTGATGCCGTCTTATCTGGTATGCGACAAATTGCACAATGGGTTCGTAATAATAGGAACGTTATTGTTGTATCTGTAATGGAAGTATTCGCAGCGATTACATCAGTTATTGCAGAGTCAATCGCAGCCTTGCTCGGTATGATATTTGACGCTATCGGTCTGATACCTGGTTTAGGCGGTATAATGGAGGATGCTAAAAAAGCTGTATATGACGCTGCTGATAGCTTTACTCAATGGCAACAAGATCGTATTAACGAGACGAAACGCTTTGCTGAACTTATGGTTAAAGGAGGTGTTGATGCTGCAGTTCAGACTCTTGAAAAACTTGGTCAAGCAGAAGTTCAAGCAGCGATTGCTTTCAGTTCCAAATCTCAGGATGGTCTAGAAAAATTCAAGATTTTCTGTTCTCAGTTGGGTATTCAAGGCGCTGATGAGTTCATCAAAGGACTTAAATCAGGAACTGTAAGTGCACAAGAGGCTGCTAAACTTTTCGCCAAAATGGTCGAAATGGGTATGTCTGAGGCAGACGTTAAGAAGATTGCTGAGGCGGCCGGATATGACTATGCTAATGGTGTACTTAAAGCCAAACCTCAAGCTAAAACTAGCGGTGAGGAAGTTAAGAAATCCTTGGAAGAAGGTCTTGGTGGTGATGGTAGCTTTGATTTAACCAAGTTAACATCAGCATTCACTAAACTCAATGAGTTTATGGGTGGTAACTTAGATATGACAAAAGTTACCGCAGGTATTAAATCTGGTGAGATCAATCAAGAGATGATCCAGAAACTCTCAGAGGGTGACTTCTCAAATCTATCCGAAGAACAAATGAAAGAGTTCATTGATGGTCTTTCTAGATCCGAAGGACCTGCTGGGGATCGGGCTAAGCAAATCCGAGAGGCAGTAATTGCGGGATTGAGTAATGATGGTCAAGGTTTCGACCAAGAGACTGTAGCTAAAGCATTGGTTAATTTAGATACTCACTTAGGTGGTAAACTAGATGAAGTTAAAGCTTTAGCCGCAATCAAATCTGGAGAAATCCCTCCTGAAATCATTACCGCATTAGCTACTGGTGACTTCTCAAAAGTTTCAGAGGAGCAATGGCAAGCATATATCAAGAAAATTGAAGACGCTGCCCCTCCTGCTGGCGATGCTACTGGTAAAGTTGGAGAACAAGTTAATTCAAAACTAGATGAGATAAAAGCATCTGCTCTTACGAAAGCGGATGAGACAGGTAAGGGTGTAGTAAAAGGTTTGGATGTATCTGGATCGGTACCTCCAACAATGGCTACTATGGACCAATATGTTGGTGCTATCGATAAAGGTGGTAAGGACGCTGCAGGCTCTGCTAAGAACACATCTAAGAGTGTAACCACTAATCTTGGATTTAATGGCGGACCTATTGGTCAAGAAGGTATGGCCGGATATAACGGCGGTATTATTGGCGGCAAAGGTACCGCTCAGGCAAATGCTAGTGCGGTCCGTAATGCGGCTACTGGTCAGTTGTCATTTGATGCTACAGGTTCTGGTGCTGCGATTACGAGGTCATTTGCTAGCGGGTTGAATTCTCCTGATGTTATGGCTTTAGTATCGGGTGCGGCATCTAGAGTTATGTCTGCTGTAAGTCGACTATTCCCACACTCTCCTGCAAAAGAAGGACCTTTCTCAGGTGATGGATGGAGAGCGGTCGCTCGATCAGGTAAAACTATCGTAAAAGAATTTGCAAGCGGACTAGGTTCGTCTTCAGCTATGAATTTTGTAACCTCATCTATGAATGGTGTTATGTCTTACGTACATGATGCTATCGTAGGTATGAACGGATATCTTGATGAGAACATGGAACTCTCACCAACCATCAAACCTGTGTTAGATATGTCTAACCTTAATGGCTATTCATGGACAGGAAATGGGTCCCTTAATCTAAATACCATCGGTGTGGATTATGGTTCGCTTAATCCAACCACAAATAGTCTAGCGTCTAATCGTGCAGATATTGCGTCTGTTGTTGCTGGTCTAAATCGTCTCGATGAAAAACTTGAGACTCTTAACGATTACACATCTGTAAGCAATGACTTACTTGCACAAGATCGCGTCAGTCCAGTCTATATGGATAAAGATCTTGTTAACAGAGCTCTTGCCCCTGGTATGGCAGAAGCTCAACGGTCATATTCTGACCGAATTAATATGTTAGAAGGAGTATTACCAACGATATGAGAGATGAAAGTTATTTCTCCATAATCTTCGGAGAAGGAACTGACGCTGTCGATATCGGTAAACTTATTGGAACTATAACTAAAGTTGAACGGAACGTCGGTGCTGAGCAGAGTCATACGTATTCTGCCGGCACTGGTCGTTTTGGTAAGACTTGGCTTGCGGGGTCTCGAGGGATGTATCCAATTACAGTAGAAGGGAAGTTTTCAGGCAGTCCGTCTGATATCTTAAAACTTCGAACTAAGTTGGCACGAGCCCTCGATTGTCCTGATGGGCCTAAGAAGTTGCAGTTCGATGATCAAGACGGTAATTATTATCTTGCCGTATGTAATGGTCAGGTTAAGTTAACCGAGAATCTTCAAACAAGTACTGCGGATGTTTCTATTTCTTTTGAAGTTCCAGATGGGTTACTCCATTCGGAACGAACTAAACTGCTTACCATCAATACAACATCACCGGAGATTGGGTCGATGCAACAGAATGGTAATATTGTCAAAATGACTTTAAATAATGAAGGAAGCGCTCCTGCTTACCCTAAGATTAAAGTTAAGAACAATGAAACTAATGGTTGGATCGGGATTGTTAACAAGAACGGTCTTATGGAAATTGGTACTAGTACAGCTGGTGCAAGCGGCTCCCGTACCTCAACAGGTAAATTTGATAAAGCATATACGTTACTTAACTTAACGCCAAATGATGCTGCTGGCTGGAATAAAGGTAAGAATATTACTGCTAAGTGGGCAAATGTTTCACCATTACCTTTTGCTAATCACGCTGAAGCAAGTAATTTACAAGCCGAGTGGGCACAACGAGAACGAGGTAGTGTCGGATATGACTGCCCAGGTTTTCATTGGAATAGACAAGGACAGAAGGGCGTAGGTCAAGACTGGGGCTGTTGTATTTATGAATTCCCTTTGGCTACAGACCCTGATGGTCTAAAAGGTGCTAAAGATTTTCGTTGCGACTTTAATATGAAAGTATGGGAATCTAAAGTTGGTCAAACTGGACTTATGACTTTGCTATTTATGACAGATGATGATCAACTAATATGTGCTTATGGTATTGATAAATGGTTAACTGACCGTCAGTATACTGCACAAGTATTTACCACAACCGATATACATAGAGATGGTCCTGTACCACGAGTTCTTAATTACTTCGATTCTAATAATAATGAGCCGGGTCAAATTAGACCTAATATTGCATTTAATAGTAGTACCGGTGCTTGTTATATTATTAAAGAAGGACCTAAGTTTACGTTTACTTATGCCGGTAGACCGACTACAGTTACCGACCCATCACGACAACATATGGTATGTACTAAGGTTTGTGTGATGTTTGGTCGCTTTATTAATGAACGTCCTGATACAGGTCACTTAGACCTCATGACAATACAATCTATTAAATTCCAGAAGATTAATGCTGAACGTTATGATCTTGTTCCTAACAAATACAACAAAGGTAGTGAAGTCTTAATCGATATGGAAAATGGTAAGATAACATTTAATGCTGATCCTAGCGCTGCGAAGATTGGAGTATCTGCTGAAGGAGACTTAGTTAATGGTTCACGGTACTTTAACATACCTCCAGGCGAATCCCAACTAGAAATTCACTGCTCGGGATTTGTACAACAACCACCTGATGTTACGATAGAGTGGGGAGAAGCATGGCTGTAAGAAAGGAGGCCGAAACTTCAAAATGAGACTAAAACCTGCATGGCAATTAGCGGTACATGATAATGCTATGAACATCGTAGATCATATCAATAATGATGTACCGGGTTCTCTTAAGTATTACAATGATGAGTTTCATCAATACTGTGGTAAAGGGTCGGCCACCTTTAGATTTACAGTAGATAAATTCTTAAATGGAAAATTAAATGAACGAGCTAATAATCTTAGTTCAGAATGCTATATCTCGTTTCATGAAGATGGTAAAGATTATGTTTTCAACGTTATGTCGCGTAAAGAAACTGACCGTACCATTGAGTTGGATTGTGTGTCTACAAACTTAGAGTTATTAAATGAGAAAACTCTCTCTTATGAGTCTAAGGAGCCTAAGACATTCAGACAATATGCTGAAGATATGGCATTATTTCGTTATACACGTATTGAGCTTGGTGTTTGCCAAGTTGATGGTCTTAAACGAACATTGAAATTTGATTCTGAGGATGATACCTGTCTTGCTCGTATTCTAAAACTCGTTCAAGGGTTTGATGGTGAGATGGAGATTATCACTAAGTTAAACACCCGTGGTCAGATCGATAAATATATACTTAACGTATATAAGTCACGAGATAACTCTAGTGATAGAGAACCAGGGCTTGGTCGTGTTCGTACTGATATTCGTTTACAGATGGGTCGTGATGTCGTATCTGTAACTAAGAAGGAAGACAAGACTAGTCTATTCTCAGCTATTCGTATTCGGGGTAAAGATGGATCGTATATAACACAACCGAAAGCTAAGTTTGTTAAGACTGCTGACGGTATACATAATGAGATTTACTGTACAAGAAATTCCCATACTCTTTATGCCCCTATATCCGCTCGGCTTTATCCGTCCGTAAATAAACGTGATAACTGTGATCCATGGATTGTACGTGATGTTAAGACAGAATATACAACGCCAGAGGAAGCATGGGCTTACGGAGTTCGTATGTTAAAGACGCATATGTATCCTATAACTACATGGGAGATTGAACTCAACTCGGCTGTAGTTCTTCAACGTCACGATATTAATATCGGTGATGTAATCTTTATGACAGACGAAAACTTTGTCGGTGGATTACTTATCCGTGCTCGGGTTGTTGAGATGGTTAGATCATCGACTAATCCTAGTGCTACTAAGATTGTCTTATCAAACATTATCACAATTCGTCCGACTAATAATGCTACTTTGATGTCTGCAATGTCGCGTATGATCAATGAGTCGCAACCTTTCAAAATGACTGTAAAAACTACAGGATCTGTTATGTTTCGTGAACTTAACGAAACCTGCGACATCATACCTACCTTATTTAGAGGTAAAGACGAGATAATGGACGTTGAGTATACCTATTATATTGATGGAAACCTAGCTGGTAGTGGCGATAGATTTACTGTATCTAAATCTAATATTGGGACTAAAGGTACCGCTATGGTCTCTGTCCATGCTTGGTATCAAGGTAAGATGGTGGAATTCCAAGACATATCCTTTGCAACAGTCAATGATGGTAAATCTCCAATATTAGTCACTGTAGAGTCGACGAACGGTAATGCGTTTAAGAATGGTGTCATAAATACAACAGTTACGGCTAAGTTATTTAGAGACGATCAAGAGATTGATAAACAAGGACTAGCCTTTTTCTATCACTGGACAAAACATCTAAAAGATGGTACGATTGATACTACATGGACTAAACCCCGTGGAGAGAGCGAGTCTAAGAAATCATTTATAGTAACCAATATAGATGTTGATGAAAAAGCAACATACTCTGTAGAAATTTATGAAAGGTAAGGAGGTGGTTGTATGGCTTTAGCAACAGGTCAAATTACAATCATTGACGTTGATGACGGAAGAACCCAATATACCCACCTCGCTTATGCGGATTCTGCTGATGGCAGAACAGGGTTTACTAAAGAAAATACCGGTAAGAAATTTATTGGTATATATCAAGATTTTAATGCTGCAGGAAGTAATGATCCTGCGGCTTATTCTTGGTCTAAATTTAAGGGTGATGATGGTGATACTGGTCTTCCTGGTAAACCAGGTGTAGATGGTCGAACACCATATATTCACTTTGCATGGGCTGATAGCGAAGATGGGCGACAAGGTTTCGAAACTTCAAATGTCAGTTCTATTGATGGTACTTCGGTAAATATCCATAAGAAATATATGGGTGTATATACCGATTACGAGTCTCGTGATAGTTCCGATCCTACTAAATATAAATGGACTCGTGTAAAAGGTGAAGATGGGGCTAATGGTGTCCCTGGTAAGCCGGGTGCTGATGGTCGTACTCCATATATACATTTTGCTTACGCTGACTCTGCTGATGGTAGAACAGGATTTACTGTAACCGGTGGGCCTGATAAGAAGTATATGGGTACATATACAGACTTCATTCAACCTGATAGTACAGACCCTACTCGTTATACATGGACTAAAGTAAAAGGTGATGATGGAGCGGCTGGAGCTCCTGGTAAATCATCTTATGTTCATTTAGCATACGCTAATTCCGCAGATGGTCAAACTGATTTTAGTACAACTGAGTCAACCAACCGTCGATATTTAGGTAGTTATACTGATAATATTGAGACCGACAGTACCGATCCTACTAAATATAAATGGATTGATATGGTCGGTAATCTTAAAATTGGCGGACGTAATTATTGGGTTAATAGTCGCAGTACTGGTTATGCTGCTATTGAGAAGCTTCCAGAAAACCATGTTACTGGACAGACTGAATGTTATCGCATAGAGAGTACTTCAGGAAAAAATAGTCTATTATTCAATATTGCTCCAGAATTTACTAATCGTTTTTACACCACACTTACTTTAAGTGCATGGATTAAATATGATAATATACAACAGGGTAGAAATAGTTGGGAGCAACTTAATTGTTTCAAATCATATCCTTTAGTTAGAAGAAATTCACAGACAAATAAAGTATCGTCATTTATCGAATACCCTAATATGTTCTCATTTTCAGGTTCATCTGATTGGAAACGTATTGAAATAACATACGATTATGGATCTGATAAAAAATATGATGAACTTAAAATGATTATCGGTTTTAGGCTTGAAAATGTAATTTCAGGAACTGCTTGGATTACAGGTGTTAAAATCGAAGCAGGTACCGTAGCGACAGATTATTCATTATCGACTGAAGACTACAACAAGGCAATATCTGAAAAAGCAGACCAAGGTCTAACCCAAGATCAGATTAATAAACTCTCAGAGCGTAATGAATTATTAAAAGCTGAAATGGAAGCTAAAGCCAGTCAAGAAATAGTGGATAAATGGATCCAATCAATTAAGAATCTGACTGCTACTGAAGAAGCTGGTCGTAAAGAAGCTGAAGCTGCGGTAATTCGAGCTAGCGAACGGATCAATGAACTCCAACAAAAAATCGGAGAGCTCAAGATTACGACCGAGTTTGTGAATACATATATGTCTCAGTCTGAAGAAGGACTTATTGTTGGTCAGAAGGATGGTTCTTCTAAAGTGCTAGTATCATCAGATCGCATTTCCTTTATCTCGGGAGGTAAGGAAGTAGCATCCATTTCTCAGGGGGTTCTTCAAATCGATAACGGGGTGTTCGTTAAGAGTCTTCGTATCGGACGTTTTGTAACAATACAAGATCCGACTAACGCGGATCGAAATTTAACAATGTATGTAGGAGGAGTCTAGATAAATGGTACGTGCTAATTTCTCTGGTTACTGGGGTCCTGGTATGCAGTTGGAAGTTATCTCTGCATGGAATACCCCAAATAATGAAGGAAATTTCTCAACAGTAAACGTCCAAGTATTTCTTATAACTGACGGATATACGTCCTTGAATGGTTATTATCCTAAGCCCCTTACAGTTAGAGTAGGGGACATAGTCGATGTTAGTCAACAAGACGCCGGTATTGGACCCGGACAACGTAAGCTATTACTTGCTAAAGATTATAGAGTTAATCATGATAATGATGGTCGTAAAACGATAGGCGTTGCAGCAAGTTTTGAAATCCATATTCAAGGTTTTGGATTTGCTTCAGTAGGTTTTGACCTGAAACTTCAGGATATACCTCGAGCAAGTAAAGGTCCTGCTATTGACTCGGTTATTGGTAAACCGATCACTCTTAATATTCAAAAAGCATCGCCAGAATTCCGCCACTATATTCACGTATATTTTGGTAATTGGGCGTCGAATATTACAGGAGAAACCCCTGCGGACACAAGCTTCACATGGACGCCTCCAATGGAGCTATGTGAACAAATACCTGATGCTTTAAGCGGTATCGGTACAATATATTATCTAACCTATAAGAATGGTAAAGAGGTAGGTCGAGATTGGAAACAAGTTAAGCTGTCTGTTCCAGACTCTGTGGTACCTAGTTTAACAGGCATATCTGTTTCTGATACTAATCAAAAGATATCTGACTTAATTAGGAAACCTAATACATTTGTATCTGTATTATCTAAGTTAAAAGTTGCTTTTGCTGGTGCGTCGGGTGCTTACGGGTCTAAGATAGCTCGATATTCGACATCTATTGTCGATAAACCATATTCTACTTATGACAAAGAAGGGTATATTGGCGAGGTAACTCATGTTGGTAAGGCCAAGATTAGAGCAACTGTAACAGACACTCGTGGTCGTACGTCATCTCCAAAAGAGATTGAGGTAGATTTCTTAGATTATTTCTTGCCTCAAATATCGTTCTCAGCGACTCGTGTTGGAGCCAATGCAGACCAAATACAAGTAACGCGTAATACAAAAGTTGCACCATTGACCGTTAACGGTTCGCAGAAAAATACTATGAGGGTATCTTTCAAAGTTGCCCCATTTGGTAGTGCGAATTACACGGATGATAATGGCCCCGCTACTGCGTCGTTTACATCAGTATCATCTCTAGTTAACTCAACGGCTAACCTAGGTCGAAGTTATGGTGCTGATAGGTCATATGTAATTATCGGTAAAGTTGAAGATAAATTCTCATCTTCAGAATATCGTGTGGAAATCGCGACTCGATCTGTAGTTATGTCTATGGATAAAACTGGTGTGGGTATCGGTAAAATCCGTGAGCGTGGTACTCTGGATGTAGCGGGTGATGTTTACGCTAATAAAGTTTATGCTAACAATATACAACAATATCAGCTTACTCAAAGTAACGGTATGTTGAATAGAGGAGGATGGAACCAACCATGGAATGTTCAAGCTACTACTATGGATTGGCGTGATAATAGACATGCTGATCATCCTATTGGTAATAATGGTCAATGGGGGTTATTTCAAAACTACTGGCTTGATACTTGGAAAGGTGTTCAGTTCTTTACTGATTTTGGTCAAGGACGACACTTCCTGCGATATTATAACAATAGTCGTGTATGGGCGCCTTCACCATGGAAGGAATTTGTATTTAAAGACGATCCTAGTCTTATTAAAACAACAGACTGGCAACCTGCGGGATTTAAAGATTCATTCTATAAGCGTGTTGGGGATGTCTTATCTGTTCGATTTAATTTTGTAGGTAATGGCGGTAATATTCAATTTGCTGATATACCACTAGATATCTTTAAAGCGCCTCAATCATATATGTTTGTAGTTGCAGGTTGGGGTATCAATGGTGGTGATGGTAATATACACGTCCAGGTTAATAATGACACGGGAACATTTCACGCACTAGCTACTCATAATGGTGTAAGTTATATCGGACAACTAACTGTCATGATATAGCGCACCCAATTAACTAAGGTACCCACTATAAAAATATTTTAGGAAAGGAGATTTAAGTGTCTAAATTAGAATTTAAATCAAAATCTTTGGACTACGACTCGACTAACAGTAAGAAAACTCATATTATTCTTGTTGATGATGTCGGGTCCGTAGTTCATGTATATTTGGACGAGTCTGTAATCGACTTACCTAACGCTGAGTTGTATCAGCAAGCAATGCAAAAGCACTACGATATCAATTTCCCTCGTAAAGCTGAGAATGAGAAGATCGATAAAGTGCAAGAGCAGATTGCAGGCATTGACAGTGCTATGGATATTATTGTCGCGTTTGCGGTTACAACAAAAGATGGTATGATTTCTTCTACGTATAAGAAAATTGCTTCAGTAGCAAAACCACTTATAGCAGGGAAACGATACAGTAATGGGGATGTTGTAGCAATGCCTTATCCATATGATACTAATCCAAAATGGCCTAAGGATACACTGACCTTATTTACATTTGTAATGCAGGCATCAGAAGGATATTCTTATAAAAATCAAAAGGTAGAGGATATGTTACGTCAAGGTACCCTTACTATGGTTATGCCGCGGATTGATTAGAGGAGGAACATGCAAGAAAGAGAGCTAATGCACTGGGTGTTAACGGTAGTATTCCCTATCGTTATCAGCGGTGCAACATTCTATATTTCATCAAAGAACCGTACAGCGGATTTAGAACACCGTTTAACTGAGCTTGAGGTATCTAACAAACACCAAGATAAAAACTTGGATAGCGTTTCTTACAGACTTGATAAGTATGAAGAGGAACAGAAGATTATTCGAGCTTTAGTCGATCGTATGGACTATATGAATGACAGTTTAAAGTCGGTAAAGGAGGATGTTGACGAAATCAAAGTCACCGTCCGATCAATTAGAACAAACTAGGAGATAAACAACATATGAAACCATTAACAAATGAACAATATAACGCTGCTAAATTCATCTTACTCAACGTAGTACCAGCCCTTGTAACTCTTATTGCAGGACTTGGTGTCTTGTATGGGTTTGACGCAACTAAGATCACTGCTACAATTGGACTCTTTGCGACTTTCGCAGGTTCTGTATTGATGATCTCTACTAAACGTTATAATGAAGCTCAGGCTAACGAAGACGACGGAAAATAATATTCTAGGAGGGCTATATGGCAACTAGGGGTGAAGTATTATCCTGGGTGCGTAGCCTTGCCGACCGTGGTATCGGGGTTGATGCAGATGGTGCCTATGGTATGCAATGTGTCGACCTCCCTAACATGGTCGCTCAGAAGTTCTTTGGGCGGTCTATGTGGGGTAATGGGATCGATATGCTTAGGGCCGGTCAAGGCCTTGGTTGGCGTACAACAGGTGTAGAATTACCTCAGGCAGGAGCTATATTCTGCATGCGGACAACTGCACACCCATATGGGCATACCGGATTCGTTGTTAATGACCCTGACGGTAACGGAAACTTCCAGACTGTTGAACAGAACGTTGATGGAGGCTTCGGTGGCCCTGCTCGATATCGGGTAAGGTCATTACGAGGTGGTGGTGAACAAATTATCGGTTTCATCTACCCACCATATTCCGATGGTCTAGGAAGTGGCGGAGGCGGCCCTGCACAATCAGAGGTGTCGCCAGAAAGGACTAGCATGGATTTTACATTTAATATAAAAGGCGACCCTGCAAACTGGGAGCCTAATACAATTTATTACTACAACGGTGCTATTAACGAAGTCCAACCTGTCCACAACTTAGAAGAGTTGAAATATCTTCGAGCTATTTGGAGGGATACGCACGGACGAGATCTTAAACATTATGACTGGACCAATATGGCCCCAGTATATGTTCGTGTGTTTGGCGTAACCCGTCCATCAGGAGCAAACGATAATATTCGTGAAGCTATTAATAAGATATTAAGACAGGTTGGCGGAGCACCTTAGAGGTATATTTATGGCTATGCACTTTACATTTAGGATCGAGGGTGGAGACCCAGGACAACCATATTTACAAGGTTGGGATCCTAGAAAAGTATATTATTACAATGGTGAAGCTAATGAAATCGCATATGTACATAATGAGGAAGAGCTTAAATACCTTCGTAGTACATATAGAGAGACGCATGGTGCCGATCTTGTACATTATGTATGGTCAGTTAATGCACCAGTGTTTATTCGTATATTCTCAGTTGTAAAACCATTAACTGGTGGCGGAGCAACCCATGAGATGTTAGCATCACTTAAAGGGAAGATAGACGAATATCTTGACGTCTATTGGACACCTAAATTCTTTACACCTAAAGTTACTCTACATATTCGTAATGAACCTTCTCGTATTGGGGAAGTTCTCGGTATGTGTACTATCAACCGTAAATACCGTGTGATTGAGACTCAAACTCAGTGCGATTGGCATTGGGCTAAGATAGATCATGATGGTATTATCGGTTGGATTGCAATGGGCGATATTATAGGTGATTGGTATGGTGAGAAGCATCGTAATTAAGTAGTAATAAGGGCGTTGTGTAGGTAAAACTTACAACGCTCATTTTTTTTTCAAAAATTTACTTTCTACTATATAGAAAAGAAAAGAGGTAAAATAAAATGAAATATTACGTGAATTCTAAAACTTGGATTGATAAGGAAGATTTGCTCTTCCAATTTTTACAATGTTCTATATAGAAAGAGAGGTAATAACTATGAAAGATGATAAAGCTAAAATGATTGGTATTGGTCATTATTTTGATTATTGTAAAGCAAAAGGTGATTTTGATAAGATCATTAATGCTATACTATTTAAAGATTATTGTTTCGAAGCTTTTTATGATATAAAAAGAAACGCATCGATGCATGATATGGACTTAGAAAGAGAGTTTGAAGTTCTATTATGTAAGGCGAGTCTTATTATAGATAAATGGAGAGGTACGAACGGTATATTTAATACGTATAGAGATAAACTACTTATTAATAAACTAGATGCTTTAATGAATGATATTTATAGAACCTATATCATGATTTTACTATATCTATAAAATAAGGGTTACTACAACCCTTTCTTTTTTTTTAAAATTTTTACAGACTTCTATATAGAATAGATATAACTAAAGGAGAATAAAAGATATGGAACTACTATGGTTTATGTTAGTGACTATCGGCCTATTCGGCTGGTTTGTTTATGCTATTTTTAAAGGGCTTGGAACTTTCATTCTAACACTATTTGGACGTAACAAATAGAATTAGAACGGAACTACCAAGTTCCTTTTTTTTTGAAAGGAGAAATGATATGGCTAAGAAAGAAGAACGCGACATGGGGTTCTGGGAAACCTTACTAGCTATATTTTTAATTGACTGGTTGTTTTAAAATATTTACATTCTACTATATAGAATAAATATTTTGGAGGATTCTATAATGAATAAAATTATGCAAATGCGTATGGAAATGCGCGATGAAGTTAAGAAGGCTATTGATAATAAAGCTGACAGGATTGATGATCTTATTACTGATTGTTATATGGAGGATCCTAGAGATTCTGTTACTATCTCAGTTGAAGGTATTGCAGAAACTCTTGGAGTTACTACATATAGTATTCAGAACAATATTGATCTTGTTCAAACAATTATTATCGATAAATTCGGCTATATCGTAGTTCCATTCGCGGATGAAGATTATGACATTGTAGTTGCATTAGGAATTAAATTCTAAAAGCTGAGGCTGAGTTAAATACTCGGCTTCTCTTTTTTTTTGAAAAGGAGCATATATGAAACGAGTTGAAAAAGACGACTATACAACAAAACATAGCGCCGTTATCACAACCATTCTAACCTTGATATTTTCTGTAATTCTACTTACAGTTATGCAGGTTCGGTATGTTTTTAAAGACTCCGAATATACCAAGGTAATGCAGGAACGTGATATGTTTAAAAAGCGATGGGAGGTTCGAGACAAGGCGGCTACATATTACTATGATGAATACCGTCACCTTAAAGAAAAGTATGACCTAGTTATCAAATTTAAGGAGGATAAATAAATATGACTAATGAAACGAAAACACTATTGAACGCTAATCAAAATCGAAGTGCTATAATTAATAGATATAATAATGTAGTCGAAAATTATGACCTTTCGAAAATTTTCTCTATGATACAAAAAGGCTTTGATAGAGTTATGACTAACGAAGGTTCGAATATCTAAAAGTCGTCTTCTCAACATCTTTGATGGGGATAATATACCAGCGAAATACCATGATTTGGTACTTGATCGATTGATAAAAATCCTTAAAGAAGATTATGGATATGTCGTTCTTATTGAAAACGATGATCCTAATGGTTTGGATCCTGATTATTTTATCGTTCGCATCCCACAAGTATACTAATTTTTACATCTTTCTATATAGAAAGAGAGGTAAATATCATGTTTAGAAGGTTTCTAAGATTTATCGGGTTTTACGCCCTTGCTGCATATGCTGTTCTTGAAGAGGACTATATTAAGTCACTTATTAAGAAGGGCTACTTGAAGCAAGATGCTGCAGCCCAAAATAAACGTTTAGAAGTCACGAGAATGGTACTGACCAAGCTTAAGAAAGAATATTAGTCTGGATTATTTCCAGGCTTTTATTTTTTTTTTAATAAAAGGAGAGAAAAAATGACAATGTTTAGCTATGAAAAATGTAAATTGCTATCCGCAAAAGTTAATCGTAAAAGACTACTTGATGGTTTGGCTAAAACCCCTCCAGAAAGAACTATGGATTTTACAGATATCCTAAACGATATTCAATCGCTAATTGATTCATATATTTATGAACAAAATCCAAATAAAGTAAAGATACGTCTTTATGATATTTATCTTGATGAGAGATTTAAAGAACAGGGTATTTCTTTTTTAAAACAAAAGGATATTTTTATACCTGTTCTCGTTAATCTATTAAAGTCTCATTTTGGTTACGAAGCCTATTATGGGACTTTTATGTATAAAGATGGTACGGCCAGTTACGATAAAGGGTTAACTGTTACAATACCTGATGACAGTTATAAGACATTGAAGTAAATTTTTACATCCCACTATATAGAAAGAGAGGTAATAACTATGAAGTTATTTAAGAAGTTTTTTAAAAAGGATGCTTCGACACAAATCGGAGAAACCATCGAAGCTAAGTTGCAAGAACTGAATACAGTACTAGCAAACGCCCCTATTGGGAGTGACGAGTATAATGATGCACTCGTTGAGATCGACATTCTTACTAAGTCTCTAACTGACGTAAATGTCAGAAAGATGCAAGGTAAATCGAAGGTTGAGCCTCAAGTGAAGGCAGCAATAATCACTACCGTAGGCGGTGCTTTGGCTAGTATCGCTGGTATTTTGATCATTCGTGACTATGAAGCTGAGGATGGAATCTTCACTTCGAGTGCGAAGTCCTTGATTAAGAAACCATATTGATAATTTGAGAGTGTATACCACTCTCTCTTTTTTTTTGGAGGTATATATGTCTCAAAAGGAATATATTTACTATGAGGACTATTTCACTGACGAATTCCGAAAGGCCTTCTTCGAAGCGATTGTCTTCACTATGGTTAACAACCATTTAGAAGAAAACGATGAAGATTTCGAAATGTTCCTCATTATGTTACTAACCGACTATCCTGAAATTGGTAACGTCAAAACCTCAGATATCGTTAATTACTACAAGGAGGATCTTCGTAAGATCTATTACGCTTATTTCAAAGTAGGTGTATCCATGTATCTTTCTAAGAATACAGTTAATGATATTCTATCTAAGATGCAGGAGGTTATTCAAACATACGACCTTGGGCCTACTGATGTTGATTTCCGTAATTGTACAGATATTGTATTAGAGGATCTACCGGAAGATGAACAACGGGCTTATGAGGATATCCTACTAGCCAAACGAGCATATTTCGAGCAATCATTCTATAACCTTGTCTATATTAACCATAATATGAAAGGTGAAAATCGTGCACTGGAGGAAAAATCACATAATATGAAGTTTGAAGATAGACGACGTCAAAAGATTATAGCTATGCAAGACGATGAGTTTATTCGTCATTTTGTTGTTGAGTTCATTGTCGATACGAACTTAACAACATACGCATGGTCAGAAACCGCAGAGGAGTGGGCAGAATGGTGTACGCAAGAGTATGGAGAACATTACTATAACCGCTCATTCTATAACCTTGCAGCTGACCATAAACACTATATTGAAGAATGTCTAACAAACACAATCAATATCATTCGTGATTTACTATAAAGGAGAACTGTCATGAAAGTTAAAGTTGCTATTATTATTGCTGTAATCATCGCATTTATCAGTGCTGGAGTTGGTATCTGGTACTTTACCCCTAAAGCTCCTAAAGCAGATATTGTGAGTATCACTGACCTTCATCAACTAAAAAACGATGAAGATTGGGAAGGTAAGATTATCCGATGGGAGGTTGTTCAGAATACTCTGGATGGTCTTGACGAGGATAGCGGTAAGTATGGTATCCTATGTAAAGTCAAGGTTAAAGGATCTCCTGGTGATACTTATGGGCAATTCAACATGTATGATGTACCTGAACAACCAAGTATCCGTAAAGGTGATGTTCTATATGTCCAAGTGACTGAACTGGAGGATAACGCTGCTTTCGGTGCAATGGTAAAAGGCGACATTTTATATATCGAGAAAGGAAAACGTTAATGCATAATGAAATAGTAGTCTACCCTAACAACGATATTTTAGTTAATGCCATCTATCGTACACACATCGCATATTATAAACAAGATACAAGTGGTATCGAACTACATATAAACCCAATCTCAATGGAAAGTCATATTGAAGATGATTTAGATGTTATGGAAAGCATTGCAGATCATCTATTTATGTTATATCTCAAAGACCCACGAATTGCGAATAAACTAGTTCGCCCACGCTATTGGTATTCGAGCACCCGAAAGAAATGGCGTTTCCTAATTCCATTTAAATAAAAATTTTACATTCCACTATATAGAATAAATAATAAAGGAGGACATTTGATATGTCTAAGAAAATTGAAGAAACTATTGAAGTTGTTGAAGAAGTGGCTACTGCTGTAGACCAACAAGCTAAGGAAGTTATTAAAACAGTGCCTGCTGTTACTGTCGATAATGAAGCACAACCAAAGAAAGGCCTATGGAGCTGGACTAAGGATCATGCTTTACTTATCGGTGGTGCAGTTGCGGCTGCTGGAGCAGTGATTTTCTTCGGCAAGAAGGTATACCAAGCAGGTATGCCCGCGGAATTCGACTTACCTGAAGTAGTATCTGACGTTACTGAAGATGTAGAAGAAGTCGTTTTAGATGTAAATTCTGAAGAATAAGAGTTAGGGATTAAATTCCCAGCTCTTATTTTTTTTTTTGGAGGATAAGATGAAGAAAACATATTTGGATAAATACCCATACACATTAGAGCGGATGCCACACAAAGACTCTGACCGAGTTGATGTTGTTCTACGTGTTGACCCCCTTGAGCCTATGCAGTCAACAGACATGTTGTTAGATCTAGGTTCAACAAATGATTTTGCATCAGTTGAAGGTATGCCGTTTAAGGTTACTCACTATGAAACATTGGCTTCTGAATTACAAGACGGAATGCTTTGCGTAGTTCTTGTTGGATACCAATTATAAAAATTTTACATTCCACTATATAGAAAGGGTATCTTGGATTACTTGGTGTACTATGGGAGCACACGTTAATATCGAAGCGTCGGTTCGATTCCGGCAGGAAACAAGAAAACACCTTTCATATTTTTTTTTCTAAAAGGAGAAGCATATGACAAAAACGGATTATACCGATATCCGTG
>ERZ772935.34-NODE-34-length-59236-cov-15.330055_pt1 | contig 59236 bp, 62 predicted proteins | sample MGYA00511683_ERZ772935 | MGnify/ENA primary metagenome ERZ772935 (study PRJEB29015, sample SAMEA2738086) | human oral metagenome | biome: human oral; feature: human-associated habitat; material: saliva | place: China | collected 2228 ...
GTAGAGGGGACTGGGAGAGGGGACTGGGAGAGGGGACTGGGAGAGGGGACTGGGAGAGGGGCTCGCCCCCCTCGGTCGTGGGCGTGTTTTTGGCCCCTAGATATATAGGCATAGGGTGCGATGTGCGCGGGGCAGGATAGTGTACGGCGTACACATGGGGGAGGGGGAAGGGGGAGGAGGGTAGAGGGTAGAGGGAGGAGAGGGTAGAGGGAGGAGAGGGAGGAGAGGGAGGGGGTATTGCGCCCTCGGTCACGGCCTGCCTATGTGTACAGCGTACGCACTGAGGGGCGGCGCACTCGCCTGCTCATGCGTTTCACGTGAAACCGAGGGAGCCTCGCCCCCTGCCCGACCCAGACCCGACCAGCCCCGACCAGCCCCGACTGCGTACACATGAGCCCACCCGAACACGAAGGTCCACGTGAAACCCATAAGGTTTCCCTAAGTCACGGATGAGACCGATAGGTGGGGGTGGGTGAGACCCCCCTATAATCTGTGCATATACCACCCCTCCAACATTTTTGTATGGGAGCATACATGTCACCTCGACACCTTCCTCAGGCCTCGGGACGGCTCTCCGGCCGGCTGGCCCTGGACACGGCCCTGGCCGCCGGCGCGGCGCTGCGCATCACCCGCTTCGCTACGACCGACGTCCTGGGAGGCTGGGTCCTGGCCGACCCCGCCAAGCGGTGGGCAGAGAAGCACGAGCCCCACGACCCCCCTCACCCCTTCGGCTACGCCGCCCCACCCTCGGCTTGGCGCCACCGCCTCGTGTCGGCCCTCGACTGCCCGTACTGCGTCGGTACGCAGGCGACGCTGGCCGTGGCTACCCTCCTGGCGGCCCTGCCTCCCCGCTCCCTCCCCGGGCGCGCCACGAGGGTGGCCTGCGCCGCCCTGGCCGCCTCGTACGCAGTCGGCCACATCTCGTACCGACTCGACTCCCAGGCCCCCTCAGCACAGAAGGACACGAAGTGAACCTCTCCACTGCCATCGACCGCTACCGCTACCGCGCCCTGGCCCGCCGGGGCACAATCATTCAGCAGCCCCCCACCACCGCCGCCGCCTCCGCCGCCTCCGCCGCCACCGCCGCCACCGCCGCCTTCCCTTCGATCACCGCCGCTGCCTCCAGGCCCCCGCGGCGGGCGGCATCCGCCCAGGCCCCCAGCCGCCAGCGCACCCCGGCGGCCCTGTCGTGGCAGGCGGAGGCGTGGGCGGCCTACGACGAGGTCGGGGAGGAGAGGTTCCTCGCCTCGACCCTCTCAGGCCGCCTGTCCCAGGCCCGCCTGTACGTCCAGCACAAGCCCGCAGCGGGCCCCCACTCCTCACTGCGCGATGACGAGACGGACGTAGCGGACACCGCCGCCACCGCCGTCTCCTCCCTCGCCGAGGCGGTTCTGGCCGCCCTCGGAGCAAGCCAGCAGGATCTGGGCCAGATGCTCCAACGGCTGGCGACAAACCTGTTCGTTGCGGGGGAGGGCTGGCTCGTCGGCGTCCCCGCCCACCTCGTGCCCGGGATCGACTCGTCGGACCCGACCGCCACAGCCCCCTCACCGGACCCCTCACTCAGTGACCTCGTGTGGCGGGTGCTTGCCGTCACGGAGGTCCGCACGGTCGAGCCTCCCACCCAGACCGCCGCCGGCCGCGTACGTCTCGCCCTCGGCACAGATGCCGCCACCCCGGTAGAGGTATCCACCGACGAGATCTACATGATTCGCGTGTGGCGGCCTCACCCGGCCCGCTACTGGGAGGCGGACTCGCCCACCCGAGCCTGCCTGCCGATCCTGCGCGAGCTCATCGGCCTGACCCGCCACATCAGCGCCCAGATCGACTCACGCCTCGCGGGGGCGGGCCTGCTGGTCGTGCCCTCCTCAGCTTCGGCAGCTCTGGCCTCGGACGCGGCGGACGCCTACTCCTCAGGTCAGCCAGACCCCTTCGTGTCCGCGCTCATGGAGTCCATGCTGCGGCCAATCGAGAACCGGGACGACGCCTCCGCGGTCGTGCCGCTCGTCGTGACCGTGCCGGACGAGGCCGCAGACAAGGTAAGCCACCTCACGTTCTCCTCAGCACTGGACTCCGGCGCGCGGGACCTACGCGACGAGGCGATCCGTCGCCTGGCCTTGGCCCAGGACGCCCCGCCGGAGCTGCTCCTCGGCTCAGGCGCCATGAACCACTGGGGCGCATGGCTCACCCGCGAGGACACGGTCACCACCCACATCGAGCCGGTCCTCGCCCTCATCTGCGAGGCCCTGACTAGCCAGTACCTGCGCCCCGTCCTACTCTCGGCCGGCCTGTCCGAGGACGTGGTGCGTACCCTCAGCGTCGGCTACGACGTATCCGCTCTCGTGGCGCGCCCGAACCGGTCCGAAGAGGCGCTGAACCTGCACAAGTCCGGAGCCATCTCGGACGAGGCGCTGCGCGAGGCCTCCGGCTTCGACGACTCCGACGAGAAGCCCCTCGAGGAGCGGGCCCTTATGAACGCGATCGCGCTGGCTACGAAGCAGCCTGCGCTGCTGACCTCCCCCGGCCTGGGGCCGATCACCGAGGAGCTGCTCAAGGTCTACCGCGGTGACTACTCGGCTCCGCCCGCCAGCCTCACCCCGGCCGCCGGAGCTCAGGGCGGATCGCTGCCGGCCCCCGGCACCCCCTCCTCGAGCGGAGGCGCCCCCGGGCGCCCGTCCAACGATCAGGCCCCGGGCCGCTTGCCTTCTGACCAGGAGCCGGTATCCTCGGAGAACGGGGCCCACCCGGAGTCCCCGACCACACCACCTACAGGAGCATGAGCATGACGCCTCCCCCAACCGCGGACGCGGCCAAGGCTTACAGCCGGTCCAAGGCAGCCGACGCCTCACAGTCCACCTCCCCTCGATCCCCTCGAAACATCGTCCGCAACCCGGACGTGCGCCTTACGACTCGCGGCCAGGACGTTGACGCGACAGCCCTCGTGGCCGTCGTTGACGTCTTGGTCGTCAAGGCCCTCGAGGCCGTCGGCAAGCGGATCGTCCGCCAGGACCGGGCCCGGTTCAACCAGCTCAAGGGTCGCCCGTTCCATGAGGCGCACGTCCTGTGGCCGACCGACATCATCACCGTCGGGAAGGCTACGAAGGGGGCGTGGGACGTTGTCCCGGCGCTGCTGGACAACCACGGCTGCCCGGGCGTGGACTCCGGACGCGTCGTTACGCTGCTGGACGCCTACGTCTCGCAGCTTGCTACGCACGGCGCACCCCACACCCTGGCCCGCCTCGTTAAGGGCCTGCGCTACGTCCTCCCGGACAACGCGCTCATCCGCACCCCGGCGCTGAACCGGGCCTCTCTGGAGGAGATCAAGTGACACAGAGCACATCACCTACCCCACCCCCAACCTCCCCCACGGAGGCGGCGGCGGCCGAGGATGATCTGCTGGCTCAGGGGCCGTCCTCTTGGACGGCCCCTGAGGCCATCTCGGCTTGGCGCGACGCCCTGGAGGACTCGTACTACGAGCCCGCGCTCGCGGTCCTGAACCGGTTCCTCACCCTCGTCAGATCCGAGGCCCTCGGGGCCCTGTCGGCCCCGGTCCTACTGGCGGCGGGCTCCGACTTGCCCAACCCCTTCGCGTGGACGTCCGTGCGGCGGGCCTGGCAGCAGGCGATCAGGGACCTCGTCACGGACCCGAGGAGGGGGCGCCGCCTGCCTCAGTACGCGACCGTGCAGAGGATCCTGGAGGACTCCGGTCTGCCTGTAGCCGTCTACAACGACGTGCGCGACCTGCTCAAGCGCTCCATCGCGGAGGGCTGGGGTGAGCGGAAGACTAAGATCGAGCTCGGCCGCCTGCTCCACGTGTCCCGGGCCAAGGATGAGACCACGTCTGCCTACGCCGCTCGTCTGCGCTCCGCTGCCCGCACCGCGGCCACCGCCAACGCGGCCCACCGCATGGCCACCTCGGACCTCGCTAAGAAGCGCGGCGGTCTGCGCTGGATGACCGTGCACGACGCCCGCGTGCGCCCTACGCACGTAGAGGCCGACGGCCAGATCCAGGAGCTCGGCCACCCGTACCACGTCGGCAAGGCTCTCCTCGCTTACCCTGGCGACCCGGCAGGCCCCCCGGAGGAGACGATCAACTGCCGGTGCATCCTCATCCCGACCGACGCGCGGATGCGGCCGGACCAACCTAGAATTAAGTTCGCATCCCGTTCAGACATTGAAAGGACAGCCATGAGACTGAACATTGAGGAGACGGCTCGCCGTCTGGGGGAGTTCTCCGAGCTTCCGCCCGCCGACCCGACCTCCGCGGACGTCTCCACCCCTAGCGGCGCCTGGGCGGGAGTCATCGCTCGGGAGGGGGAGCAGACCGGTGACGGCCGTCTCATCGAGGAGGGCGCTCTTCGCTGGGACGAGCTGCCTATCCCGCTGCGCGTCGCGTTCAAGGACGTAGGCGGCCACGACGGCGCCGAGGTGTGCGGCCGCATCGAGACCGTTGAGCGCCGCGAGGGCGGCGACATCTACGCCACCGGTACCTTCGACCTCGGATCAGCCGTCGGCACGGAGGCCTACCGTCAGGTCTCGGAGCAGATGTCCAACGGGATCTCCATCGACACCGATGACGTGACGTTCCGGATCATGGCGAAGGCCGACCTGCCCTCTGACGGTGCCGCTGACGAGTCTGCCCCCGAGTCCGACGATGAGGGGCGCGTCAAGGTGGCAGCCATGTCCTCCTCAGACGAGATCACCGTCATCGAGTCTGCCCGGCTGCGCGCAGCCACCCTCGTGGCCGTCCCCGCCTTCGCCTCGGCCCGCATCTACGCCGCTGGGCAGGCTCCGGTCTCGGAGGAGCCCACTCTCAGCTCACCGGAGGGTGCGAGTGAGGGTGAGGTAGCGCCTCGAGACCGCGACGCGCTGATCGCCGCCGCCATCCCGACCGCGCCTCCGGAGGCCTGGTTCAAGGATCCCGGCCTGACCGGCCCCACCGCCCTCGTGATCGAGGACGACGGTCGCGTCTACGGCCACATCGCCGCCTGGGGTACCTGCCACATCGGCCAGATTGGCAAGTGCGTGGAGCCTCCGACCAGCCCCTCGAACTACGCCTACTTCCGCACTGGGGCCCTCCAGACCGCGGAGGGCACGTCCGTGGCTGTGGGGCATCTCACAATGGACACCGGGCACGCCGGTCCGCGCGACTCCGCCACACAGGCAGCCGCCCACTACGACAACACCGGCTACGTGTTCGCCGACGTGGCCGCCGGTGAGGACGCCTACGGCATCTGGGTCGCAGGCTCCCTGCGCCCCGGAATCCCCGCGGAGCGCGTCCGCATTGCTCGTTCCGCCCCGATCTCCGGTGACTGGCGTACGATCCGCGGTTCCCTGGAGCTGGTCGGAGCGCTCGCGGTCAACGTTCCGGGATTCCCCGTCCCCCGCCCGAGAGGGCTCCTGGCGTCCGGCGAGGTGAAGTCCCTCCTCGCCTCTGGGGTCGTGGCTCACGACGACCAGGCCGCCCGCGCCTCGCACCCGTCGAACGGGCCGATCGGCGAGAACGGTCTGTCCCTAGGAGACATCTCGTACCTGAAGCGCCTAGCCGAGACCGAGCGCCGCAAGGACCTGCAGCGGGCCACCGCCGCGGACAAGATGCGCGCCCGCGTCGAGCGCGCCGGTACACTGGCAAAGGCGGCCGCCATGGCTCGCCGCCTCGGAACCATCTGAGATACATCTCACCGGCCTCTCTAGTATTGCGGTGTCCATGTGGAGTATACTAACCACATGGACACCGCTCGCGTTAAGGAACGCTTCCTCCAGTACGTAGACAAGACTTCATCCCCCTCGGGGTGCTGGCTGTGGACCGGCCATACCGGAGGATCTACAGCCAGATACGGCTATTTCAGCTTCGAAGGCCGGGGCAGGTCGGCTCACAGGGTGGCCTACCTCCTGTGGGTAGGGCCCATCCCTGAAGGGATGGAACTGGATCACGTGAAGGCTCGCGGATGCACATCCAAGTTGTGCGTCAATCCAGACCACCTGGAACCAGTCACTCACGCCGAGAACCGCAAGAGGTCTAGACTGGAGGTGTGCCGCGCCGGGAAGCACGACCTGACGGACCCAGACAACGTTCGATGGGACTCCAAGGGTCAGCGGCGAGGCTGCAAGCAGTGCTGGAAAGACCGGGCGGCCGAGCGTAGGGCCGCTGGGAGGAGATGACCGATGTTCGTTAGATATGCCTGTGGTTGTGGGCGTACTACAACTCCGCCTGTGGGAGCCGAGCCCGTGCCTTTGGCTGACGGGACTCTCCCGGGCTCAGGCTCCAAGGACTCCAGCCCGATCACCCGCTTCTGACCTTGGCTAACCAACAGCCATAGGCTATGCTTCTCGCGTTAGAGGTCTCATGGACTCCTGACGCTGGGTGGATCCGGCGAAGCCCCTCACCGTGTGCTCATGGCGGTGAGGGGCTTCGTCGTACCTGCCAGAGGATCACCTATAAGGCCTTCGTCACTCATAGGTGTATCCTTTGGGCAGACGGCATGGCAGCAGGGCCTCGTGTTACCTAGAACACGGAGGACCCCTCAACATGCGCAAGCACTTCGACATCACCGTCTTCGCCGATCAGGGCGAGGACGCTCCGGTCGAGACCTTCGACCTGGAGATCCCCGAGAATCTGTCCGACCTGGCCGATGATGCTCTCGCCGAGATGCGCTCCCAGGCCGTCGACGCCTTCCAGACCCTGTACGCCAACGGCTCCTTCTCTGACGAGGACCTGGACACCCTCGGCACCCTGACCGACGGGATCGAGGTCCTGTCCGCCGAGATCAGCGCCCGCGAAGAGGCCGCCGCCGCCCGCAGCGCGAAGGCTGCCGAGCTCGCCGCCAAGATCGGTGCCGACAAGCCCGCCCCCAAAGACGAGGAGGATGCCCCCGCCGAGAGCGAGGACGCTCCCGCAGAGAAGTCTGACGAGGAGCCCTCCGAGGAGCAGGCCTCCGCCCCCGAGGCTGACAAGGACGAGGCCGAGAAGAAGGTCAAGGCCGCCTCCGCTGAGACCGTCGAGGCCGAGGCCCCCGCCGAGCCTGAGGTCGTCACCGCCGCCGCTCCCCGCGGCCCCATCAAGCTGTCCGGCATCCGCCGGCACACCCCCGCACCTGCACCCACCACCATTGAGGAGACCATCGTGGAGGACACCTCCCGCGCCCGCCTGACCGTGGCGGACGTCCCCGGCTTCGCGGCCGACTCTGACGCTTCCTTCGAGGACCTGGCCGTCGCCCTCGACCGCCGCCTCCAGGGCTTCAACTCCGGCGCCTACGGCGCCGCCGCCCGCGCCGGTCGCGCGATGAGCGAGCGTCACAGCCTCGCCGTCGTCCGCAAGTCCTTCGACGAGCGCGCCACCGTCGGCTCCCCCGAGTCCGCTGACGCCGCGATGGCCTTCGCCGTCAACGAGAAGAACCTCCCCGGAGGCTCCCTCGTGGCTGCCGGTGGCTGGTGCGCCCCCTCCGAGACCGTCTACGACCTGCTCGAGGACGAGTCCCGCGACGGCCTGGTCTCTCTGCCCGAGATCAACGTGACCCGCGGTGGCATCAAGTTCACCAAGGGCCCCAAGTTCTCCGACCTGTACTCGGCCCCCTCCTTCAACTTCACCGAGGAAGAGGCGAAGGCTGGCAAGTACGCTCCGACCTCCGCCACCGACCCGACCAACAAGGTCGGCCCCAAGCCCGTCTACCAGGTGCCCTGCACCGAGTTCGAGGAGGTCCGCCTCTCCGCGGCCGGTATGCACATTCAGGCCGGCCTGCTCCAGCAGCGTGGCTACCCCGAGCTGGTCGCCCGCACCATCCGCGGCGCCCTCGTCGCTCACGAGCACAAGATGAGCGAGCGCATCATCGCCGCCATGGAGGCCAAGTCCACCGCCGTCTCCATGGACGCTGGCCAGATCGGCGCCCTCGCCCCCGTGCTTACCGCCATCGAGCTGCAGGTCGAGCACTACCGCTACGCGCAGCGCCTGAGCCGCTCCACCACCCTCGAGGCGATCTTCCCCTACTGGGTCCGTGGCGCGATTCGTACCGACCTGTCCCGCCGTCAGGGCGTCGACCTCACCGACGTTCCGGACAGCCGCATCGACGCCTGGTTCAAGAGCCGCGGGGTCAACCCCCAGTTCGTCTACGACTGGCAGGCCATCACCGGCGAGGCCGGCTCGTTCAAGGCCTGGGGCAGCTCGGTCAAGTTCCTCCTGTACAGCGCCGGCACCTTCGTCAAGGGCGGCCAGGACGTCATCACCCTGGACACCGTCTACGACTCGACCCTGCTTGGCCAGAACGACTACACCGCTCTGTTCACCGAGGAGGGCTACCTGGTCGCCAAGCGTGGCCACGACGCTCGCGTCGTGACTGTCCCGCTCAACCCGAACGGCGGCACCGGCACCGGCATCAAGCTCCTCGCCAACGGCACGGCTGACCCGGCCAAGTGATGACTCCGGGGCGGGCGGCGGTCAATCCCCGCCCGCCCCGTGACCATCCTTAGCCATCACCGTCCAGCAAGGAGGACACATGCCGATCATCGCACCGAAGCAGCGGGTAGACGCCCCGGCTGCCTCGCCCCTGCCCGGCGGGCTCTTCTCCCAGTTCTCCCCCATCGAGGACACTTCGGTCCGGTGGGAGAACGGCGTCACCTGGGAGGACGTGGAGCGAGCTCAGCTCGGAGCCATCGGCCAGTGGCAGCGCCCCGGCGCTGTACCCGGCCTGCCGAAGACGCTGACTGACCCGAAGGGCATCGCCCTCGAGTCGCAGCTGCCGCTTACTGTCTACGCAGCCTTCCGCACTACCCCCCTCGACCACTCCCCGGCCGAGGCGACTCAGGTCGCCGGTGCCAGGCTGCTGGCTCAGGAGGAGCACGCTGTCGAGCAGGCTCTGTGGACCGGCGCCCCGTCTCGAGGGCTCGGTCTGAACAAGGTCCGCTCTTACGCCGCTAAGGGCTCCGCCAAGCTCGACCTGAGTCAGGGTCTGGCCGCCCTGGAGCACTACGCCTCCCAGTACGGCTTCCAGCCCACGCTGCACATCCCGCGCCGCCTGGCCAGCATCATGGCTAACGCCAAGCTGATCAAGGACGCCCGTGGCGGCGGATTCGTCACCCGCCTTGGCACTCCGGTCGTCGTGGGCGCAGGCTACTCCGATGAGATGCAGATCGTGGCCACCGGCCCGATCGTCATCTACCGCGGCAGTGCCTTCACCTCAACCAACACTGACGGCGGCTTCAACGAGGCCCAGAACGAGCTCACCGGCGTTGCCGAGCGTCAGTACGTCCTCGGCTTCAACAAGTGGGACGCGTTCCGGGTCACCGTAGACGCAGGCATCCCGCAGCTTGACCTGAAGGCGGCGGAAGAGTGATCTCCCGCAAGGCATCAATCGCCCTGGCCGTTCTCGCGGCGGCCTTGGTCTACACCATTACCCAAGTCACGTACGAAGGAGAGCGCTGAGCCATGGCCAGAACTCACTCATACACCCCCGTCCTGGGCAAGCGCATCCGCGTGACCCCGCTGGACACCTGCGGTCGTTTCGACAATGCGAAGCACCACCCTGTGGCCACCTCTGGCTTCGTGTCGGTCAAGCTGGCCGCTGAGGTCGAGGACGGTACCGAGATCACCGTCCGCAAGGCTGACGGATCGCTGTGTGTCAACGAGAAGCAGTCCAACACCTTCAAGTACTTCACGCTTGAGCTGGAGTTCTGTGGCGTGAACCCCTCGGTCCTGGACATCGTCACCAACGCGACGAAGTACCTCGACCACGTGGGCGACACCGCTGGTTTCAAGGTCGCCTACGGCAAGATCGAGAAGAAGTTCGCCCTCGAGCTGTGGACCGGCCTGTCCGGCCAGGCCTGCGCGGCGGGTGCTGAGGACGCCAGCGGCTACCTGCTGCTGCCCTTCATCACCGCCGGTACGATCGGCGACATTGAGGTCACCGGTGAGGACGCCATCACGTTCTCCATGACCGGCGCCGTCACCAAGTCCGGTAACGGCTGGGGTACTGGCCCCTACGACGTCGTCAAGAAGCCGAAGCAGGGTGGCGGCTACGAGAACGCCAAGCTCCCGACCGCTCTCGACCCGCTCGACCACCTCCTGATGATCGACACCGCGCTGGCCCCGCCGCCGGACAGCGACCAGCCGGTCACCGTCCCGTGATGGTAGGCTGACAGCCACCTCACATCCTGCGGGCCCCTCCTCCCCCGCGTTGACAGCCCCTCAGACGCTCACAAGGCTCTGGGGGGCTGTCTGTACCCGCACTACACCTTCTAGGCCGTCTACGGGGCTCCTAGCCCCCTTCTAGACCCATCAGAAAGGCCTATAGGTATACTCCCTACAGCGGGCACCGCCTATGGCGGCGTAGCCATCCCGCACCGCACGCACTGTAGGAGAGGGCATGGATGTAGTAGAGCAGGGCTACGGCCCGGGAGACTGGCCGGTCTCCTACAGTGCGTGCGAGGACCTCAAGGAGTACCTCGACGAGGCCGGGCGCCCCGAGCAGCAGGACACCTTCGAGGCGATGGCCACCCAGCTGCTGTGGGAGTGGACCGGGCGCCGCTTCGGCACCGACATTGTGTCCCTGCGTCCGGAGCCTCTGGCCGGGCATCAGCAGCCGACCTACCGCGGCACCTCGTACCTGCGCAGCACCTTCGCCCCGGTGCGCCTGGGCGGGGCGCTGCACGATGTCGTCTGTGGCGTGTGCGGCCCGGTGTGCGTGTGCGCTCACGGCTGCCGCTCCATCGTCCTGCCGGGCAACGTCTACCGGGTCCACCAGATCCGCATCGACGGCCGAGTGCTCCCTCCGGACGCCTACCGCGTGTACAACCGCTCCACCGTCGTCCTGACCGGGCGTACCGCTCAGACGGGTACCGAGGTTCCGGCTGTATTCCCCTCAGTACAAGACCTCTCCCGGGACGTCACCGAGGAGGGCACCTGGGAGATCCGCTACTCCAAGGGCGTCCCGGTACCTGAGGGCGGCCAGATCGCCGCCGGCGTCCTCGCCCTTGAGCTCGCCAAGGCGGCCTGCATGGATCGCGACTGTGCTCTGCCGGCTCGCCTCCAGTCGGTCACCCGGCAGGGCGTGACCGTCCAGGTGCAGGATGAGTTTGATGACATGCTCGAGGGGCGCACCGGAATCTGGCTGGTCGACTCGTGGGTCGCATCGATCCGCAAGCCTCGCCAGGTCGCTAGGGCCTACAACCCGGACGACTACGTGCGCCGGCAGCCCGCCTCCCCGTCGCGCTGGGGCTCGGTGATCTGGTGAGCCCTGCACCCCGCCTCAACCGTTCCCGCCGTGCGCGGGCTGAGGACTACGCGGCCCTGTCGGGCCGCGGTCCTTCTCCCACACCGTCGGTCGTCCACACGACTGCCCTCGCTCTGCTTAAGGGTGGGGCTCAAGCCCTGTCCAACGCTGTCTCCAACGCCTACGTAGCTCCGGGAGCTGAGGTGGCGTGGGACGAGTGTTGCGCGGGGCACCTGTACGTCCGTGTTGTCTCCGTCACTCCTGTGTTCGGCCCGACCGCCATCGATGGGGACCACTGCGCTATCCGCTACTGGAACGCAACGATCGCTCTCGGCACGCTGCGCTGCGTCGAGGTCGTGGACGATCGCGGCCGCGGCCCGCGCCCCTACGATCTGACGGCCGACGCTCAGATCCTTCACCAGGACATGGCTGACCTTGGCATGTTCCTTACGTCACAGACCAACGCCTCCGACATGGAGTGGTCGGCTCAGGGTCCTGAGGGTGGCTGCGTGTCTGGCGAGTGGACCTTCTCGGTGAAGGTGAACTGTCCGTGACGTACGTCCGGATTCGGTTTAAGGGCCCCATCCGCGCAGATAAAGTGGCGGACATCACTAAGAAAGCCGCCCTGAAGGCGACCAAGCGTACTCAGGGGCGCATCCAGCGCAACATCAAGTCCGCAGGCCGCGTCGACACCGGCCGCATGGTGAACTCCGTCACTATTCAGCGCGTGACTGGCGGCTCCCCTCTCTACCCCCGGTTTACCGTCGGTGCGCGTACGCCGTACGCCGCCTACCAGGAGTACGGCACAAGGGCGCACGGCCCCGCCACGAAGCGGTTCATGGCGTTCAACCCGAAGGGATCCCGCTCCACGGTCTTCGCCAAGTGGGTGCGCGGCGTCAGGGGCGCCCACTTCGTGCGGAACGCGGCAAGGCTTATCAGACCCTCGGACTTCCATTAGACTTGCCTCATGGCTACTATCACGATCCCCGGCAAGTCCCGGAAGTTCATTGACGTCGAGCTGGTCGGTACCGAGTACAAGGTCCGCCCTCCGAAGGCCTCCGTGGCCGTCTTCCTCTCCCAGGCCCTCAAGGACGCTGGCGAGGACGCCGAGAAGCTTATCGAGGCGCTCGCCAAGTGGAACCTCGTCCTGTTCGGTAAGGAGGTCGGCCCTGAGGTCACCAAGCGCCTGAAGAGCCCCACCGACGACCTCGACATCCCCGACATCGTAGAGCTCATCACCGCTGTCATGGAGGCGAGCGGCGGAAACCCTACTACGTGATCCAGAGGCTCCTGGCCTCTGCGTACACCGAGTGGGACTACATAGACGGCTTCTGCCTCGGACACGGCATCGACCTGGAGCGGCTCCCCCTGGATCGCTTCTGCCACGTCATGTGGTGGATCCTCACCCGCAACCAGCAGGAGGAGGGCGACTCTGAGAAGCTGAAGAGGGAGCTGTGGATGCCTCCCAAGGGCGCCGAGGTCACTGATCCGCGTAGCCCCTGGTACTCCGGCAATGAGTCCAGCGGCTTCGGAGCCCTTAAGTCATCCCTCGGGATGTGACAGCACCAATAACCAACGCCTATGCGGGCGGTATCATGGCCTCAGACAGTTGTCGGGCCGCGATGCCGCCCGCTTGACGTACGAGCGGGAGGGGACCCGTGGCAGACAAGATCGGCGAGGTCGTCGTAGAGGTAGGCGCCGACGCGCGGGACTTCCGCGGCGACGCTGAGAGAGGCATCGAGAAGAGCCTCAAGAAGATCGGCAAGCGCATCGAGCGTGCCGCCGACAAGTGGGCTCGCGACATGCGCGACTCCGTCAAGGACGCCCTCGACGGCCTCGTGCTCCAGGTCAACGCCCGCATCGACCCTAAAGACCTACGCCGCATTGAGAGCGCCATCGGTCAGACCCGGGGCCAGGCTCACGCGGAGATCTCCAAGCGGGACATCGAGGAGATCAAACGCCAGCTGCGGCAGATGGACTCGCGTGCCCCGGTCAAGCCGGTCCTGGACGACAACGCGGTGGCGAAGCTCGGCCGTGAGCTCGACGAGATGAAGGCCCAGATCAAGGCCCGCGTCGACCTGGACAGGCAGTCCCAGGCCAAGGCGATCAAGGACCTGAAGAGCCTCGATGCCGAGATCGACGCCAAGGTCGAGATCAACGGCTCAGACATTGCCGAGATCAAGGAGAAGATCGCCAACATCAAGAGCGATCTCAAGGTCAACGCGTCCCTGGAGAAGGCCGCCCAGAACAAGCTCCGCTCCGAGGTCGAGAAGATCGACGCCAAGCTCAAGGCCCAGCCTGAGCTCGATAGCGCCTCCGCCAAGAAGATCCGCGAGGAGATCAAGGCCCTCGGAGCCAAGATCGAGGCCGAGGCGCACCTATCTGAGGCGTCCAAGAAGAAGATCAAGCACGAGCTCAACAAGCTCGACGGGAAGGCCACCGTCAACGCCGACCTGGATGACGGTAAGGCCCGCTTCGACCTGGCCCGGCTCACCAACAAGCCGTACTTCGTCGACATCCATGCGCGCCTGGCGAAGGCCAGCATCGTCAAGGTCGCGGCTCAGCTGAAGGCTCTAGCTGGTGGCAACATCTTCGGCAACCTGAAGAACTCCCTGAGCGACCTGTTCACCAACCTGGACACGGTCGCCGTCAAGATGGCCTCTGTTGGCGTAGCGGCCGGCGGCCTGCTCTCGGTGCTTGGGTCCGGCCTGGGCGTCGTCTCCGCCTTCGGCGTGGGAGTGGCTCACTCCCTACCAGCCCTCCTAGCCCTTCCGGGAATCCTCGGAGCCGCCGGAGCCGGTATCGGCATCTTCGTGGCCGCCATGAAGGACGCGAAGGACGTCCTGGCCGACCTAGGCCCGCGCTTCACCGCTCTCCAGCAGGACATCTCCCTCGGCTTCTGGGGCGAGGCGGCTGAGTCCGTCCGCTACTTCGCCACCAGCGCCCTCGATGCCCTTGGCCCCTCCATTAAGGCTGTCGCGGTTGAGATGGGCTCGATGGCGGCTGCCGTCGCTGACGCCGCTACCGACCACATCCCAGGCTTCGCCGCCTCGCTGGAGTACCTGCGTCAGGCCCTCGACATCGGGGGCGACGGCGCCGGCGCCTTCACCGACGCGCTTCTCTCCCTCGGAGAGGTTGGCGCCAAGTACCTCCCCGCCATCGCAGGCTGGGCTAACGGCGTCGCCTACAGCTTCCAGAACTGGGTGCAGGCGAAGATCGCCACCGGCGAGATGGATCAGGCCATCCAGGGCGCCGCGAAGACCTTCGGCACGCTGAAGAACATCGTGTTCGACCTTGGCGGGATCATTGGCGGCCTATTCAAGGCCATGGCTGCAGGGTCCGCCCCGATCGACTCGATCGCCTCCGCTCTTGACCGAGCCAACCAGGCAGTCAACGGGCCCCTGTGGCAGGGGACCCTGACCTCCATCTTCTCCTCGATGGCGACGGCCGCGAACTTTGCCTTCCAGGGCGTGGGCTCCTTGGGGGCCGCCTTCGTGTCCCTGGCTCCGACGATCTCCACGATCCTGCCTCTCATCGGGCAGATCATCCAGACCGGCCTCAACGGCATCTCCCTCGCGCTCCAGGACCCCGCCTTCCAGGGCGGGCTCGTGTCGTTCTTCCAGAACGTCCTGACCGCCGTGCAGGCCCTGGCCCCAGCCATGCCCGCACTCGGCGCCGCCTTCGGCGCCATCGCGACGGTGGCCGGTCAGCTGCTGGCGGCTATAGCGCCGCTGCTGGCCACGCTGATGACCCAGCTCGCCCCCGTCATCACGCAGCTGGCCGGTCTCTTGGCCCCGATCATTGAGCAGCTGGCTGCCGCCCTTATGCCGGTTATCCAGGCTCTGGTACCGATCATCTCCGAGCTGTTCGCGGTCCTGGGCCCGATCATCACCGAGCTGCTGACCATGATCGTCCCGCTTCTGCAGCCGATCCTGCAGGCGCTCACCGCTCTCCTGATCCCGGCCCTGCAGCTGGTCGGCACCGTCGTGCAGGCTCTCATGCCTATCTTCCAGGCGGTCTTCTCCGGCATCGCTGCCATCGCCCAGGCTCAGATGCAGATCCTCAAGGGGATCATCGACGTGGTCCTCGGCCTGATCCAGGGTGACTGGAGCAAGGTCTGGGAGGGTCTCAAGGGCATCTTCATGGGGTTCACGAACTTCATGATCGCCTCGTTCACCGGGTTCGGGCGCCTGATCGTCTCCATCGGGCAGGCAGCGTGGAACCTGCTCGGCAACGTCATCATGGGTGTCGGGAGGGCCATCGTCAACACGGTGTCCAACTTCTGCGCCTCGGTCGTCACCTTCCTGGTCAACGCGTGGAGCAGCGCCCAGAGCGCGACCTCCTCTGCCTGGTCGGGACTCGTGAGCTCGATCTCGAACTTCATCAGCAACGCTGTCAACACCGTCCGGAACCTCCCGAACAGCATCAAGAACGTCTTCTCCAACGCGGGCTCCTGGCTGCTCAACGCCGGTAAGCAGATCATCCAGGGTCTGATCAACGGTATCTCCTCGATGATCGGATCCGTGAAGAGCAAGCTGTCGAGCCTGACCAGCATGCTCCCGTCCTGGAAGGGGCCGGAGCCCGTCGACAAGGTCCTGCTAAAGCCTGCAGGCCAGCTGATCATGCAGGGCTTCATCAAGGGCCTGGAGTCGCAGTACGGGGCCGTGCGCGGATCTCTGCAGGGCCTAACCGACGACCTGACCAAGCCCGCCACCATCGGTCTCAACGCGACGGCGAACGTCAAGCCGATGCAGGGGGCCAGCGCCCGCGGCGGGAAGTTCAAGTCGTCCAGCACCGCCGCCAACGGCATCGATAAGCAGAACCAATCGGGTGCTACCATCAACATCACCAACAACTATCCGCAGGCGAAGCCTGACTCTAAGACCCGTGACGAGGTCGCCGAGGGCATTCGCCTGGCCGCACTGATCTGAGAGGTCAACCACCCATGGCCATCTACTCACTCGACGGTGTAGACCTGGACGACGAGAAGATGCGCTGGGTCCTCGCCTCGGAGACGACTCTGTCGACCCGAGGCGAGCCCTGGCGTATCTCAGTGGACATCCCGAACCGGTTCGGCTCCCTGCCGATCCCGGCCCGGGTCCTGAAGCCCGCCACCGTCGTCCTGAAGTTCTCCGTGTTCTCCTGGGAGGACGGACGTAACGGCAACCGCTGCAAGGGCGGCCTGAACCAGCTGGAGTTCAACCTGCGCGCCCTCCTAGGACGCCTGACGGCCTTCGGACGCATGCAGCAGCTCGGCTACAAACCTCAGGGCAACCTCCTGAAGGTGGCCGACGTGCGCCTGTCCTCCTCTATCGAGCCGACGATCGACCCCGAGGCGGAGATCGCTCAGCTGACAGCTACCTTTGAGGTGACGTCGGGCCTGTGGCGGGACCCCCAGCCCACCGTCGTAAACCTGAACGACTTGGCCCCACTGGCCGGCGGGAACATGCCGATCCCGGACCCCTGGCTGATGCTTTCACCCTCGGGCTCCTCGTGCTCCCTCAAGGACAACGTGTCCGGCACCACGTTCACGTTCAACGGCTCCCTCCAGGGCGCTGAGCGTCTTCTGGTGGACGTGGCGAACTACCGCGCCTGGAAGAACCCCTCGGCCGACTGGACCGTCGTGGGCGGCGCCCGCCCTGCCGATGGGGAGATCTCGATGGGCCTGGACGGCTTCCGCCTCGATCCGGACGCGTCCGGCCGGATCCAGGTGCAGGCGTTCAACTGCACCGGCTACATCCGCGCGAGGAGGTCCTACTGATGCCACGTCGCGCCGACTTTCCTCGCGGCCTGGGGATGCGCTACGTCGCCTACGAAGAGGCCGGGGCCCGCATCGGCATCCTCCCGGACGCACTCGCCGGCACGTTCACGTGCCCTCGCCAGGAGACCCCGTCCCTGACTCTGTCGTACCCGAATGGCAGGCAGGGGGTGCGCGGTGATCTCCTCGACCGCATGGTTGAGGTGGCGGTCGAGCTCACCTTCGACGGCACCAACTGGATCGAGCCGCCCAACGCCCGCTTCATGAACCTTTCGTCCTCGTGGAACCTGGTCGAGGACGGTACTGAGCACCGCACCGCCCAGTTCATCCACATCGGGCAGCGCCTGGAGGGTGCTCTCGTGTGGTCGGTTCCCGAGGCCGCTAAGGACAAGGACGGAAAGTACAAGTTCAACTCCCGCACTGCTGGCGTCATCCTAAGAACGATCTGGGACGCGGCCGTCAAGCGCGGGTGGGGCAAGGGGTTGGACATCGACTTCAACACCACGACGGACTCCGCCGGACAGGGCTGGGCATTCAAGACCTCGGTCGCATTCGACCCGACCATCTCGCTGAAGTCTATTCTTGAGTCCCTCATGAACATGGGCATGATCGACTACCGGTGGCGCGGCCGTACCTTACAGGTCTACAACGCAGATGCCGCGCTCAACCGCGATAATCGCGACGTCGTGTGGCGCCTGAATGCGGGCACCACGTCAGCGCCTGAGAAGCTTGACTGGTCCAAGCTGTGCACTCACGTCCTCGTGAAGGGTGAGGGCGGCCGTCTGTGGACCTTCAAGAACCCCGAGGCCCCGGCCGACCTGCCCCGCACCGAGAAGGTCGTGGAGGCCGGCGGTGTGGAGCTGGAGTCCACGGCCCGGGCGGTGGCGAACCTTACCCTGAAGACCGGGGCCACGGCCGCTCAGGAAGTCAAGCGCGAGTGGGAGGCTGAGGATGCTCAGTGGTTCCCGTTCCAGGACTACAGCCTGGGGGACTGGGTCCAGGTTGACCGGAGGTACGGCCTAGAGCGCATGCGCGTGACTCAGGTCTCAGTGTCCATCACTGAGAATGGCCGCTGCCAGGGGCACACAACCTTCGGCACTGTCCTGGACGACCTCCTGGCCCGCATGGCCAAGAAACAGAAGGGCGTACTCGGCGCGGTCAACTCCGACGGTAAGAACCCCCGCCCGGAGGTGCCTAAGAGCAAGTACGCCCCCATCGCCCCCGTCGGGCTCAACGTGGCCTCGCAGGCAGTGGTCGGCTCCAACGGGTGGCCCGAGGCCGTCGCCTCTCTCCAGTGGACGCCTGTGCAGGTGGACGCCCTCGGGGGCGCAGTGGATGTCACCGGGTACGAGGTCTCCTATCGCAAGCTCCCGAACCTCATCGGGCCGACGTTCTTCTCCAAGGACACGACTTTCGAGACCGGCGGCCTGGAGTGCGGTAAGGAGTACATGTTCTCCGTCCGAGCCCTCACCGCTGAGGTGACCGGAGCGTGGTCGCTGGAGGTCAAGGCCCTCATGGCCAGCGACGTCACTCCCCCGCCGGTCCCTACGGCCCCGCAGCTGACCCAGACCCTCGGGGTCCTGGGGGTCTACTGGGACGGTAAGGGCGTGGGTAACGCCGGCATGCCCGATGACTTCGCAGGGATTGAGGTGTCGGTGGACGCCCCCGGGCGCCCCCCAGCCAAGTTCACCGACATGCCCAACCCGATCCAGCGCACCAACCTGGCCGGGCTGGAGATCAAGGAGTGGGAGGTCAGACTCCGCTCCTACGATCGCTCCGGGAACCGGTCCAACTGGTCCCAGGGCTCGCGTATCACGTTGGAGCAGAGCATTGACGCTGACGCCATCGTGAAGAAGGTCGAGGAGAAGCTGGCCGGCTCCGACGCTATGCAGCGTGCCGCTCGCGAGGGGACCCTCAAGGAGATGAAGCACCTGACGGAGGCCATGACGCAGGTGGCGACGTCCCTCGTCGACTCCGGCCCGGTTCCCCCCGACGCCGGTAAAATTGGATCGAGCATCTGGGTGGCCCCGGATGGTCGTGTATTCGTCCTCAGAGCGGAAGGTGACAGGTAACCATGCAACCGTACGTAGCGACCAAGCAGTGGAAGGACGGCTTCGGGGCCGGGGAGACCCGCATCACGGCAGCCGACCTGACCCGCATGGAGTCCGGCATCTCCGCCGCCACTCAGGGGGTGACGAACGTCGAGAACAAGGTCTTCGAGTTCAAGGCCCAGAATACGGCCGACCTCACTCGGGTCAAGCAGGAGATCCTCGCCGCCGCGCAGTCCCTCGTGCCCGTGGGGACCGTAGTGGCCTACTGCGGGGCCCAGGCACCCACTGGCTGGGTCATTTGCGAGGGTCAGCTGCTCAGCAAGACCGCCTACTCGAAGCTGTTCCAGGTGCTGGGGACCGTCTACGGGTCGAGCGGTTCCGACCAGTTCCGGGTTCCTGACCTACGTAAGCGCTTCATCGCGGGCGCGGGTAACGGATATGGTCTCGGCTCCCAGGCCGGCGCCGACTTCGTAACTCTGACCCGATCGCAGATGCCCCTCCACAGTCACGACATTGTAGGTAAGGCCGGCCAGGCCGCGGCCAGCGGCGTAGGGCTGTACGCGTCCAACGTCGGAGGCGGCTCCGGCTGGCAGGTCCTGTCCACGACAGAGCAGGGCTCTGTCTCCGGTATTAAAGCGAAAGACGCTGGAGGAGACCAGCCGCACGAGAACCGCCCCCCGTTCACCGCCCTCTTCTACATCATCAAGGCGCAGTAACCGATGGCAGGACCTCAGAACCCCCAAGCGGCAGGCCCTGGAGCCCAGGGCGGGCAGTACGTAACCACCCCCGGCTTCGCCTCCCCCGGCCAGTCCACCCCGTCCCACTCGCGGACGGCTCCCGAGTCGACCGTCGTCTACTCCCCGAAGGGGTGGAGGTGGGAGGAAGCCGGGGACGACTACTCTCTCGCCGTCTCCAAGATGACCGCCTCAGCCATCGAGTCCGCTGTGCGCCGCATGCGCACCTCCTTCGGGCAGGTGTACTACATCAAAGGCACGGCCACCTCACAGCCCCCCTTTACGGGCGAGGCGGTGGGGGACACCTGCCGCGTCCAGGACGCCGTGACGCTGGAGATCGTGGCGGAGTGGCGCTGGGACGGTCGTGTCTGGGAGCGGATGCAGATCGACAACCAGCAGATCAGCAACCTCGACGTCGGCAAGCTGACGGCGGGGTCTGCGTCGATCAATGAGATCGCGGCCCGGAAGATCGCGTCTGATGTGGGCCGGTTCCTGGAGATAACGACGGACCAGCTCACGGTGACAGGCAACGCGTCGTTCACCGACGTGGTCGCTCGCAATATCTGGACCAGGGTCATGACCGCGCAGCTGGGCGAGTTCGAGCAGATCAAGGCCGGCATGCTCGCGGCCAACTCGGTCTCTGCGGACACCGTCCAGGCGGGAGCCATTGATGGGCAGGTCATCACTGGGGCCACTATCCAGACCTCCAAGGCTCAGAGTCAGGGCATCAAGATCGACGACTACGGGATTAGGGCGTACCGCTCTAACGGGATACCCTCGGTCAGCATCAACGCCTATACGGGACATGTGACGATCGACGGGACTCTGGGTATCTCTGACACCTGGTCCCGAGCGTGGTTCACAGATATCGTGTCCGCGCAGACCCAGGCCGACGCCGACAATTGGGGCGGCCACTGGGGAGTCGGCATCTCCATGAACAAGCTATCATCGGCCTACACCTATCCTGCCCTCGTGACGTTCCGAGAGGACCCTCATTTCAATGGGGGAATGCTCTACCTGCAGGCCCCCTCGAACGCCGCGGGCCAGTCGCCGAACATCCGACTCGGGACCGGAGGCCTGTACGGGTACGGGGGCTCCAATTCCCCCTGGAACATGTCTATCCACACCGGCGGGTACAACATCGGCGCCCCCGGCAAGTCGAACATCTTCGGCAGCACCACCCTGTTCGCCGTGTCCATCAACAACAAGCAGATGGTGTACTCCCAGCAGGAGCAGTTCGGCATCCACACCCACAAGTGGGATGAGACCGGGGTGTGGGGGAACGCCACCAACACCGTACTCGGGTACGGGAAGGGCAAGCAGGCCGTCGTGGACCGCAACGGGCTTCGGGGGGTCGGAGGCAAGAACTTCATCATGCGAGTCCCCGGGGAGTGGAAGAAGCGCCGCATGATGCTCCAGCACGCCAGCACCGAGAGCCCCTACGACGGCATCGAGTATTGGGAGTACGTGACCCTTGACTCCGCGGGGCGCGGCTCCTGGAAGCTTCCGGACTACGTCCCCAAGATCGCCTCCCCCGAGGCCCCCTGGATCGCGTTCACCTCGTCCTCGGCCACGGCAACCATCGTCAAGACCGGGTTCGGGGTCGACGCTCCCCCGTGGACGGTGGAGGTCAGCGGGCAGCCTGGGGAGAAGGTCGGTGTCCTGGTCAAGGGCGCCCGGCAGCTGGATGAGTGGGACCCGGAGACCGACGAGGTCGAGCTGCGGGACAGGACTCTGGACTCCCCGTGGCAGCTTCCTCCTGTAGGCCCCTCAGACGACATCTCCGCTACCCTGGAGGACGGGTGGGCCGACTACGGTCCGGCCCCTAAACCCGCCCAGAACACTGAAAAGGAGCAATCATGACACCTCCAGCATCACCCTCGGGAGCCCAGGTCGACGCTACTCAGGTAGTGGACGCCCTGACCCTAGAAATTGCCGCCCTGACCCGCAGGGCAGTCATCGCCGAGCAACGGATCGTTGCTCTAGAGGCCGAGCTGGCCGGTAAGGAGAAGAAGTGAGCGTAGGTACCGTAACGGCGGGTCAGGCCCGCTACCTGGCAGACGTAGCCAACATCGGATACAGCCAGCCAGAGCGCCGCACGTGGTTCGCGAACGCCGACGAGCTCGGCTATGTGACCACGGCGCAGAACGCTGACTGCTCGTCCCTGGCCGCGGGATGCGTGGCCTACGGCCTGCACGTCGCCTACGGCGTGCCGTGGGGCCACCGCGCCCTGCCCGAGATCGATGACCTGTGGACCGGTAACCTTCGCCCGGGCCTCGAGGCTCGCGGCTTCGACGAGGTCCCGTGGAACGACTCCGACCTGCGCCCTGCTGGGGGCTTCCAGGACGGGGACATCATCCTCTCCGCGGCTAACGAAGGTGGCGTCGGCCACGTCGTGGTCGTCACGGACGCCGCCAACGACCTCGTCTCGGAGGCCTGGATCGCGGAGGACGGCTCCATCGATGGCTACGCCGGGGACACGACTGGTCAGGAGACCCGTACGGTCGCCTACGCCAGTCACCCGCACACGCAGGGTGGGCGGTGGACCTCGTGCCACCGCTTCAACGACGCCAAGTTCATGCAGCAGTTCCCGGAGTTCGCTCACGCTGCCCCCGCAGCCGCTCAGGCGTCCACTCCGGCACCCCCGCCGGAGCAGCCTGCCGCGGCCCCTGCCGGCAACTCCATGCCTTGGGGTATCGACGTCTCCTCGCACCAGTCAGGTGCGGATCTGACGCTCATCCCGGCGCACTTCGTGATCGTTAAGGCTACCGAGGATGACGGCTACGTCAACCCCTACATGAACACGCAGGCCCAGCAGGCCCTTCAGAGCGGCAAGCGGTTAGGGTTCTACCACTTCGCGCGCCCTACGTCCTCGCTGGATGCGCAGGTAGAGGCCTTCGTGCAGGCTGTCTCGCCATACCTCGGGCGCGCCACCTTGTGGCTCGATTGGGAGGACAATGCGGTTCCGCTCGGCTCGGGCTGGGCGAACGCCTGGCTCCAGGCTGTCGAGAGCCGTACTGGGGCCCGCCCAGGTATCTATATGAACGGCTCCGCTGCCGGGGGCTACGACTGGTCGCAGGTCGCCTCGCGCTACCCGCTCTGGTACGCCGGTGGTCCGTGGTACTCGGCCCGGTATGACGGCTACGGCGACCCGCAGCGTCCGACCGACGTTCCCTACTGGGGGGCGCCGCTCATCCACCAGTACACCGAGGAGGGCTACCTGCCCGGCTACGGGGGCCACCTGGACCTGAACCGGTTCCACGCGACCGCTGTGGACTGGGACTCCCTTGCCGCCACCTCCTCGTCCGGCAACCAGGCTCTGGATGGCTACGGCGTGATCCAGGTCAACGGGATCTGGGATCCGCCGACCGCCCGACGCTTCCGTCGGGTCATGAACGCGTGGGACTACCCGGAGCCCTTCGCCGTGGCGAACCTGGCCCGCTACCTGAACGACGCTGTCGGCTCCGACCTCATCAAGGCCTACACCGGCAAGACCGAGCTCCCGGCCGACGGTCAGTGGACCTCGGACCTGTACCGCGTCTTCCAGCTGTGGGCGTGGAACTGGGTGCCCGGCATGCCGGAGTCGGATGTCTGGCGTCGCTTCGCTCCGGACTGGACGGCCGAGCAGTTCATCGACGGGCAGTGGGGCCGCGCCACCTGTGCAGTCCTCCAGGAAGCCCTGAACCGCTCGTGGGCTGACACAGGCCGGTTCATGTACGAGCCGAAGACCTCCTGACCCTGCGGGCGGTAGGTTAAACCTCCACCACTCATAGGGATACACTAAGGGCGGGGCCAGTAGGCCCCGCCCTTACCTATGGAAGGAAGCAGATGCTCTTCATCTACACCGAGCGCAACGGTTCCCGCGAGTACGCGGTCCTTCGGGACGGCTGCCAGACCCAGAAGGTCGAGGGGATCATTGCGGAGGCCTACAAGCAGGCCCTCGGCGCCCCGAAGTTCCTGTGGCCTGACTTCTATGACCGCCTTACCTACGACGCCAACGACGCGCGTGAGGCTGCTGGCACCGACGCTGCCAACGCGACGATGCACCAGCTGGAGCGCGCCTTCAGTCAGCCTGAGGGTTCCCCTGTCTTCAAGGGTTTCCGTGAGGCCTTCCGCAAGTTCCTGAAGGGAGTCAAGTGATGTACACCTCGAAGTCGTTCTGGTCCGGTCTGCTTGAGCGGGCCATCTCCACGTTCGCTCAGTCCTTCGTGGGCGCCGTCGTAGTCGGCACCTCCATCGTCGACCTCGACCTGAAGGCCGCCGCCGGTGTCGCCGCTACCGCGACCCTGGCCTCCGTGCTCAAGGCCTTCGCCACCCCGGCGGAGACCGACCGCGCCATCCCCACCGACACCCCCTCCGCGCCCGGTTACACGCCGCGCCACGCCGGCTGACGGGTAGGTGACGTTCTAGTGCTTCCAGCAGGGTCGGACCCGTCCCCCATCGTTGCAGTGCTTACCTCGCCCGACGCGGTCGCGGCGGGGACGGCCCTGCTGGTCGCGCTCATCACCTGGCTACGGATCACCATCAGCAAGCAGCAGACACGCCTAGAGGAGCGGATGACCCGGATGAGTGCCCACGTTGTGCGAGCGGCCCAAGCCGCCGAGTCGGCCTCCGAGGGCGTCCACAACAACCACACCGAGAACCTCCGTGACGACCTGGACGGTAAGTTCTCCCTCGTGCTCGAGGGGCTTCAGCGCCTGACCTCGTCCGTCGATGAGTTGCGGGTCTCTGACCGAGAGCACGACGCCCGCATGGCCCGCATCGAGACCCAGGTCGAGGGCGTCCGCAATGACGCCCGCACTGATCGGTCCCACCTATATGCGGAGGTCCAGTCATTGCACTCTCGTATTGATAGAGTGAAGACTGAGACTACGCCGTTACGTCAGGAGCCCTGATGTCCCAGACCGTTACCGTCACAGGACGGGTCACCGGCCCCGACGGCCTCGGCCGTATGGGGCGGATTCGTTTCACCCCAGCGGCCCTGGGGGCCCCGCTACCGGCCCGTGAGATCGTTGCCGGACGTGTATCTGCCAGGATCGACCCTGATGGACGTCTGGTAACGCCGACGGGCGGGGACCTGACCATCAAGCCCGGGAATTATGAGATAGATCTCATTATCCCGGGTGACTTGGGCGCACATGTCCGGACAACTCGCTACCTCTCGGACGGTCAGACCCTCGACTTGTCTGACCTCCTCGGGGCGCTGCCGCCGTCCCCGCCGCCCCCGCCGCCGTCTCCGCAACCCCAACCCGATCCGCGCCCTCCCCAGCCGCAACCTCAGCCTGACCCTCCGGCACCTCATAGAGGTGTCCGCAGTGTGGACAACGCAACTACACTAGAGGCTATCAATGGGTCTGAAGTTATAGACCTAGGCAATGGAGTACTCACCTGGAGGTAGCGCCGCTATGGCCGACCTGACCTGGTACAGCCGCGAAGGGGCTGACAGTCGATTCCTTACCAAGCAGGCGGCCCAGGGGCTAGCCACTGAGAGCGCGCGGGCTGCGGGCGACGCTGCCCTCGGTCAGCGCATCGACGCCGTCTCGGCAACCGCCGGGGCGGCTCTTCCTCGCGCCGAGGCGGCTGCTACCTACGCCACGAAGGAAGCTCTTGCCCAGGCGCAGCTTGGTGGTGGCGGGCAGGCTCCCGACCTGTCGGCCTACGCCACCAAGAGCGAGATGCAGTCTGCCGACACGCAGCTCAACAGCCGCATCGACTCACTGTCGTCCACCGTCTCCGCAGTCTCCTCGAAGGTGGACGCGGCCCCCACGGCCGACAGTGTCACTCAGACCGCCCGGACCGAGGCCGCCTCTGCCGCCCAGGCCGCCATCACTCCGGTCAAGACCGCCCTCGAGGGGCGCATCGCTCCTTTGGAGGAAGCCCTTCCCAAGGCCGCCACGAAGGCCGAGCTGGCCGCCTACCAGACCACCGAGGCCGCCCAGACCGCAGCGTCGCAGGCCGCCTCTCAGGTCGCTGAGACCTACGCCACTAAGGCCTCCCTCGCCGACTACCTGCCCAAGACAGAGGCTGCCGGCGTCTACGCCACCAAGAGTGACCTGGCTAACGCCCAGCTGGGCGGCAAGGGCGAGGCCCCCGACCTCTCACACCTGGCCACGAAGGCTGAGATGACGTCGGCCGACACTGCCCTCGGTCAGCGGATCGACGCGGTCAAGGCCGTCGCAGATGCCGCGGCCCCGCAAAGCGCCCTCTCGTCCTACGTCACATCCGCTGACGCCCAGACCACCTACGAGACGAAGGCTGACGCCGCCCAGTCCAAGCAGGAGCTCTCCTCCAGAGTCGACTCCCTGTCGACCGCCGTCTCCGGAGCCGCCACGAAGAGCGAGCTCTCCTCGTACCTCACCACCTCCTCGGCCCAGTCCACCTACGCCACCAAGAGTGAGGTGGACGCCGCCAAGCCGGACCTGACCCCGTACGCCACCAAGGCGTCGCTGTCGGACTACCTGCCGAAGACGGACGCCGAGACCACCTACGCGAAGGCTTCGGACTTCCGTCAGCACGTCGCTGACGCTGACGGCAAGTTCGTCACCCGCGACGAGCTCACGGAGACCTACTCCACGAAGCAGGAGCTTCGCACCTACGCGGCCTCCGCCAACTCGACCTTCGCCCCCGCCTCCCTCTCAGGCGAGGTGGCCGCCGTCAAGGAGACCGCGGACGCCGCTCTGCCGAAGGACGTGGCCGCCACCACATACGCGACCAAGGACGAGCTCACCAAGGCTCAGCTCGCCGGGGACGGGAAGATCCCGGACCTGTCGGGCTACGTGAAGACCGCTCAGCTCGGTGACTACGCCCGCAAGACTGACCTGGACTCGTACGCCAAGACCACGTCCCTCTCGGCCGTCGCTACGAAGGCGGACGCTGCGCTCCCCAAGACCGAGGCTGCTGCGACCTACGCCACCATCTCCTCCGTCACGGAGGCCAAGCGCGTCGCTGACGCCGCTCTCCCCAAGACCGAGGCCGCCGCTACCTACACCACGAAGGTGGACTTCGAGGCGTTCGCGAAGAGCCCAGGCGCTCAGGGCCCCGTCGGCGAGAGGGGCCCCCGGGGTGACAAGGGACCTGACGGTGCCCCTGGCCCACGGGGCCCCGAGGGTCCTCGAGGAGCTACCGGCCTTCAAGGCCCCGTCGGCCTTCCGGGCCCCGTAGGACCTGCCGGTCCGGCTGGACCTGAAGGTCCGAAGGGTCAGCCCGGTGCCGACGGCGCTAAGGGCGCAGACGGTCAGCCGGGCGCCGACGGTAAGCAGGGCCCGGTTGGACCTGCCGGCCCCGCTGGACCGGCCGGCCCCGCCGGCCCCGCTGGGTCAAAGGGTCCTGATGGAGACAAGGGCCCTGACGGGGCAAGGGGTGAGGACGGCGCCAAGGGGCCCAGCGGAGACGCTGGACCTACCGGCCCTGAGGGGCCCCGAGGCCCTGAGGGTCCCAAAGGCCCCACCGGGGACGCCGGTCCGCGTGGGGCTGAAGGGCCTCAGGGTCAGCCCGGACCCGCAGGTCCTGCGGGACCCGTCGGACCTAAGGGCCCTGCCGGAGACCCCGGAGAGCTCACTGGCTACGCCAAGAAGGAGGAGCTGGACGCGCTCGAAGGGCAGCTCGACGCCCTGATCGCTGAGCAGTCCCCCTTCAAGGCCGGCGCCCGATACTCCAGCCCGGTCACCTACTACTGGCCGGACTACTACAACGAGAAGCAGGGCACGTCGAAGTGGGCGAAGGCCCTCAAGGCTGGCTCCACCCTCGGCATCGTCATCCTGAACAAGGACAGCGGCAACTGGGACGAGAAGAACGAGGACTTCGGCAAGCAGGCCCGCCTCGCTCTCGGCGCCGGTGCCAAGCGCGCGGTCTTCTACGTGAAGACCCAGTACGGCGTGGCCTCCCTGCCCCCGCAGGCGGAGGCCCGGCGCGGCGTGCCGAACCCGGACAAGTACACCAAGGAGTACATCCTCGGCCAGATCGCTAAGTTCGTTGAGCAGTACGGCGACGTGGTCGGCGGCGTATTCCTCGACGAGACCATCAACGGCTGGGGCTCTCAGTCGAGCCGTGTCGCTTGGTACAAGGACCTGATCGACACGATCCGCTCCACGTACGGCAAGGGCTTCCTCATCGTGGTCAACGCCGGGTCGAACATGTCGCAGCAGGTCTGTTCCCTCGACTTCGACGTGGCCATGATGTTCGAGCAGGACGCGAAGAAGTTCCTCAACGAGGACGCCGGAACGCCGATCCTGCCCGACCACATGAGGCAGTACCCCTCCAGCCGCTGGTGGGCTGTCGTGCACGGTGTGACGAAGGACAACTACCGGCAGGTCTTCGAGAAGATGGACACGCTGCCCATCGGCCACGCCTACATCACCGACGGCGTCCTGGTGGAGGACCCGAACCGTGGCGGCCAGTGGCAGCCCGTGGGCAACCCCTACGAGAACCCACCGTCGGAGCAGCTGATCCGCCTCACCTCGGCCTGGATCCGCGGGACCCTCGACCTGCAGCTCACGATCGAGGACCTGAAGGCCCAGATCGAGGAGCTCAAGAAGGGCGGCGCAGGCGCGGCGAAGAACCCGTTCCTCGTCCTCGGCCCCAACGACCCCATCCCGGCAGGGACCGCCAATGACACCGTCATCATTCGTAGGGAAGGCTAATAAGTGCCAGAGATTGAGCTCTACAAGGACTACGGTCAGCCGACCGTCGAGGCATTCGGGCTGCACTGGGTGGTGCGTACTGACGCTTGGCACCCAGGCGGCCCGGCCGCGAATCAGAAGTGGAACCCGGCGGCCCTGACCAAGCTTGGGGACGGCTCCGTGACGATCTCCACCTCGGTCATCGGTGGCGAGCCGTACTCGGCTGAGATCGTCTCGGCCGAGTCCCTCGGGTACGGGACCTTCGAGGCGTCCTACGAGATCGTCGCCCCGACCAAGATGCGCGACCTTCACAAGAACGTCGTGTGGGGCATCTTCCCCTTCGACTGGGAGGACCCGAATCCGGGCTACCAGGAGATCGACATCGTCGAGGACTCGTACTGGTCCGGCTACACCGACATGGTCGGCAAGTACACCTACTACCCCGGGGACGAGAACAGCGGCATCCACCTCAACGACCGCGTGTGGACGCGCTCCGGCAAGGGCGCGACCGTCCGCATGACGTGGATGCCTGGCACTATCCGCTGGGAGACGTGGGAGAGCCACCTCACTGAGGAGCGGGCCCGCAACACTCCGGTGAACGAGGGGGGCTACTACTCGGGGACTCTCACCCAGACCGTGCCGGTGCCCCGCTCGCAGCGGGTCCACATCAACCTGTGGGCCTTCAAGGGCAGGGGCGGCTGGGAGACGATGCCTCCCACGACCATGCACCTGAAGACGTTCAAGTTCACTCCCTGGGAGGGCTCCTACGGCGTCCAGATGGGCGAGAACGGCTACGGCCGCGTGTCCACCGTCAAGGACGGCAAGGAGGGCGCCGTCACCGCCGCGGTCGTGACGCCCACCTCGGACCCGCTTCCGCAGAACCTGCCGACCGAGCTGAAGGCCGGCGATGGGGTCTACGACGCCTGGACCCAGCTGGGCGACGGATCCATCCTCATGCGCAACGTCCAGGACAACGGTGACGGCTCAGTCACCATCAAGCACATGCACCCGATCCCCGGACAGTCCGGGCTCTACTCACGAGAGGTACGTATCTGATGGCAGCCATCACCGCAGAGGTCCGCGTCTACAGCGCCGAGTACTGCGACAAGACCTACGCGAAGAAGGGGGAGGCCGGCGGAGGCGAGGGTGGCGGCACCCCGTCCAACCTCCTCGTGCTCGGCCCCAACGACCCCGTCCCCGCCGGGACGAAGGTCGGCACCATCATCGTTCGGAGGGCACGCTAAGTGGCATCGATCTACCCATGGCCAGAACACTGGTGGACCAACACCGGCCGCTTCGCGGGCCAGAACCTCACGGTCCAGGCTGGCACCATCTTCGTCCCCTGGGCGAGCGAGGCTAAGCCGATAGCGTCTGGGCGCTGGAAGATCACCTTCCGGTACTCGGCCAGTGCCGCCTCGACCGTCGACATCAAGCACAACCCCTTTAGCAAGGCTGACGAGAACGCCCAGGTTGGCCAGCATGACTTTGGGGAGATCACGCTGTCGCCAGGCGTCAACGTCACGCAGGAGGTGACGTTGGAGCTCAAGGACAGGTCCCAGCCGCTGTGGACCCCTCAGTTCCAGCTGAAGCCTGGCCAGCCGAGCGTCACCTTCCACCGGATCGAGGTTGAAGAGGCTCCCGCGGCGCCGCCGCCTCCGCCGCAGGGTGACAACCCGTACGACAAGCAGTACGTGCGGTCCTGGGCGCACGCTGAGGGCTCGGCGGGGACCCTGCAGCCGATCTCGGCTACGTCCGAGGCCGGTGACATCGCTGTCCTGGCGTACTCGTCCCAGTGGGGCAACACGCAGGCGAAGGCCCCGGCGGGCTGGTCGCCGATCACCGCCACCTCGGGGCTCGGCGGTCGGTCAGGCTACGTCGCCGTCCGCAACGTGTCCTCCCCCTCGGACACGCAGAACGTCGTCCTGTCGGGCGCGTTCCGTGGCGGCGCCCGTGAGAACGCTCTCCTCGTGGTCCTCCAGGGCGTTAAGTCGGTCATCAACACCGGGTGGACGACCGCCAAGCCGCAGGCTGGGAAGCTGAACCTGACCTTCTCACAGCAGCATGGCCGCAACGTCGACCCGCTGGTCGACTGGCGTCCCGAGCACTCGAAGATGATCTCAGGCGGGCACGACGCCAACGCGTCCTGGTCTGCGCTCCTCGGCGCCGTCACCGTCGGAGGCGGCCAGGATGGCCCTCAGGCCTGGGCTCAGGTGTTCCTCACTGTTGGTGGTGGGGGTGGAGGTGGGGCTGCTCCTGGCCCTGGCACGGACCCCACTCTCCCGGCCCCACCTAGCCCTGAGATTCAGGGGCTCGGCTCGACGACCGTCTCAGTGGTCGTGAACGACAGCCTGGAGGAGGTGCCCGCCACGATGCGGTCACTGCCTGCCGGCTACCCCTCGATCGACGCGATGATGTCGACCCCGGGCTTCGTTGTCGCTCACCGCGGTGGATCGGGCTCCTGGCCGGAGGCCTCGATGCGGGCCTACACCAACGCCGTTGCCCACGGTGCCGGCGCCTTGGAGGTCTCCTGCCACCGGACGAAGGACGGCATCTGGGTCCTGGCCCACGACCAGAACCTGCAGCGGGTCGATCCGTCAGCCCCTAACACGCCGCTGTCCCAGATGACGTGGGAGCAGGTCAAGCAGTACACCACGAAGGGCGAGCCGATCATGCGGGTCGAGGACTACCTCGACGCGTACGGCTCATCTCACGTGACGGTGCTGGACCCGAAGTTCTCGGCCGCGCAGTGGTCCGAGCTCGCCCTGCTTCTCCCGTCGGACGCGAAGAGCCGGGTCATCTGGAAGATGTCGGCCGATGCCACGTGGCTGTCAGACCAGTGGCGGGCCGCGGGCTGGAAGTGCTGGGGCTACATGTACGAGCAGCACATCACCAACGGGGAGGGCCGGGCGTGGGCCTCCCACTGGGACTACATCGGCATCCCCTACGATGCGTCGGCTACGAGCTGGGGTATCGCCAAGACCTTCGGGAAGCCGGTGTGGGGTCACATCTGCCCCACGAAGGACGCCTACACCCAGGCCCTCCAGAAGGGCGCTGTCGGCTGCATGGTCTCAGGTATCCAGCAGGTCCTCCCAGCTCTGACGGTCTGAGAGGCAGATAACCCCCGCATCCGAGGTGGATGCGGGGGTTATCTACGACGGCCCGGGGTATCAGGACCAGAGACGCCAGCTCTGGGCGTTCCCTCCTCGGGCCTCGAAGGTCAGGATGGCCGGCTTCGTCGAGTCTCCGGAGACGTTGGTCCACCAGTCGCTGCCGCGGTCGGCAGAGGGGCAGGAGACAACCCAACGGGCGTCCCCGACCTGGCGGACCGCGAAGTTGTGCCAGTGGCCGTGGACGAGGATGCGGGCGTCGTGCAGGCCGCTGCGATGGCCGAAGGCCAGGTCTCGAAACCACCCAGGCACCTTAGTCTGGGAGCCTGCTAGGTGGCCGTGCGTGAAGCCGACTTGCGTGCCGTCAGCAGCCGCGACGGTGACGGCTTCCTCCCACTTCTCGGGTCGGCGGAAAGTGACGTGCTTGAAGCCCGCGCGATCGGCAACGATGTCCTCGACGTTCTTCGAGATCATGATGCCGAAGTCGTCATCGGGGGCGTTGGCCCGGCTGTTCTTCCCAGGCCCTACTCGCACAGCGCAGTGGTTGGACGGGACGGCCACGTACACGAGGGAGTCGCAGAGCGGGGCGAGGAGCTTGACGGCCTCCGCATACAGTCTCTGAACGGTGCGGATTTGGTCTGTCAGGCTCAGGTCGTTGGTCTGAGCCTGGGAGGCCACGTTCCAGAAGCCCTCGGTCGAGTCGCCCACGTCGGCCACGATGATCCGCTTCCAGCGCCTCGGCCCGGCCAGATGGTGGGCGATGTCGTGCAGGGCGCGACGCACGAGGCGGACGGTGTCCTCGGTGCCGCCGCCCGATCCCACTTTCCCAACCTGGAAGTCCGCCAGGCAGACGACGGGGGTCTCCTCGCTGAGCTCGGCCAGGGCCGACGCCGGCGGGATATAAGGCTCAGCGAAGACAGGCTCGAGGTCGTCCCACGAGAGGCGCTTGGCCTCGGCCATCTCGATAGTGCCCGGCCTGTACTCGACCTTCTCATAGGAGCCGTCGGCCAACCGGATCGTCTTGCCGCGCTTCGTGATTGACTCGATGGGGAGGTCCTCGAAGAATGCGTCTCGCGTGAGGTCCGGCTTCCCGTCCTTCTTTCGCTTGAGGGCTCGTCGGTGGCGCCTGACGGACGCCTCTGAGGTGCCGAATTCCTCGGCCAGATCGATGTTGGTCTTGCGGTCCTTCTCGGGGAGAAGATCGTTGGCAATGATTGCCTCGTCCAGTGGGTTCATATCGGCTCCTATCTGGGTCACTGGAGGGAATGCTGAGTAGAGTCTATATCCGCCCCCAGCCTTTTCCACAACTTAAGTGTCCATTTCGGTATCTATGTGCCCTACGCCACTAAATTGGTACCTTGTCAGGTGTTGCGCCCGCCTAACTGACAACCTACAGTTGAGGCATGAGCACTTACAGCAACTCCCACTTCGTCATCACCGGCAAGGCCTGCCACGGCTGCAAGCACTGCGAGGGCGGCGCCCAGCTGGTTGCCTTCAACCTGATCCACTGGACCCTGGCCCTATGCACCGGCTTCGTCTCGCTCATCGCTCCGATGTTCTTCAAGCGCTGCCTGTGCTGCGGACACAGCCTCTACCTGAACAAGCACTGACCTCATACATCCCCACCCAAGCCACTTAGGAGCCAGCCATGACTATCAATCAGTCCTTCTACACCATTGACTCTACGGACGACATCTCCCGAGCACTGTCCGAGGCTCGGCGGGATGGGTGCGAGCTCACCTACTCCAACGCCGTCTTCAGCATCTACGGGAAGGTGGGATCCTCGATCCTCGTAGATGACTCGCTAGCTGGCCTCCACGTAGTGGCCTTCGGACCCGCCCCCGTGGTGGTATCTGGCTCCGAGACACTTGTCCAGGTTAAGGGATCCGCGGTTGCCTACGCTACAGAGGGGAGCCGCGTTGACGCCTACGACTCCGCCACCGTCTACGCCTACGATCGAGCGAGGGTGATCGTTAGCATGGAATCATCTGTGTATGTAGCCTCTGACGACGTGCTCGTGGACGCCCACGGGGACTCTAAGGTCTACCTGCCCGCGTACCCCCGTGCGGGAGCGTTCGCGGAGGTGGACTTACGCTCTGACTACGCCACCCTGCAGGTGGCAGGGGAGAAGCCCTACCGACGAGTCGATGAGCCTGCGGCCGTCTGACCCCTCCCAGTCCCTATCCAACCCAGACACCTATAGGAGACTCCAATGACATCCATCGCCACCAACCACATCGCCTTCCCCGACCGCTTCGACACGCTGGCCGAGCGCCGCACGACGGCTCAGGCCTGGAAGAACGCCCTGACCCCGTTCTTCAAGTACGTCAACATTGTTCCGATCGAGGTCGAGGGTGACATGGTCGCTCAGGTGATTGCCGACAACGGCCACGAGCGTGTAATCACCCTCCGCCCCTCTACCGAGGTTCGAGGCCACTACGACCTGTGGGACGTCGAAGTGTGGTTCAGATCTCTCAATGTTGGCCGCCGTACGTATGTCGGGAACCTCCGTGATCTGCTAACCTTCATCTCACGGGACATCTAAGGCAGACGTCCAGGGTCACACAGCAAAACCCCCCAGCCGTTTTTTCACGATCTTCGCGGCTGGGGGGTTTTGTGTTCCCGTTCACGGGTTCGCCGCCTCTTGTTAGTTGTGAGGTCTTGACCGGTGAACTGACAAGATATATCCTTGGGTTATCCACCCGGCGCCTACGGGCGCCTTACCGAAGGAGAACCCATGAGCATCATGGACCTGAGCAAGGTCGTGAGCCGCGCTAGGAAGGCTGCACAGGGCTCTGAGACGCCCTGCGGACCGATCACCTGGGTATGGGGCAAGGACGACCTGAAGGCCCTCGTGAAGGCCATTCACGAGTCCTCCGAGATCGTCATGGACCTGGAGACGACCGGTCTCGACGAGTACGCCGAGGCCGGCGGTGACACCAACGGGGGATACCCCGCCCGCATCGTCCTGGCCGCTCTCACCCTCCCCAGCGCTGAGCGCACCGCTGCCGGCGCCTACAACTGGAGGAAGTTCGACGGCGAGCAGCCGATGACCTTCCTCGTCCCCCTCTCGCACCCGGCCAGCCCGCTTCTGGGCTCGTGGCGGAAGGTCATGGCCATCATCGGCCGCGAGATCAACCGCAGCGGCAAGCCGTTCGTCAACGCGAACATCAAGTTCGACGCCCGCTGGGTCTTCGCCCAGACCGGTGTTGACCTGTCCGACCGGATCGAGTGGGACACCACCGTCTCCTCGCAGCTGGTCGACACCGAGGCCCGCACCCGCCTGAAGATCCGCGCAGCGCGTGACTTCGGGATCGAGGAGTGGGACGACTTCGACCTCGGCACCCCCGGCGCCGCGGAGCGCGTCGACCTGATCCAGCTCGGCGAGTACGCGGCCCGTGACACCTACTACACCTGGAAGATCGAGCAGGAGCACCGCGACCAGATGTTCCTGACCGGCGAGGATGAGCCCTTCGACTCCGACGACATCCAGATGGCCCGCCTCGGGAAGGTCGCCACCTACGTCGCCATGCCGACCGTGAAGACGCTCACGAAGGTCGAGCAGCGCGGCTTCCTCCTGGACGCGGACTGGGTCCACGACAAGATTAAGGAGATGGACGCCCAGCGCCTACAGGCCTGCCAGGACATCCTCGGCCTGTACGGCACCGAGCCCGCCCCCGCTCCGGCGAAGGACGGGGTCACCACGGCGGCCACCTCGAAGTGGTTCCAGGGATTCGTGGCCCAGGCCATCGAGGCCGGCGACCTGCGGGTCACGGCTCGCACCGACTCCGGCAACCCCCAGTGGAACAAGGCGGTCCTCATCGCCCAGCAGCGTCAGGGCAGCCCCGCCGCCGACGCGCTGCTCCGCCACCGCGACGCCGTCAAGACGCTGGAGTTCCTGCGCTCGTGGCTGGAGCTGCGTGACCCTAACAACGTGATTCACGCCACCTACAACGTCGGGTTCGTGAAGACCGGGCGCCTTAGTTCTAGTAATCCAAACGTCCAGCAAATTAGCTCTAGGCTGAAGCCCGCCTTCATCCCCCGTCCCGGGTACGTCCTGCTCGACCTCGACTACAGCCAGGTCGAGCTGCGGGTGGCGGCGTTCATCTCCCGCTCCAAGCCGATGATCGAGGCCTTCCAGCGGGGTGATGATCTTCACAGGCTCCTCGCCGCGAAGATGGCAGGCAAGAAGCCCGAGGACGTTACGTCCCTGGAGCGCAAGCGCGCCAAGGCCGGCAACTTCGGTCTGCTGTACGGAATGAGCCCTGGCGGCTTCCAGACGTACGCAGCGACCGCCTACGACGTGGCCATGACCCTCGACGAGGCTCAGGCGGTCCACAGTGCGTTCTTCGAGATGTGGGACGGCATGCTCCAGTGGCACGAGAGGGCCAAGCAGCGCGCCTACGAGCGCGGGTATGTGACGTCCCCCATCGGACGCACGCAGTGGCTGTCGGACATCTACTCGAAGAGCGGCTTCAAGGCCTCCCACGCCGAGCGCAACGCCCTGAACAGTCCCGTGCAGGGCTTCGGCTCGGACCTGATGCAGATGGCGGCAGCCTCGATCATGGGCACCCTGCCAGGCTATCCGCTCCCGCGGGTAGAAGGCGCTCACGTGGTCGCCACCGTCCACGACGAGATCTGCATTGAGGCCCCCGAGGACCACTGGCAGGAGATCCTCGTCGAGTGCAAGCGTCGCATGGAGGACGTCAACACGTTCCTGAAGCCGCTGGACTGCCAGATGGACGTCCCGATCGTGGCCGGCCCCTCAGCTGGGACCCGCTGGGGCGTGCACGACCTGCACGATGAGGACGACCCGCTCCCCCAGGTCTGAGACTAGTCTCACACTCACCTCAGCATAAGCATCAACCACAACCACCTACCGCACCCATAGGAGAACCCAATGAGAAACGCACTCCGTGACTACCAGTACAAGCTGTCCAGCCTGAACGGCGCCCCCGCGGCGCACGTGCGGGACCCGCGTACCGAGATGGAGTACCTCGTTCAGATCACGGACGAGCGCGACGGCGGCGGCCGCTACCAGATCACCGCTCTCGTCTGCAAGCCTGACGAGGGGGTCCGCTTCCCGGACTCGATCCCCCACCGCACTCTGTCGGAGATCGCTGCCGAGGTGCTCGGCCGTAAGGCCCCCGCCGCACGCGGAGGCAACCGCTACAAGGGCCCCGACCCCTCGGTCCTGAGGGGCCTGATCGAGAAGGGCTACACCCGTTCCGAGATCGCTCAGAAGCTCTCCCGCAGCCCCTACACCGTCGACTCGTGGCTGAAGAGGGCCCGCCGCATGGACCCGACCTTCCCGACCACGATCACGAAGACCGGCAAGCGCCGTGAGGCGAGCGCGAGGCAGAAGGAGGACCAGGCGAAGCTGCGCGCGGAGCAGCGCCGGGCCGCCCTGCTCGAGGCTGAGCGAGTGCGCCGGAAGGCGGTCGAGGCTGCCCTGCACGGCGCCTGAGACGCCAGCTGAGCCTCGCTCAGTACCTACCCCAACCAAGAGGGCCCCTCTCCGGAGGGGCCCTCTTCGTGTCCCCGGTCACAGGTATACCCCCCCGGGGTACCCCTTTTCACGGTTAAATCTGTGAACCAGGGCACCTAAATGTAGTACGCCTGTACTAGAACACCTATTCTTGTTGAACCGTGCACTACCCACGGACATATGTTCGAAAGATGGGCGAAGGGGACCTTTCCCTTGCGCGAGTAGGGCAAAGTCGCCCTCGGCACCTATGCTCACATCTTGAGACAAGTTGTCTCACAGAATGTGCTGTGACGGGAGCCACCCTTCCACTATACAACCGTATGAGAGAAAAAACTGAGTTTCTGGTACAGGCGTACCAGAACAGTACTTTTCCTTGGAACGGCGGGCGAAGGTCCGGATCGAAGGGGCAAATCGAGGGGGCAGCGCTGAACGAGGTTTCAAGGAAAGGTCCCGGCATCCTGGGAGAATCCTGGTAAGTCAGAAACCTGACATGCTCTCTACTTATGTCATTTTGTATGCTGCATACATGGGCAGATGTATGCAGCATACATCGTGCAACGCACTCGGGCGTGTCGGACCCCTATTTTCTGGTACAGGCGTACCACTTGGCCTGAGCACTGGGAAAGGTGGCCCCAATAGACCGAAGGTCGAGGAGAGATCGAGGAGCGCAGCCCTGAAAACTGCGGCGCGCCTCACGGCCGCTACCCATTGCTATTGGACACGCGTTTGTGGTACTCGCGCGCGCCCACACACTCGCGCCCCCTCCGAAGGAGGGGGCGCTCGTGTGTGGGGAGATGTTTATATATAGAGCCGGTGCCGAGCCTGCGGCGGGGCTGTCGCCCCGCCTTGGCACCGCATCGCAGCTCGGGCAGGCTCGCGCCTCCGCTGGGGCTCCGGCGCTCGGTGCCCTCGGTGCGATGCGGGCGGGACACCCCAACTCGTCTCCGACGAGCGACGCGCTCACCGCTGCTCCTCGGCCCCGAGCAGGCTCGGGCTTCCGCCTAGGGGCTCCAGCCCTCGGTGCTCGGGACTGTCGGAGCGCGGCTACGCGTCGGAGAGGTTGAGGCTGACGGTGCGTTCAGCTCGGCTCGCTGCGCTCGCCTCGGTGCCCGCACGACGTCAGCCAAACCTCTCGCGTCGGGACTGCCGCCTGCGCTACGGGCCGAGGCTCCGCTGTGCGCATCCCCGCGTACGCCGCCAGGAGCCCAGCCGCCCCCTTCGGCCACGGGATGCCGCCCCTCGGTCCGGGAGAGGGCCCGCAGGCCGCCCGCCACCTTCGTGCTCGGGAGGGGCCCGCCCCGCCGCAGATGCCCCTCAGAGGCCGTGTAAGCCCCGTAGACGGACTTTCAGGGCCCCGGCAGTACCGTGATGAGGGTCCGCCCCCGTTAGGCCGTCAGAGAGGCTTACACGGCTTCTGACGGCGGCGGCCACCTTCGGTCACGGAGTTCCGCCCCGCCACCTTCGGTCCGGGGAGGGCGCGGCGCCTGCAGGTGTGGCCTATGGTCGAACGCGCGTCCATAAGAGACACCCATAACGTGGCGGACATCACCCGCAAGGGGGCCGAAAAAGGTGGACACCGGCCGCCCGGTGTGGCATGATTAAGCCAAGCCGCCCGGAGGGGCGAAACGGCTAGTAGCCCACGCAGCGGGCCCGACGGGGACCGAGGCGAAGGGAGTGCGACCCGGTACTAACCGAAAGGCGGCGAAGTTGCGGATGCGCAACACTCCCGATGCGCGCTTATGTGGCTCGGCGCGCAGGCATTTGGGTCACGGGCTCCGGCTCCTACCGACGGGTAGGGGCCGGAGCGGGTCCCGAATCCTGCAAGCCACCGCAGAGGCAGTCGGCACATCAGACGATGGCGTAACTGATGGTCGTGTATCGGAAGTCGAGCAGCTCGACCACCTCGAAAGATCGTGAAGCTAGCTGGAGACGCACCTTGGGGGACCTGGTTCGTAATTGGGTCAGCCCTTGCAGGTCTTACGGCGACACCAACGACTAGGGGCCCGGTTGAAGCACCTTCGAGAGTCATCAGACGGCAGGACAGCACGTCGGGCGGATAGGGGTGTGGAAGGGGTACCCGTTAGGCAGGGAAGAGGCTCCAAGAATGCGGGATACGGCCCGCACCTACACCTTCGGTCTCGGGCTCCGCCCGGCACCCTCGGAGCAGGTGAGGCCCGCTGAAAAGCCTAGGACGATCATGAGGGGCACCTCGTGAGACGCCCTCCAACATCCCTCGATCCCACCTTCGGGCCGGGAGCGAGCGACACAGGACAGCCCCACCTCGCGAAACGGGGCTGAAGCAATAGCCTCGGGAAGAGCCCGAACCCCTCGCTTCATCTGAAGCCACCCAGCGCGGAACGAGAGGCCGCAAGCCCCTCGAACCAGAGACCAGCCAGGCCGACCGATCATCGGCCCAGGAGAAGCCTGAGAGACGCGGCAGCAGCGTCGCTCGTCGGATAGGCCACTTGCAACGCTGCACGTGACCCGGTACTGTATGAGAGTCATACACGACGGGAGAACGGATAACCGAATGCCTCGGCCAAAGAAAAGCCAGCTTCGTCCCTACGAGGACGACCGCCCTGACCTTGACCAGCCGTTCACCGCGGCGCAGGCTCCAACAACCATCGACTTCGGGCGAAAGCCCGGAGAGCCGATGATGGAGCGCAAAGTGGTGAAGTTCCGGATGAGAGCAGACACGCTCGACAGAGTCCGGCGGCGGGCCAAGGCTCAGGGTCTTCGGGCACATGTCGTGTTCGCACGGCTGCTCGAGGCCTACGGCAACCGGGAGGTCGACCTCCAACCTCACCCGTCGGGTATCAAGGTGGTCCCCCACCGGACTACCTTCACCAATCCCGACAACCCTTCGAACCGGTAGCACGTCGCCACCCGACGCCGCTACCGGGTCTGCCTAACCTGACCCGACTACATCAAGAGAACCATGAGCACATCACAGCAGCGCCGTGAGGCGGTCATCGAGGCCGCTGTCGACGCCTACCGCAGGGGCCTGACCCCGATCCCCATCCCGCGCCACTCGAAGGCGCCCAACATCACCGGCTGGACGGACATCCGCTGGCCGGACCCGGAGTACGACGCCGGCGAGGGTGAGGAGCTCCTCCGCACTACCTTCGGTGAGCAGATCGACCAGGGCTCCTCGAACCTCGGAGTCATCCTCGGAGCCCCCTCGGGCAACCTGGTCGATGTTGACCTAGACCACCCAGCGGCTCAGCGCCTCAAGACGATGCTGCTGCCGCCTACGGCCGCCATCCACGGCCGCGAGGGGTCGCCAGCCTCACACTACTGGTACCGCGTCACAGAGGACACGCTGCCGCCCACCCGCCGGATGAGGATCCCGGGCACGGGCGGCGGCACCGTCGTATCCGTGGAGATCCGGGGGACCGGCGCTCAGACCGTCATCCCACCCTCGATCCACCCCGACACTGGCGAGACCTACGAGTGGGAGGGGGAGCCCTGGGGAGGCGATCAGGGGCCGACCGTCATTGACGGCAACGAGCTCCTCGCGCAGGTGACCCTCCTCGGCCTCTGCTCGGTCCTGCTGGAGGCCTGGCCTAAGAAGGGCGGCCGCCACGACGCCTACGTCGCCCTGGCGGGGGGTCTCCTCCGGTACGGGGAGTCGGCGACGGTCCACCCATTCTGGGAGAAGAACGCCGGCCTCGTGATCCGCACCCTCGCCATCGCCACCCACGACGAGGAGGGCCCGGGCAAGCGGGAGGCGGAGGCGATCCGCTCCACCGCCCGCCGGCTCCGGGAGGGCGGCGAGGCCGTAGGCTTCACCCGCCTGGCCGAATACATCGGCGAGGAGAGCGTCCAGATCGCCGAACGCCTCGTGCGTGACGCCGAGGCCGCCGCAGGCTTCGAGCCGGACATCGCCGGCGATCGGCCGGAGTGGGCCAAGAAGTGGGACAAGATGACCATCGAGCTCACCCCATCCGCCAAGTCTGAGTTCACATCGTCAGGCGAGCGCTCCCTCGGACGCCTGGACGGTGGGGATAGTGGGCCGGACTCCGCGGAGGTCGCGGCCCGCCCGGAGGGGGGCGCGGTCGAGGTGTCCTTCGACGAGGACGAGCTGGCGACTATGGAGAGCGACCCACTGGAGGCGCGCGCCTCGACATGGAGCCCGGTGGACCTGGAGCCGTACCTGACCGGTAAGGTCCAGATCCCCGACCCGGAGGTGTGCCGACGCAACGACGGCCAGTGCCTCATGTACCGAGGAAGGGTCAACATGCTCTTCGGATCCTCAGAGTCGGCCAAGTCCTGGCTCGCCATGGCGATCTGCCTGCAGGAGATCGAAACCGGCGGCCGAGCCCTCTACCTCGACTTCGAGGATGAGCCGGTACAGACCTTGAACCGCCTGCGCCTTCTCGGCGCGGCGGACGACGATCTTCGGGCCCAGTTCTCCTACATCCGCCCCGAGGGGCCACTGGCCGACATGCAGCGCAATAAGTGGGGCAAGGAGAACCCCACCAGGAGCGGGGAGTTCGCCCAGGACCAGTTCGACATGGCCCTGAAGACCCTCGACCCTGACATCATCGTGGCCGACGGTATGACGGCCCTGTACGGCCTCCACGGGCTGGACGCTAACGACGCCGTCTCAACAGACGTCATCACGTCGTGGCTGAAGCGACTGACCCGCAACGGGCGCTCCACCGTGATCATCATCGACCACCAGGCCAAGAGCGCCGAGAAGGGATCTATGCCGATCGGCTCACAGCACAAGGTCGCCATGGTGCAGGGCACTCTCCTCCAGGTGTGGCCGATCAAGCAGCCGATGCCTGGGGACGTCGGTGAGATGGAGCTGGTCGTCCTCAAGGACCGCCCTGGCCAGGTGCGAGCCCACTCTCAGAAAACGGGCGGACGAGGCAAGGCTCAGGTAGCCGGCGTGGTCACCCTCGACTCCAGGGTCGAGGGGCGCTCATCACTCGTCATCACTCCGCCCAGGCGTACGCCTTCCGGGGGCGGCGGTGTCCTGACGGCCGACGGTGAGGACGTGACCGACGTGGAGGAACGCGTCGAGATCGACCTGACCGAGATGACCGCCGCCATGGAGAAGATGGCCCGCAACCAGGACGATGAGGACGTCGTGATGTCGGTGTTCGGTGGGGAGCTTGGCAAGTCGGCCCGACCGTCGGACATCTACCTCCTCATCGGAGACACGCTCAGCCGGGACCGGGCCAGGAACGCCCTGGAGAGGCTCGCCTCGCGCGGCTGGCTGCAGAAGACCGGGAGCCGCGGCTCCGTCACATACACCCTCGTCGCGGTCGCTGACGAGTAGACGGATATAGGAAGGACCTATCAGTGAGAGACTACTCAAAGCTGCCGCTTCTCACCCCGTGGGAGGCTTACGAGAGGGCCCAGGAGGATGGGACGCCTGAGTGCCCCGTCTTCGGAGTCGAGTACCGGGTCAGGAATGTCGAGTCGTGGAAGGCTATTGAGACGCTTCTGAGGCAGGATGACGTGCGTAGGATCATCGTCGCGTCCTTCGGCCTGAGGCGATTCGCTGACTCCCTCGACACGATCAACATGTTGCGGGCCCGAGGTTGGCTGACTAAGCAAGTCGAAGCCCGGGTAACCCTCAACGGGGACCGCTACGACGTCCTAGCGCTGCAGGCAACGCACGACGGGAAATAGCCTCGCAAGGCAGGATCTCCCCAGTGACTCACGTCACTGGGGAGATTTCTATTTTCTATTGCATACGTCCTCAGATCTGTCTAGGGTTAAGTCATCGGCCGGAAGGACCGGCAAGCCGCAGAACGGAGCCGAAAATGGCGGGAACACCGAAGAAACGTTATCGTCGCCACATGATGGCGCTGATGGCCGATCAGTACGTGCCTGACGACAGGGGCCTCATGCGGGCCCTGCGCGAGCAGCAGCTCACTGGCGTCATGGAGGACCCCTGGACCGGGGAGCGCTACTGCCCATCGTGCGAACGTCCTGAGGACTTCTGCTCCTGCGGCAGCGAGAACGAAGACGACTACCTGTAAGGAAGACCCATGAGATACAGACTGTCAACAGCAACCGCCTATCACGCGAACCGGGCGCTCAGCCACACGGTCTGGGCCGCCGCCGTCGTCGTGGGGGCTGTGATCGCCCAGGCCACCTTCGGAACCTCCGGAGCCCTCGCCACCGTAACCTTCGCGTGGGCCGGGTACGAGGGGACCAAGGCGGCCCTCAGCGCCTCCAGGTCCCGGAGGGCGAGCGTCCTGGAGAAGCAGGTCCCGACCTTCTCGGTCTATGAGGGACGCTTCGTGAGCGTCGGTCTTGAGGATGGGGGGAGCTACTGATGACTGTCATCGCAATCACCGTGGCCTGCGTCATCGTCTCCTACCGGGCACGGAAGGGGTGGAAGTGATGGGACGCAACGGCATCGTCAGCGCAGAGGAGATCCGCCGCAGGATCGCCGCCAGCGGTGGGGACATCCAGGACAGCGACATCCAGAGAAAGCTCCCGATCCCCTTCGTACCGACCTCTAGGACCGACCGCGAGATGACGCGGGAGGACCTCGTGCAGGAGTACGAGCGCTTCATCACAGCCCTCCTGGAGGTCCGCGGCTACCTCCAGGCCATCCCCGAGGACAGGCGTGCCGCCTACATCCGCGAGAGCGCCGAGCATGCGGCCGACGCACACTGCGAGCACTGATCACCGCACTATCCACCTATTGGAACCTAGGGATTACCCATGAGCATCGAGAAAACCCACCCCTGGCCGACGGCCGACGTCATCTACATCGACCGGGCAAACGTAGAAGGTCTGGAGACCTTCGAGCCTGGTGTCTACCTTCTGACCTACGACCCGACCAGCCACTCCCGCGACTACTGCCGGGCGGGCACGCAGCTGGCCGAGGATCCCGACCTCGGGGACAAGATCCTGGAGGGGATCGACGAGATCATCTCCTGGTACGAGGTGGACACGGCGACCCTGTACAACCTCTTCGAGATGGGGCCTGCTGGTCTCACAGGCGGGGGGGACATCCCGTGATCAGGGTTCCCTCCCCTTACGAGACCGACGCCGAGCGTCTCCAGGATCTCAGCAGCCGCGCCCGTCTTAAGCGCCTGGGGGACGTTATCTCCGGAGAAGGCTACGTACTGCACAACTCGGTCTGGTGGCGGGTCCTAGGACCCGCCGGCTTGAAGGGGATAGATCTGGAGATAGCGGGCCCCCGCGACCCGCTGAATCCTAGGACGTCAACACTCCTCGGATCCCCCAGGGAGTTGGTCGTCTACGTCGATGAGGGGGCGGGACTTCAGTTCCAGGAAGGCGTCCTGCTGGACGTACCGTGGCCAGTCGGAGGACTGATTTATGTAGCAGACGCACGCTGCCGAGGGATCGGGAACGATCCTGAGGAGCGGGTGCACGGGATCTTCGTCCTCCGGGTCGATGAGGACGGCGACAGCTACTACGCCCCGGTCGACCCAGAGCACCAACCCGGGGTCTCCCCGTCGTGGCTGCTCGCCCCGTACCGGGACCTGATCCTGGACTGGAGCCCCGTAGACGTGTATGACCTGCTGTCGCGCATGGAGGATTCTCATGGCCAAGTTTGAGTTTGGAGGGCCCCCACGGTTCGCCCACCAGAGGGCGGGCCTGAAGAAGCTGATTGACTGCAAGGGCGTAGGGGCGCTCCTCATGGAGCCGGGGACTGGCAAGACAGCCGTCACCCTCGACTACTGCTCACTCCTAGCCCTGTCTAGTGAGCGCGGCGAGGCGCGGGTCCTCGTGATAGGTCCTCTCGCCGCGGTAGACCAGTGGGCCCTCCAGGCTCCGAAGTGGGTCAGCCCTCAGGTGAACGTCTGGGCCGAGGCCCTCGGAGGCACAGGCCCTCAGCGCGTCGAGGCCCTCCGGTCCCGGGGCGGGAAGCGGCCTGCGAAGCTGACGGCCAACGCACGAGGGTCCGAGGCCCCGAGAGCCGCCCACACAAACAAGTCCTGGGCTCTCGCCGCTCGTCGAGACGGGGCAGATCTACCCCGGGAAGAGGCCATGGAGCTGGGACCGGACGTACTGGGGGACAGCAAGCCCCGTCTCGTGATTGAGGCCATCAACATCGACATGCTCTCCCAGCGGCGGGCAGTCGGGGCGAGGACCTTCGCGGACGTCCTTCTGGCTGCCGTCACGGACTTCGATCCCGACCTAGTCGTGATCGATGAGATGCACAAGATCAAGTCGATCTCATCCAACGCGTCCAGGCTAGCCGCTCGAATCGGGGCCAAGGTCAAGCGGCGGATCGGCCTGACCGGGACGGTCATCCCCCACTCGCCCCTCGACGTGTACGCCCAGTGGCGTTTCATCGATCCGTACGCCTTCGGGCGCGTCCAGCCGGACGGGACCCGGAAGCGGGCCACGTTCCAGGCTTTCAAGGAGGACTACGCGGTCATGGGCGGCTACATGGGCCGAGAGGTGACCGGGTTCAAGAACCTGGACCGCCTCGAGGAGATCATGGGCGAGCGGGCTGCCGTCGCCATCAAGAGCGAGTGCCTAGACCTGCCGGAGGCCACCGACACTATCGTGCCGGTGAACCTGTCCACGAAGGAGCTCAAGGCCTACGAGGCGATGCGCTCCCAGCTCCAGGTCACCTTCCGAGAGGAGGACGACTCCCGCGAGTCCGGTGAGAAGGTCACAGGCGAGTCCACGGCGTTCAGTCGCCTGACCCGGGCGATCCGCCTCCGTCAGATCACTGCGGGCTTCCTGCCGGACGACTCCGGTGAGATGCGGGAGATCGGCCGATCTAAGGCCAAGACCATCGCGTCCATCGTCCACGACACCCTGCCCGATGAGAAGCGCATCGTAATCTTCGGCTCGTTCCGGTCCGAGCTGGCAGCTATCTCAGAGGAGGTCTCCAAGCCGGGAACGACTGTGCTAACCATCACAGGTGACACTCCGCCGGAGGAACGGCTTGCGCTCAGGCAGCGGTTCGGGTCAGACTCGGATGAGCGCCTCGTCATCGTCGCCCAGATCCGGACCCTGTCGGTCGCTGTGAACGAGCTCGTGAGCGCTCAGCACGCGATCTTCGCGTCCCTGCCGTGGCAGCGTGACGACATCGTCCAGGCACGTGACCGCCTGAACCGCCTAGGGCAGAAGGGCTCCACCACGTTCTGGTACGCCCTCGCCCCGGGAACAATCGACGAGGTCGTCTACCAGACCTATCAGGACCGCACGGACCTTGAGAAGGCTCTTATGAATCACATCTATAACGAAAGGTGATGGCTATGAGTACCCAGCCTCAGGACGTCATCGACGAGGAGAGGGCTACCTACTCCTCGCTCACGCTGCACCGCAGGTGCCCTCAGGCGTGGAAGTACCGATACGTGGACGGCCTGCGACGCCAACGCTCAGAGATCACGCCGGCCCTCGACTTCGGGTCCTGGTTCCACGCTGTGCGAGCAGCCGACCGGCTCACTAAGGGCCGCGCCGAGGGTACTCTGAAGTCAGCTCCGGAGGAGATCCACACTACTGACACAGGTCCCAGCTTCCCTGCCGACGTTGCCCCCGATGCCGTCCTCCAGGCCGCTGTCGAGTACTGGGAGCGCCTAGGCGAGACGGCACGCGAGATCTGGCTCGACTGGCTCGGCCAGCCTCTCCCCCAGCGCCTGTCGCACACGTACCACGAGTGGCGCGAGCGGTGGGCGCGGGACTCTGAGAACGAGGCCGTCCTAGCCATCGAGCATCGGTGGGAGCGCCCGGTCCCCGGAACCAACATCATGCTGTGGGGCTACGCGGATGAGGTCTACCAAGACCGCAAGCGCGGCATCGTCGTGGTGCGGGACTGCAAGACATCGGGCACCCTCGGCCAGGTGACCAGCCTGGACGAGATGATGGACAGCCAGGTGCAGCTATACGCGTGGGGCCTCGGACCCCAGTGTGACGAGTGGGGCGTGCCTCGCCCCAGAGCCGTCGCCTTCGATCGGGTGAGGTCTAAGGCCCCTAAGACGCCCAAACTCACGAAGGCCGGCAAGCTGTCGTCCTCGGTCAAGGACTACGACCTGACCACCTACCTGGAGTGGGTCGGTGACGGGGGCGTGCCCTTCGAGGGCATGAAGAAGGACGGCAGCGGGGCCGGGGTCTACACGGCCGACCCTGAGGAGATCGAGCGCCTGGGCTCCCCGCAGGTGGTGGGGCAGTGGTTCTCCCGTCACCTGACCCCGGTGAGCCCCTACCTGGTCCGCTCCCACCTCCAGGCCGCCGCTGACACGTGCGCCGACATCTCGCTCACCCGAAAGCGGGCAGCGGCTCGTGGGGAGGCCGCGCGCAACTTCGGGAAGGCGGCCTGCCAGTTCTGCGAGTTCGCTGACCTGTGCCGCGCTCAGATGGTCGGAGGACCCGGCGGCGAGTATTCGCCTGAGGAGTACGGACTCCGCTACAGAGACTCAGATCACACTGGGAGGTGAGATTTGGGACTTGCAATGCATGCCGACATACGCATACAGTAAAGCCATCCGAACCCCAGCGGAAAGGAAATTCAGATGACAAGCTTCGCAGGCATCAACATCGTTGATGTCAACGAGGAAGCGGCAGATTATGGCCGCTGGCTAATCCTCGGGCCGACCGGCGGCGGAAAGTCGAGTCTCGCCTCGACCGTCGCCACCATGGGCAAGACACTGTTCATCGACCTGCCGGGCGAGAAGGGCACCCAGTCCTTCAAGAACGCCCCCTACGCCAAGAACATCGACGTGGTCCGGCCTGAGAGTGTGACCGAGCTCGACGATGTGTTCTGGGCCTTGGACAAAGGTGGGCACGGGTACAAGGCAGTCGTCCTCGACTCCCTCACCGCCCTGCAGAAGATGACCATGCGCTACTTGACCGGGGCCAACGAGACCGCGGTCCGAGAGATCAAGCAGGGCACCGCCCCCGCCGACCAGCGAACCTGGGGACAGGCCCTCGACGTCATGACCGACACGGCCGTCTTCTGGTACGGCCTCGCGGACGGTAACCGCAAGGAGCCTATGCACGTGGTCATGACCGCTCAGGTCAAGATGGTCGATGACGAGATCAACGGCGGGGTCCGCCGCTCGCCGGACGTCCAACGAGGAGCCCAGTCGATCATCCGAGCCACTCCCAACTACATCGTGTACGCCGAGACAGAGGAGGACCTCGACCACTCAGGAAACGACGAGGGGCCGACCACGAAGCACATCGTCCGCTTCGGGACCGACCCTGAGTACGGGACTAAGGCCCGTATCCCCTACAACTTGAGGGGCAAGGTCCCCTCGGTCATGGGCCGCGACAAGCCCGTCACTCTCGAGAAGCTCTCACGATTCCTCGGAATCGGTGGAGTCCCGCCTCGCCAGGCCGCCAAGCAGCCTGCCGCATCTGACAACTGATCCATCTACTCGACTACCACCTCAGCAACTATCTAGGAGATCACCATGGCTTTCACCTTCGACTTCACCAACTACCGCGAGACCGGCTCTGCTCAGGTCCCGGCGGGTACTTACCGCGCCCGTGTCAACGACTTTGAGGAGACCGAGTCCAAGGCCGGCAACGCGATGTTCGTCGTCTACCTCGAGATCATCGATGGCCCCTACACCGGCAAGCAGATCATCGACCGCCTCCCCCAGACGGAGAAGGCCATGTTCCGCTCGGCCGCGTTCCTCCAGGCCCTCGGAGTCAAGATCGCCAAGAAGAAGCTTGCCCTCAACCCGAAGAGCCTGATCGGCCGCCCGGTCGACATCCTCGTCGAGGACGGTGAGCCCTTCAACGGCCGCGTCAAGAGTGAGGTGCGTGAGTACCTGCGAGCCACCAAGCCCGCCAAGCAGGCCGAGCCCGTCGCGGACCTGCCGGACGAGGATGACGAGCCCGCCGCGGAGGTCGCCCCGGCCGAGGCTGAGACCGTTGAGGAGGACACCTTCGACGTGGACGCCCTCGACATTGACGACCTCGACCTGTGACCGACTGATACATGAATGAACGGCCGCCCGCTCCGACTGGGGCGGGCGGCCTGCTAGAAAGGACAAGACATGGCGAGCAATGAGAGCGGAGTGGTCGAGGCCATCCGCAAGCGCATAGCCGCCGAGTGGCCCTCATCGGTCACCTGGAAGATGCACGGCTCGATCTATATGGAGACCGGGATCCCGGACATCATGTGCTGCGTCGAGGGGCGCCTGATCGCCCTCGAGGTGAAGCACCGCAAGCCGAATGAGAGGGAGGAGCACGCCTACTCCCGCACCTCGGTCGAGCAGGTCCGCCAGATCCGGCGTATCCGCGCCGCCGGCGGCGCGGCCTGCACAGTCCTCGACGCGGACGAGGCTGTCTGGGCAGTTCGCGAGGCACTGACGGGCTCGACACTTGCAAGTATGTATCCACGCACCGGAGAACACGGTGAGATCCTGAAGGTTGAGGAGGGGGAGACCGATGGCGAAGGCCAGGCTTCTCGATGACGACTACGAGCTCGTCAAGAGCCTACGCGAGGAGAAGATGAGTGCGGCTCAGCTCGCCAAGGCCCGCGAGGTCTGGTCTGCGGGGGACGCGCTCCAGCAGCAGGACAACGCTCGGGTGTGGCGGGTCAGGTCATACGGGGACGGGGCCACGGGCCCGAAGGGTAGTGCCCGTCACGTCTTCGTCACTCTCAAGAACGACCGCGGGGAGCCGATCTTCCGGTGCACCTGCAAGCATGGCGAGAAGCGGCGGGCGGCGACCTGCTGGCACGCTAAGGTCGTGGCCCGCATCTACCGGATCATGGCCGAGCAGCGCGCCCGGAGGGAGGCCCTCGATGCTTTCAGCCGGTGATCCGACCCACTTCGAGGATCCTGACAGCGGCTTCGACGCCATCGCGGCCGCGGCCAAGATGCTGGACCTGAGTGAGGGAGTACTCACCATCACCGGAGCCTGCGCCAACGTCCGCAACTCGATGCGGGACGAGCAGGGGTGGGGTGAGGAGTTCGCCGAGGAGTTCAGCCAGGACCTGGCCAGGGCCCTCGTCGTCCAGGCGCTCAGCCCCCGTAGGTCCCTGGAGGACCTCCTGCTCGGAGGTGAGGCATGACCACCTCGAAGAGCCCCGCCAAGCGCAAGCCCGCCCCCCTCGACTACACCAGGAACATCTGGAACCAGCAGGAGGGCGAGAGCGACGCCGCCTACGCGTCGTTCAAGCAGTACAGGGACATGGAGAACCGCAAGGTCACCGCGTGTCCGAACGGGCCGAACTACTCACCCCGCTGGTCGTGGAGGGAGCGGGTCGAGGCCTGGGACCGGCACCTTGCCGATAAGGAAGCGAACGAGCTCGTCCGCTACCGCCTAGCGATGGGGAAGCGCCATCGGGCCTTAGGGCGCAAGGCGCTGGAGAAGGCGGAGATGTGGCTCGACTCCCTCGACGAGAGCCGGATCTCCCGGATGAGCGCTAACGGCATCGTCCAGATGATGGACGTGGCAGCCCGCATCGAGAGGGAGGCCGCCGGGGCAGGGGCCGACTCGGCCAGGGTCCAGGTAGAGATCTCCTCGAACTTGGCGGACATGACCGCATCAGCCACCACGGCCCGCATTGAGCAGCTGGTGGCAGAAGTTGAGAGGAGGAAACGTGAGCAGGGTCTCATTGAAGTGGGGCCTGCAGAGGTTGAAGTCATCGAGAGTGAGGTCGTAGAGTAGACAACGTGAACGGGAGAGTACCCGCCGCCTTGGGATGAGGGCGGCGGGTACTCTTTGTCTATACCGATCAATGAACCCAGACGATAGGAGATACCTATGCCACGCGGTAAGCGGAAGCTTGAGCCGTGGGAGATGACGCCGGAGCAGCTCGAGGAGGAGCTGGCCGCCCTCGTCGAACGCCAGAGCTGGCTTGACAAGCAGCCGAAGTGCGACCGCCCCTCGTGTGACGGGAAGCCTCACCTCGGGGCCCCCTACCCCCACGACCCGACCTACCTGCAAGCCTCGAGCCCGCTGGAGAGCGCCCAGCAGCTTGATGCCGCCTACGCCGGTCGCCCCCACATCCAGTACCTCTCCGACCGCCTGACCGAGGCTGTGCGAGCCGTAGAGCGCGGTGAGAATCGGTACATGACGATCTCCATGCCTCCGCGTATGGGTAAATCCACGCTGACCTCGATTAACCTGCCGATCTGGCTGCTTCGTCAGCACCCCGACTGGAAGATCGGTCTGATATCGCACTCCCCCCAGCTGGCCACGGCCTGGGGCCGGCAGGTCCGCCGCTTCGTCGAGGAGGATGGCGAGCGGTGGGGTATCAAGATCGCAGGCGACGCGGGAGCCGTGAGCGAGTGGCAGACGACCAGGGGCGGAGGCATCGTCTCCCGCTCGGCCCCCGGCCAGTCGATCACCGGTCTGGGCTTCAAGGTCATGCTGATGGACGACGTGGTCAAGGACTTCGCGGACGCTCACAGCGAATCCAAGCGTGAGGCGATCTGGGACTGGTGGCAGGCCAACGCTGTTACGCGTCTGGAGCCTCCGTTCTTGTGCATCGCCATCGCCACCCGCTGGCATGAGGACGACTTCATCGGGCGTCTTCTGAACCCGGCTATGAACCCTGACGCCGACAAGTGGGAGAACGTCATCTTCCCGGCCCTGGCCGAGGAGAACGACCCCCTCGGCCGCGAGCCGGGCGACCCGCTCTATTCGCCCCTCGTGAGCGAGACCCGCGAGGAAGCCCTCGAGCGCTGGGACGGCCTGAAGCGATCCGTCGGCTCCTACATGTGGGAGGCGCTCTACCAGCAGCATCCGACGCCGGCGGACGGCTCCATCTTCAACCTCGGCTGGCTGCGCTTCTGGACGACCGACCCGGCCAAGGTCAAGGAGGGCGACCCCTCAGTCATACTGCTGCCGCGTGAGCGCCTGGAGCGTGGGCAGTGGTTGGACTCGTGGGACCTCACGTTCAAGGGCTCCTCGACGTCCGACTACGCCGTCGGTCAGCGCTGGTGCCGGCAGGGCGCCGACCGCTTCCTCATTGCCCAGCAGCGCGGGCAGTGGAGCTTTACCCAGACCCTGGAGAAGATGCTTCGCTGGTGCAACGCAGGCGACCTGGACGACAAGGCCAGCCCCGGCGGGTCCTTCGTCCACCAACGCCTCGTGGAGGACGCGGCGAACGGTACGGCGGCTATCGATGTGCTGCGTAAGAAGGTCGCGGGCATCAAGCCGATCAAGCCCCGCTCGTCCAAGGAGGTCCGCGCGCGGGCCGTGACGCCGGAGATAGAGTCCGGCAACGTCTACCTGCCCCACCCCTCGGATCCTGGAAACGGGTGGGTGAACGAGCTGATCTCCGAGATGCGGGCCTTCCCCTCAGGCAAGCACGACGACATGGTCGACGCGCTCAGCATGGGGCTCCTCGGCCTTCGTGATGCCGGCGAGGCGTCCATCTTCGTTCCTCGAGGGACGATCCGGCGCAGCGTGCAGTCGGGCCTCGCCTCCGTCAGCGGTATGGGCGGGATCACATTACAGGGGCGGAGATTCGGCCTCTGACGGCTTGCCTCCCCGATCGGGTGGACGTATGCTTACATACGTCCACCCGATACTGCGTTAGGAGCAGAAATGAGAGCAGAGACGTACGAGGAAGCCGGCTACTGGGAGGCCAGGGCCGACTACCTGGAGCACGAGCTGAAGCGAGCCTTCGCCCGTATCGATGCCTTGGAGGGCACTGTCGAGGACCTGAACCGCGAGGCTCGTACCGCCTCCGATCAGGCGCACGCCGAGAACTCGACCGAGGCCGGCATGCGGCGTGTGTGGGAGCGCTTCCTGTATGAGTGCCCCACCACAGCGCAGATTACCTCCCTGTTGACCCCCTCCAGGGCCGTGGCTGGTATGGCGTCTGAGGTCGCCCGCATGGCTGATGCCACGCTGCTCCGGTCGGCTGACAAGGTGAAGGCCCTCGCGACGGCGGCGTCTTACGCTGCCAGATTCCTCCCTAAGGATGAGGATCCCCTAGCCCTCGCGCTGGCTGAGTACCGACGTGCTGCTCAGAAGCACCCGGGCATGACTCTCGAGTGCGACGGCCACACGGACGCCTCTCGGCTTTTCGCCCTGATGGAAGAGGTTGGCGAGGTTGCGGCCTGCCTGACCTACGACAACACGGACTCGACTGGCCACAACTCGGACCTGACGGACGAGGCTGTTCAGGTCATCGGCCTAGCCCTGGCCTGGGCCACCCGCTACCTGGAGAACTAGGAGACTCTGATGGCATCACTGAACGACTTGGTAGACCTGCCTAAGCAGATCACCTCATGGGAAGAGGGGAAGGGCTTCCGAGGGTCCTACGGGATCGAGGCGGAGCGAGCCCTTGTGACGGACGTGCGTACCCTCCTTTCCCTCTGCGTCCAGCAGAGCGGGGCTCTGGAGGAGAGCCGGGCCCGCGCGGAGGAGCTCATGAGCCGCCTCCCAACCTCGCAGACTGAGGACCTAGAGCCGCGGGACACGTCCTCCGAGACCCCCCTCGAAGCCGCCGCCCGGGCGGATCGGAGGGCCCGCCGCCAGGCGAAGCTGGCTCGAGCGGCCTTGCAGGACGAGGTGATGAACGCCTACTCGGCAGGCATCTCCAAGACCGTCCTGAGCGACGTCTCCGGAATGACCCGGCAGACCATCGACCGTCTCCTCGGAGTCTGGGAGCGCCGCAAGGGTCCTAGTGGCTCGGAGGGGGCCTGAGATGCTGACGGATAAGGCAGACGGGATTCCCCACCTTCGCGTCTGGCAGAGGGTCTGGCAGCACCCAGACGTCCGTATCCAGCCCTTGGATGCGCAGACTCTGCACCAGTCCACCAGAGCCCGGGTGTGGGTGGGAGGGGAGATCTCCGCCTACCTTCAGCGCTCCGGGGAAGGCTGGGAGCTTAGCCTCCCAGGTAGCGACCGCACCCCCGAGATCTACGGATCCACCGCCATAGATGCAGTGAACAACTGGCTATCAAACCCACAGGAGAACAACTCATGAGCACTTACGCAGCAATCACCGTCGTCCTAGTCGTGGCCGCCCTAGCCATCGCCCTGCCTATCGTTGCCTGCGAGGCCCGCCTTCGCCGCATGTACGGCGACGATCGCCTCAGCCGTCGCGACGAGTGGGACGGTGAGGTCCGATGAGTGGGGCACATGCAGCCGATCTGGTAGCCGACGCGGATAGCGCCTCCGAGGGGGGAAGGACCTACACCCTCGACGAGGTCGAGGCCGTCCACGCTCCTAGCCACTACACGTGGCTAGGAAACGCCCTGAGGGCCCTCGGTCTGTCTGATGCGGCCAACGTTGAGGCGTGGGACGTCCTGGACGCGGCCTTCCCCTCGAACCCGCACTTGTGGAACGCTGGCAAGTACCTGTTGCGGCAGGGGCGGAAGGGCGGCGAGGCGAAGCGTCTGGAGGATCTGCGAAAGGCCCGCCAGTACCTAGACCGAGCGATCGAGGCCCTGGAGAGGAGCTGATCACCTACTAAAGTGACCTGGATCACCTAAATACACCCCCGTAGCGGCTTGCTGCGGGGGTGTATGCGTGCATACAGTGAAGCCATGAACGCAATCGCAACCGCCCAGCCGACCAAGACCACCCCCGACCAGCAGGGAGCTAAAGTGAGCCAGAACACAATCAACCAGACGGCAGGCCGCAAGGACGTCTACGAGGCCGCGTTGGCGATCGAGATGACCGACCAGAGGGCCTTCGACCTCGACCCCTGGACCGCGCCCCTGATCGAGGTGCGGGCCGCCAGCGCCTGGCTGAGCGGCCGCTCGCTGGCTCAGGACATCGACGAGATGTTCCGCCGCGTGAACCGGCGCGAGGAGCTCGACGGGGCCTACTGGGAGCGCGCCCTCAAGGGTGAGGACCTCATGTGACCGCCGTCACTGCCTAGCGGCCGACCGCCTACCTGAGGGGCCCCTACGGGGCCCCTCAGGCGCGTTTTGGGCCTCTCCGGCCCCCCGGCGGGCCCTCGAGGGGCTTAGGCCCCCTCTCAGAGGCCGTCAGAGGCCCGTAGACGGGCTAAAAGGCCCCCGCCGCTACCGTGGGTAGGGTGGGGGCCTTTTATGCGCTCAGAGAGGCTTACGCGGGCTCAGGGCGGATCACAGGGTCGGACCGTGACGCGAGCCGTCGGCGGCCTGAGAGGCCCGGAGAGCGTCAGCCTCTTCGAGGAGGTCACGGCAGGCGCGCATCACGGCGGCTACGGGGACCTGCCCGTCCCCGATGACGGTGCGACGCAGCTGCTCCAGGGAGGCGAGGGGGACGATGGCGGCTTCCTCCCAGTCGAGCACCCGAGAGGGGCTGCCCGGCTCCTGGTCGGCCGGATGCAGCGTGCGCCCGTCGGTAGAGGTGTAGACGCAGCTGTGGAGCGAAGACGGGGCCGAGGGGGCCACCAGCGGGTCCTGGCGGCCGCGCACGGCCGGCACCTGGCGTCGATTGACGACCCCAGGGCGGCGGGGGTCCGGCTCCTCGACTACGGCGAGGACGGCGGGCACAGTCGGCCACATGACCTCCTCGGAGACGATTCGGTAGGGCTGCCCGTCGCCTACTGGGTCCAGGACCCTCTCAGAGGCGCTGTAAGGGCCCTGGACGGGCTCGAGGGTGTACCGGACGTGTGATCGGGCGGGGAGCGGATTCTGGACCGGCTGAGAGGCTGCGGCGGCCTCTACGTGGCCGTAGGTGGTCTGGGCGGGCTGGGAGGCGTCGCGTGGGTCGTCGGTGCTCATGTCTCAAGTGTCCCGACCCCCGAGTCGAGGCGCAAGAGGAAGCGGTCACGCTCAGGTAACAGTTGTCAACTGTGACCGGCGCCATGTAGCCCCCTATATCTATATGCCTATCCCCCTCCCTACGGGAGGGGGATAGGCTAATTTGAAGTGTATGCAGCATACATTTGGGGCTATTGCTGGGAAAAACGCGTATGCTGCATACATTCCGTGACCCTAAAGTGTATGAGAGTATACGTGTGACGGGTGTCACTTGGATGACGTCATACATTGTGTCAGTTGGGGGAGGTTTTGGGAAGAGCCTGACAAAAGTGGGGGAAAGTCTACGGGGAGGTAAGTAAACGGGGATGGGGAGGGGGTGTGATGGGGAGGGGATGGGGAGGGGATGGGGATGGGGGTGAAGTGGAGGTCGGGGAGGGTCGAGGAGGGGAGGTGAATCGGAGGCGGAGGTGGGCGGGGAGTCGATACGTACCCAGCTCGAGGGGGACGGATCGAGGTCAGGTGGTCGGAATGCTCCATTCGATTCGAAGGGGCGAGAGGAGATGGAGGTGGGGGGAGAGACTCGGTGGGGAGGAGATGGGGGAGGTATGAGGTCATACAGGGAGGCGAGGTGAGTGGGGAGGTGAGGTAAGTACTGGGATGGCGGGGGATGTGAGGTACGGATATGGGGGAGGTAAGTCGACGGGGTGGGGTGAGGTGAGGAGATGAGGTAGGTGAGGAGGGGAGGTGGGGTTAGGGTGAGGTAAGTTTGTGGGATGTGATTGGGGTCTCAACTGGGAGGTGAGGGGGAGGTGAGGGGGAGGTGAGGTGATTACCCGGTCCCGGTCCGTCTCCGGTCCCGGTCCGTCTCCGAGACCTCGCCTGCGGGGCTGCGCCCCTCGGCTCGCTCTCACCCGCTCGCTCGGCGCATCTGAGTATCTGACTCGCTTCGCTCGTAGATCCTCATCTCCCCCGCCTTCCCAGGTTCGCTGCGCTCACCCGGTCAGGAAGGCGAGTAGATGGGCGGGCTCCCTCCTTGCCTCCCTACGCTCTACCACTTCCAAGCAATTCCACAGCTCGGCCTTCCGCTAGGGCTCCAGGCCTCGGTGTGGAAAAGCGTGGAAGCGGTGCTGGCTGTGCAGGGCGGGAATCCTGAGGACCGTTGACCGGTCGCTTCGCTCCCGGACGGTCCTAGGGATTCGGGTGCCTGCTACGCCAGCAGACGCTTGGTCAGCTGCGTCGGTCGCCCTGGATGGGATCAGGACCGAGAACGGACGCGGGAGGCCTTGTAGGCAACCAGACCCGCAGCAGCGAGGAAGCCGATCAGACCGAGGGCCCAGGTCGGCATCTGCTCGGCCCAGTAACCCCCGGCCGGGGAGGTCGTGGGGAAGGCGGAGGGGGCCTTTACCTGGTCGGAGTTGGTGGAGGCGGGGTGGGGAGCGTGGTTGACAGCGTCAGCGGCCTGACGGGCTGCCTCGCGTCGGACCTCAAAGGGGTCCTTGCTGGCGTCGTAGGGGGCCGGTTTGCGTGACGCCTCGGGGATGTCCAGGGGCGTGTAGGGGGCGGAGGCGGCGGGCGCGTCGCTGTCGTCTGCCGGGGAGCTGTCTGAGGCAGCGCTGTCAGCGTCCTGAGCGGCCTCGGAGGTGTCGGCTGGGGTGGAGGTACCGTCCTGAGTCTGGGAGGCGTCTGAGGAGCTCTCAGGGGCGCTGGAGGCGGCGTGGAGGCCGTCGGAGGCGTGGGAGCGGGAGCTGGAGGACTTGGAGGAGGGCTTGGTGGGGGAGGACTTCCGGGCGGCGCGCTCCTCGCGCTTGAGCTGCGCCTGCGCCCGGCGCTCGGCGCCGCGCTGCCTACGGGCCTGGGCCCGATCGTGGGCGGCCTGCTTGTCAGCCTGCCGCGCGTCGTACTCCTCCTGGGTGAGGCGGCAGCCTTTGCAGCGGCGGGTGGGGGTTTCGGTGGTCTGGGGGGCGGTGTCAGGGGCGGGGGCGGTGGGGCCCGCGATCTGCCCCTCGCTGCCGCAGGTCCCCCCTGTCGCGGTGCCCTCGGGGCAGGGCTCGCCGGTGGAGGTGGTGGTGGCGGGGGAGGTGAGTGGGGCCGCCTGGGCGTCGTATGCGGGGCCGTAGACCGTCCAGAGGGTCACGAGGAGGAGCAGGCCGAGGAAGGCGGCTGCGGCGGTGATGGCGGTGCGGATGGGGTGGCGGGGGCTGGGGCTCATGGCGTGGTCCTTGCTGGGGGTGTGGGGGTGGGGTGTCTGGCTGGCTGGGTGGGTGGTGGGGGCGGTCGTTGAGGTCATGGCTCTAATGTATGCATGCATACATGTGGGGTCAAGTGGTCCGGGTCACGTGGGTGGGTGTGTTATCGCGCGGGGAGGACGGTGGAGGTGGGTGGGTGGCTGGCAGGCAGGCAGGCGGTGGGGTCAGGCCTGGGAGCGGTGGTGGGGGCTGTGGGCTGCCGCCCCCCAGTGGTCTGCCCAGGCGGGCGGGACCTCGTTCATGGGGGTGGGGTGAGCCCCCCGGGCGGAGGTGTCAGGCGCCTGGGTCATGTGGTCGCGGGTGACGGGCATGCCTGATCGGCATGAGGGGCGGGAGATGAGGTTGCCGGTGGTGGTGGAGGTCTGCTGCCGGCAGCCGTCGCGGTGGGCGGCGGCTTTGTCTGCCTTGGATGTGCTGGGTCTGCTGGGGGTGGGGGAGGTGGTCTGGGTGGGGAGTGTGCTGGAGGAGGTCGAGGTGGGGGAGGGGGAGTGTGGGCTGTTGAGGTGGCTGGCGAGGGCCTCACCGAGGGGGAGGGCGATTGTCAGGACAATGGTGACCCATGCGGCGAGGGTGATGAGGTGCTGCCTTACGGTGGGGGAGGGGCTGTCGGGGGAGGTCATGGTGGGCTCCTGGTGGGGGGTGGTGGTGGTGGCGGGGTGGCTCATGGCTCTAGTGTATGCATGCATACACGGTAGGTCAAGCCCCCGCGACCCCTCAACGGGGGGCGAGATATCTAGGCGCGAGATCCGCCTGACCAGGGGTGGATGCTAGTGCCCCCAGGCCCTGAGCCCTCGAAAAAGACCCCGCCCATCTCGACGGGGGCAGTGCGGCCCTCCGGCAAACCGAAACCAGCGTTGTCGTTTGGGGAGGCTGGGCGGAGGCCCTCGTCATGCGGTGAGAGGGGGTGAGCGCCGGTGTCGCCGTCGGTGCCTTCGGTCACGGTGATGGTGCCTGTGGACCAGCCCAGCAGGCTGTCGGACGTGTGGGGCTGCCAGCCGCCTAGCCAGAGGGTCAGGCCGAGGAGGAGTGCGAGGAGGAGGGCGAGGGCCTTCGCTAGCTCGGTCGGGTTGTAGCTGCTGGGGTTGGTCGGTGTCTTCGTGCTCATGACTCGAGTGTATGACGGCATACGTGTTAGGGGAAGGGGTGGCCCTACCCCCACACCCGTGACGTGCGTCACATGTATTTCTCACTAGATAGTGCATTTACCTAGTTAGTGAGGAGCCCTCACTAGGGGGTGGTAGGTAGACCAGTTCCTGAGAGTTTCCTGGGAGGGGAGGGTGTGGAGGGTGGGTGAAGGTGAGGGGGGTGGAGGGTGAGGCCCCTCGGGTGAGGCGGGTGAGGCGACCCCCCTCGGGTACGGTCAGCCCCTCGATCCCGTGTACGCCGTACACATGTGGGGGGGGGGGGGCGGGGGGGGGGGGGGGGGGGGGGGGGGGGGGGGGGGGGGGGGGGGGGGGGGGGGGG
>ERZ772935.35-NODE-35-length-58366-cov-6.218501_pt1 | contig 58366 bp, 41 predicted proteins | sample MGYA00511683_ERZ772935 | MGnify/ENA primary metagenome ERZ772935 (study PRJEB29015, sample SAMEA2738086) | human oral metagenome | biome: human oral; feature: human-associated habitat; material: saliva | place: China | collected 2228 ...
GATGCGGGTCGTAGTCTCGTGGCGAGGCGCCTCCCCCGAGGAGGCGCGGTGCGCGAGGTTCTCAATCCAGCCGCTCAGCAGGCTCTCACCGTGCGTATCGAGCAGATGCTCGTGCAAGGCTAGGGTGCGTTCGGGGTTGAATGCGCGGTCGTAGTAGAGCTTCAGCGGGGTCCAGGGCTCTCCCTCACCCACGTAAGCTTCCGGGTCGCCTGCCTTCTCGAATGCTTCCACGGCAACCTTGTGGGTCATGATGTGGTCGGGGTGCGGGTAGCCGCCAATCTCGTCATAGGTGATGATGATGTGCGGGCGGTACTCACGCACCAGACGCACGAGCGGCGCGGCGGCACGGTCCAGGGGCATGGTGCCAAAGCTACCGAAGGGAAGAGGCGGCATGGGGTCACCCTCGGGCAGACCGGAGTCGAAGAAGCCAATCCAGCGGTGCTCAATACCCATGATCTCGCGGGCAGCCGCCATTTCAGCGCGGCGCAGACCCGGCAGGTCACGGTGCGCACGCGGGTTCTTAGCGATTCCCTCGTTCAGGATGTCACCGCGCTCGCCGCCGGTCATCGTCGCCACCATGAAGCGGGCACCACGGGCAATATACGCCGAAGCGGTACCGGCGCCCTTGGAGGACTCGTCGTCCGGGTGTGCATGCACCGCCAGGATGCGCAGACCGGTGTAGTCCTCATCCAGCGGTTTGAGGGAGTCCACGGGAGGGTGAGTCGGCAGGTTTGCCTTCAGCTGTTCAATGGCTTCGCTCACGGTGGTCTCCTTTAGGTGATGCGCCAGGGGGTCGATGATGTGTCTGTGACTCGCGAATGCGAGCGCTACGCGGCAGAAATTTTACGGTTGTAGCTTCTCGTATGATACCCAAGGATAGCGCCGGTGCACTAGCGCAGATGACGCCGTGTGACATCGTGAAACGTGCCGTCATATCAGCAGATTCACGGGCAAGAAACAGGCTGATGCTGGCGGAATGTTCAGCTACCGGCGTGCGTACCAACGAAGATGCGCTCAGAGGGGAAGATACGACTGGCATAACAGCCGAAAATCCTCCGGTGCTCTAGAATAGGTCTGTTGATTCATTCCGTTACCGGTACCACCGCGCATTGAACGCGGCACGCGGTAGCGGGTTTATTCGTTTCGCACCGGCAACGCCGGCGCATAAGCAAAGGACACGCATGGCTGAAAACACCGGTGCATGGCTCACTCAGGACGCCTTCGACCGCCTCACCCAGGAGCTGGAGTACCTCTCCGGCCCGTACCGCCAGGAAATTGTTGACCGCATCGCGCAGGCACGCGATGAGGGTGACCTCCGCGAGAACGGCGGCTACCACGCTGCACGTGACGAGCAGGCTAAGAACGAGGCACGCATCAAGCAGCTCAAGCACCTGCTGGAAACCGCGCACATCGGCGATACTCCCGCTGACGACGGCGTGGTAGAACACGGCATGGTTATCGAAGCTGAGGTTGCCGGCCGCACCCTGAAGTTCCTGCTCGGCTCCCGCGAAATTGAGGACACTCTGCCTGCAGGTAGCGACCTGAAGGTCTTCTCTGAGAAGTCCCCCCTCGGCGCAGCAATTATGGGTGCTAAGCAGGGTGACGAAGTCACCTACACCGCTCCGAACGGTAAGGAACTGAGCGCCAAGATTATCTCCGCAACCCCCTACCAGGGCTAAGAGAGACTCAAGCGTATAGCAACAGTGCGGGGTGCTGAACCGAAAAGGTCAGCACCCCGCACTGTTTTTGTCTATTGAACTGTCTATTGAATTGCGTTCTGCCGATAAAGCTCAGGCGCACCTACTACAGCTCGTCGGCTCATAAATATATCGGCTTAGTAAACGATGATGGGCTTGAAACCCGCATCCTCCAGGGCAGAAATCACCTGGCGGCAATGCTCCACACCCTTGGTTTCCATGTCGATCGTAATCGACACATCGCCCATGGACAGCGAACCACCCACACGGGTGTGATCCACACCGGTCACGTTCGCATCATTCTCAGAAATAATGCGGGAAATGGTCGCCAGCTCACCCGGACGGTCAGACAGCATCATCTTCACGGTCATGTAGCGGCCAGCCGCAGACAGACCGCGCTGAATCACCTTCAGCATCAGCATCGGGTCAATATTGCCGCCGGAAAGCACGCACACGACGGTACCCAGGTCGCCGTACTCTTCCTTCAGCTTGCCGTTCATCAGCGCAGCCACGGGCACCGAACCGGCAGGCTCCACCACAAGCTTGTTACGTTCCATCAGGAAGATCAGGGCGCGAGCGATATCGTCTTCGCTCACGGTCGCCACATCATCCACCAGCTCCTTGATGATGGAGAAAGGCATCTGGCCGGGGCGACCCACCGCAATACCATCAGCAATGGTGGAAACCTTCTTTAGCGGCACCAGAGCATCCGCAGCCAGCGACAGCGGGTACGCCGCCGCGTGCTCCGCCTGAACACCAATAATCTTGATCTTCTTACCGAGCTTCTGCTCCTTCGCGCGGATAGCAGCGGACAGACCAGCCAGCAGACCGCCGCCGCCAACACCCACGATCACGGTGTCAACGTCCGGAACCTGCTCCAGAATCTCCAGACCGATCGTGCCCTGACCGGCAATAATGTCTTCATTGTCGAAGGGGTGCACGAACACCGCGCCGGTCTCTTCGGCGTAGCGCTTCGCCTCCGCCAGAGCCTCATCCACGGTCAGGCCGTGCAGCTCAACCTCAGCGCCGTGATCGCGGGTTGCGGTAATCTTAGGCAGTGCCGCACCCAGCGGCATGTAAATGCGAGCCTTAATGCCCAGACGGTCAGCAGCCAGAGCCACACCCTGAGCGTGGTTACCCGCGCTCGCCGCCACGACGCCGCGCTTCTTCTCCTCCTCGGAAAGCTTCGCCATACGCACGTACGCGCCGCGCACCTTGAAGGAACCGGCACGCTGCAGGTTCTCGCACTTAAAGAAAACCTCGGAACCGAGGCGCTGGCTCAGCGCACGCGAATGAGCGACGGGGGTGCGTTCAATAACGCCTTCGAGCAGCTCTGCGGCACGTTCAATGTCGGTGATGGTCACGGGCAGGGAGTCGAGATCTACGCTCACGAGGTTTCCATTCTGATGGTACGTATTCTGGCGGCACCTAGCCCCATGCGCTCAAAGGCGCGCGGTGGCACAGTGCACATTCCATTCTAGAGGATGCACCGGCATAAATCAGGGGCCGTCCCCGCACTCTCAGCAGATAGTGCAAGAACGGCCCCCGTTCTAGGTTATGTCCGAGCATCTAGCCCACGGTTAGTCATAATGAGCTGAGTTCTAAGCCTTCTCAGATTCCTTAGATTCTTCAGAGCTTTCGGAAGTCTTGGATTCCTTCGCCTTTTCAGACTCTTCAGCCTTCTTACGGCGCTCCAGCTCATGCGGGAAGAGGAACTCCTCCTCACGAGGTGCCTCCTTCTCCCAGTCACGGTTCGCCAGGTAACGCACCACCGCGTTGACCACAGCCAGAGTCGGCACAGCGAACAGAGCACCCACCGCACCAAAAATCATGGAGCCACCAGCCACCGAGAAAATAACAGCCAGCGGGTGCAGGGAGACAGCCTTACCCATAATGAGCGGCTGCAGAATGTTGGATTCGAGCTGCTGAACCAGCAGAACAATACCGAGCATAATCAGCGCCTGCACCGGACCCAGAGCAACCAGCGCCAACAGCACAGCCACCGCACCGGAAATGAGGGCACCAATCACCGGAACGAAGGAGCCGAGGAAGACCAGCACACCCAGCGGGATAGCCAGCGGAACACCCAGAATTGCGGCACCAATACCGATGCCGATAGCGTCAATAGCCGCCACCAGAATCTGAACGCGCACGTACGCGCCCAGGGACTTCCAGCCCGCGCGACCCGCACCGTTGACGGCGGCACGCGCATCCTTCGGGAAGAGGCGGGTGACGAACAGCCAGATACGCTCGCCCTCCATCAGGAAGAAGACCAGGGTAAACAGGGTCAGCAGGGTACCGGTCGCAACCTCAGCCGCAGTAGAACCCACCTGAGACACACCGTGCAGCACAGAGCTGGGGTTATTGGTGACAGCGCTCTCCATCTGATCCAGCAGCTGGTTCAGCTGGTCGGCACCGAATTCGTAGCCGAGGTCCTTCAGCCAACCAATCAGCTGCTGGTAGCCCTGCATCGCCTTATCCGCCATGGACACAAAACCGCGCAGAATCTGCTGACCGGTCAGCGAAATAATACCGGCGAGCACCAGAATCATACCGATTTCGGCAATAGCCGCCGCGCCACCGGCACGAACGCCCTTCTTACGCAGAAGCATCACGGCGGGGCTCAGCAGAGCCGCCAGCAGCAGAGCCACCAGAAGAGAAATAACCAGCAGGGAGACGTGCCCCAGGCCCTTCCAAAGGATCCAACCGGCACCGGCAATCATAATGATGCGCCACGCCCATGCACCGGCAACTTCCATAGCAAAAGGCACTCGGTAGCCGCGATCCTCCTCGGCTACATGTTCTTCTGCAACAGGTGTAATTTTCACGGTGTCTCCAACTCGTTATCGGTGTCGCGCCCGCGCGGGGCAGCTTCGGCTGCCCCAGCGGAGGCGGTATGTGGTGATGTTGTTGCGCCCCTCCCCTGCGCCTCGATACATCGGGGAAGTAAAGCGGCAAAGGCGGCGGCACCATCACGGTACCGCCGCCTCATCATGAGCTTTAGTCGTTGCTAAAGATGCTTGCCAGGTACATGAGAACACGCAGGATCTCAACGTACAGCCAGACCAGAGAAGCGGTCAGGCCGAAAGCAAGGCGCCAGGACTCACGCTCGGGCAGGCCAGCCTCCACAGCTTCGGAGGTGGTGGTGAAGTCCAGCAGCAGCGAGTAGGTTGCCAGCGCAACAGCGAACAGGCCAACAACCAGGCCCAGCGGAATACCACCGATAGAGAAGCTGTTCAGCGAGGAACCGAAGATACCCGCGCCCAGGATCGAGATGAGGCCGTACACCAGGTAACCAATAGCGCCAATCATGAAGATCTTGTTGAGCTTGGGGGTTGCACGCAGCTTACCGTTCGCGAACAGAGCCAGGGTGGTACCTGCCACCACGAGGGTTGCCAGAACAGCCTGAATTGCCACGCCGGGGTAGCGCATGTCCACAACAGCGGACAGGCCACCGAGCAGCAGACCTTCCATGAGCGCGTAGGTCATGACCAGGACCGGGGAAACCTTCTTCTTGAAGGAGTTCACCAGACCCAGGACCAGACCGCCCACCATGCCCAGGAACAGCAGCACCGGCATGTACCATGCAACAGCGGCACCGACAGCGACCAGGCCCAGGTTGATGCCGGTCTTAACCATGACATCGTTCATGGTCAGACGCTCACCGGCGGGGATGGGCTCCGAGTAGGTGGGGGCTGCTACGCCGTAGTCAGCCTCACCGTACGGCTGGCCGTACTGTGCCTGCTGACCGTACTGGGGCTGGCCGTAGGTGTTCTGACCGTAGCCCTGCTGGTCATACTGCTGCTGACCGTACTGGCCGTACGACTGCTGACCGTACTGACCGTAGGTCTGCTGCTGGCCGTACTGTGCCTGCTGGTTGGTCTGCTGAGGCTGTGCACCAAAGCGACCGAAACGAGAGTCACCCTGCGTGACATTCTTCGCCATTGAATTCAGAAGCGGGTTTCCCGCCATCATGCTCTCCTTAAACGGGTACAAAACTAATTCTGTTAATTCTATCGGATAGATTCTGCGCTCACGGGCGCTGTTCGTTACCAGCAAGCGCTTCGAGCAACCTTGCCAGAATATTTCAGGGCGGTGTTTACCTGAGGTTCACCCAGGCCCGCACCACCACGCACGCAAACGCTTCTGCGCGCCCCTTTGTGAAGCCTCTATTGCGAAGCTTCCAAACGATCCAGGAGTTGCTCCAGATACTCCAGTACTGCCTGCTCCTCGTTCGAGCCAATCACCTCATCAGCAGCATTTCGCACAACCTCCGGGGCGTTAGACATGGCAACACCCCAGCCCGCGTAGCGGAGCATCTCCATGTCGTTCTCACCGTCACCGAAGGCAAGAATACCCGCCGGATCAGCGTCCAGACGCTCGCATAGGTCCTTCAGACCGGTCGCCTTGTTAACACCGGTACGCACCAGGTCAATGGCACCGAAGCCGCTCACCATCGGGGTAACGGTCTGCGGAAGAGCCTCACGCAGGTAGACGCTCAGCTGCTGCGTCTGCTTCGGCGGGGTCAGCAGCGGGAACTTGATGGGTGCGCCCTCAAAATCTTCAATAGAGTCAACCATGACCGATCCGGGGAAGAAGAACGCCGCAAAATCCTCCAGGGTGAGGGTTTCGGGGAGCTCCTGGCCGGTATCTTCAAAATAGCCGCGAATCATGTGCACAATCTGATCGCAACGGTCCTTAGGCAGGTAGATACCTTCGGTGGTGCAAACCAGCAGGCCGATCTGATCCAACCCCTGAACTACTTCAATGATGCGCGGCACGTCCTCTTTTTCAAAAGGATGCACGGCAAGCTGGCCGTTCTCATCAGCAAGGTATGCACCGTTTTCAGCAATATAGGTAAGACCTCGCCCCTCAAAGCCGCGCATATAGTCCCGCAGCTTGGCATAGGTGTTTCCACTCGCCACGACAAAGTGAATGCCCTGCGCCTGCAGGCGCGATAGGATGCGCGAGAAACGTTCGGTGTCGAAAGTTTTGGAGTCGGTGAGGAAGGTGCCGTCCATATCGACGGCAATGATGGAGGGTTTAGTCTGCATACTATGCCTTTCTGACTCTGCTACCCCGTTCAGTGCTACCCCATTCAGGCGGGGTGCGTCTGCGGCTGTGTCTCTCTATAGGGTCTCACGTTTTTAAGCTCAGCAAGACGGTATACGGGCGTTTTTGAGCGTGGAGCGCCACGGGTGCCATCGCCTCCTTCGAGCAGATGGGCATCCTCATGGCAACCGAACTGGTCGGGGGCATCGCCTTTTAAAAGAAACACCCCACAAAACCCCAGATATGTAAACCTTCAGACACACAAGCGGCGGCTTCCTCCCTAAAGGGAAGAGCCGCCGCCCATCTACACCGCGCATCTACGCGCGTCTATGCTGTGCCCCCACTGGGACTCGAACCCAGAACACAAGGATTTTAAGTCCTCTGTCTCTGCCAATTGGACTATGAGGGCGTATCCCGAACAGCCCGGGACACAAATATTTATTATTCCACGAAAACGCACTCGAATCTAAGCAGAAACACATTTCAAACAGTTCCCGGCGCCCCGCTGTAGCAAGCACCACGCGAAGCACCGGTGGGCGGCTAAGCTAGACAGCTCGCAAACACCCAGGCACAAAAACCCAGGCGCAAAAAACCCAGGCGCAAAATAGGCGGTGCAGAAGACCAAAGTCTTCCACACCGCCCATTGCTTTATCTCAAATGCGCTATTCCAGGGGCATACCCCTAAGTCAGGCTATTTTAGAGCTTTGCCTTCTGGCGTGCCGGTGCAGTACCGGTTGCTTCCTGGAATGCCAGGCGCGGGGAGCGCTGGTGGCGAATCGAGGAGGTATCGCGACCGAAGATCTGGTTCAGAGCCCAGGTGGTCATAACGCGAACGGTACGCTCGGTGGTGGGGATTGCAGAGCCGTGGTAGCCGCGGTGCATAATCCATGCCAGCGGGCCGCCAATGGTCTTGCCCTTGAAGTTTGCAACGCCCTTCCACAGGCCCAGACCTGCCACAACACCAATGGTCTCGTGGTAGTAGTCGGTCAGGGGCTCGCCGCGGCGAGCAGCCAGCAGGTTCTTAGCCAGAACAACAGCCTGGCGGGAAGCGTGCTGAGCGTTGGGAACGCAGAAGCCGCCCACGCCGCCGCCGGAAAGGTCCGGAACAGCTGCGTTGTCGCCTGCAGCCCAAGCACCCTCGACCACGCCGTCGTCGCCGGTGACGCGCAGGTCTGCGCCCACGCGAACGCGGCCACGCTCGTCGATCGGGAAGTCGGTGTTCTTCAGCATCGGGGATGCTGCCACACCTGCGGTCCAGATCAGGGTGTCGGTCTTGATCTCGCCTGCGGGGGACTTGTCAGCCATGTTGATCAGCTGCAGGTTGCCGTCGGTTGCGTCGGAGAGGGAGGTGTTCAGCAGGATCTCGATGCCGCGTGCACGCAGCTCTGCAACAACCTTCTCGGCACGGTCTGCGGGAACCTCGGGCATGATGCGCGGTGCAGCCTCAACCATGACGAAGTGCAGGTCAGAAACGGAGAGACGCTCGTTGCGCTCCACAGCAACGCGTGCCATGTCCTCGAGCTCGGAGATAGTCTCAACACCAGCGAAGCCACCACCAACGACAACGAAGGTCAGGGCACGACGACGTGCTTCAGCGTCGGACAGCAAGGATGCAACCTCGATGCGGTCCAGAACCCAGTTACGAACGGAGACTGCCTCTTCAATGGTCTTCAGACCGATAGCAACCTCTGCCAGGCCCGGAATCGGGAATGCGCGGGTCACAGCGCCTGCGCCGAGGACGATTTCGTCGTACTTCAGCTCGAAGGGCTCACCGTTGTCGGTGGGCTCAACAACAGCGGTGCGGTTTGCGTGGTCGATGGAGACAACGCGGCCGGGAATCAGCTCGGTGTCGCGCAGGTGCTGGCGCAGCGGCACAGTTGCGTTACGGCCTTCCATGGAACCTGCTGCAACCTCGGGGAGGAAGGGCTGGTAAGTCATGTAGGGGTTCGGCTCAACGATGGTGACGACGCCACCGGTCTCCTTGATAGCCTTCTGAATCTTCTTAGCAACGGTGAAGCCGACGTAGCCGCCACCGACGATCAGGACGCGAGGACGGTCCTGTGCCACCTTAGTGAATGCCATTTTGTTACTTCCTAGTCTTTAGGTACCGAGGTTCGGTAGCCCCGGTAGGTTGATATGTGCAACTTTCGGCTCGTTCCGAAAGCTCCCCTGACGAACAAAGCGGCCCGCTCTGGAAGTCCTTGCGCAACGCGAAGTGGCTAGCAGCACGAGCCTGTCTATCACATACCTGTTGTCTTTTATTTTACGCCTTTGTTTAGGTGATTTCGCACTTATGGCCCCTTTGAGCTGACCCTAAGTTAAAAGTTTTGAAGATATGAACAGGGTTCATCTCGTGATGCGGGTTACGGTCTAAATCACTCTTTCCGTTTTTTACGCGGTATGTTCGATATTTTCGTTTATTGGGGCGTTTCCCCATCGAAGGCCAGCCCTCGCATCACAAAGCCCGGGACTAACTCAAAAGTCAGCCCCGGGCGAACAGAAAAACGTCATCAAACAGCGTTAACGAGAGGTCCGGCGAGTTCCCCCGCGAGCACCCCGATGAGAACCCGGGTGATGCACCGCCGCACGAGCCATCCGCGCAGCCTCACCCGCACTCACATGCAGCCTGTGCAAACGATGCACCGAACCCGCCGTAATAATCGTCAGCCACAACGTCAGCGCCGCCAAAATCGCCGGCGGCAACCAGCCACGGTCCTCCGGAGGACGACGCGCATCCGGCGCAGCCGCCTTCACGATGCTCTCACCCTCCTCATGAACCGGGGCAGCATCACTCGGAGTCGGCTCACTCACCTGCTGCTTACGGTGCACCGCAATCCACTCAGAAATCGAACCCAACGGATTAGCCGTCACCGCAGGCGACGCCAAAGCCATCGCATCCTGCGGATTGAACACACCGTAGCCATACAAAGGGTCACGGCCCGTCGCACCAGCATCATCAGCCGAAGCAATCAAACGCTGAGCCAACTGAGCCGCCGACTCCTTCGGATACTTCTGCTTCAACAACGCCGCAACACCCGTCACCAACGGAGCAGCAGCCGAAGAACCCGACCACAGCATGTACCCGTTACCCGGAGCAGCCGCAATCATATCCGTACTCGGAGCAACCACAGCAATCGAAATGCCCTGAGTCGACGAGCCCTCAGAAACCTGCTTATTCCGGTCAATACCACCAACCGTCAACACCCCAGGAATCGTTGCCGGAGCACCAACCTGTGTCAAGCCGCTACCACGGTTACCCGCAGCCGCAACAATCAGCACACCCTTTTGCTCAGCGTAGGCAAACGCCTCATCCCAGCTCTGCGGCCAACTCGTCTTATTCGAGCCAATCGACATGTTAATAATCTGAGCCCCATGGTCGACCGCATAACGCACCGCCGCCGGAATCTGCTCATCAATGCTCTTACCGCCGGTCGTACCCATATTCAGCGAAATCGGCAGAATCTTCGCCTCCGGAGCCACACCAATCACACCGGTCGGCTTACCCGGCTGACCCGCAATCGCAGAATAACCCTGCGTATCGTGACCGTGACCGGCAATCAGAGAAGCGACCTCCGTGCCGTGCATCGGCTCAGCGCCCAGGCCCTTCCAGCCGTCCTCGCTACCCACGCCCGAGGCGTCATAACCGCGCAGGACGTTGCCCTCAAGATCCGGGTGGGTGCCGTCCACGCCCGTATCAATCACAGCAACCGTCACGCCCTTACCCGTAGCCTGCGCCCACAGGGAGGTAATACCGTACTCCTTCAGCCAGTACTCGCGCTGACGAACATCATCACCATTCGTGGTTGACGCGCCCTGACTCGGAGTCGCAGAAGTCTTCGGCACTGCAGTGCCCGACGGCGAAGGAGTCGCCGTCACCTCCCTCTTAGGGCTCGGCGACGCAGAAGGGGTAGGATCAGTCGCCCAGGCGGCAGGCGCCAGCGGGGTCCACAACGGCAGAAGAGTCAACGCGGCACTAGCACCCAAAGCCGCACCCTTACGGATGCGGCGAGTAGCGTCTCGATCAGAACCAACCGAGGCGCTCACACCACATACACGAGACATACAGGCGAAAGACGGCACAAAAGACCAGCCGGTCAGGGGCATACTTCGCCGACGCTCAGAATGGAACATTAAAACTCCTCAAGCTGAGCCGCGCCGTGAACCACCATCGGTTCACGGCGCGAGCGCTCACGCCTACAGCTGGGACAGAGCGATACCGTCCAGAATGTCGTGCTCGCTGACGGTCACCGAATCCACGGCACCATCAGTCATCTCATTCAGACGGGTCAGGATGCGGGCGTAAATCGTCGCGCCGGCACCAATCACATCCACCCGGCCGGGGTGCATGTAACCGAGCTCCTCACGCTCGGTGCGGTTCAGCGAAGCCAACCAGCGGGCGGTCTTCTGAACGGTCTCCACCGAGAAGCTCTGAGCGTTAATAGCCTCAGAATCATAACGGTCTAGACCCAGCGCAGCGGCAGCCACAGTGGTCGCGGTACCGGCCACAGCCACCACGCGACGTGCATTCTGCAGGGGCACCGTCTTACGCGCCACCTCGAGAGCCTCGTCAGTATCGGCCTCAACGCGAGCAATCTGCGACTCGGTCGCCGGGGCACTGAGCATGTGACGCTCAGTCAAGCGCACACAACCAATATTGACGCTACGGGAAGCCTTCACACCCGACTCGTCACCGAGCACGAACTCAGTCGAACCGCCACCCAGATCGAACACCAGGGTATCGCCATCGCCGTAACCGACAGCGCGCACCGCGCCCGCGAAGGACAGTGCAGCTTCCTCATCACCGCTAATAACCTCGGGCTCAATACCCAAAATCTCGCGGATACCGTCCACGAACACCTGGCGGTTACCCGCATCGCGAGTCGCACTGGTCGCCACGAAACGCACCGAATCAGCACCGTGCTCCTTCAGCAACTGCGCATACTCACGCGCCGCAGCGAAAGTACGGTCCAGCGCCTCCTGCGCCAGCCAACCGGTCGCGTCCACGCCCTGACCCAGACGCACAATGCGCATCTCACGCACAACGTCCTTCAGGACGGTCTTCTCGACCCCGTCCACCACCTCAGTAGTGGAATCAGCAATCAGCAGGCGAATAGAGTTCGTACCGCAGTCAATCGCACCAACGCGCACGGTGGGTTCCTTTCAGGTCTTCAATAAACATTCAGCGCCAAAGGCAACGCGAGCGCCGCAGGCGAAAAATTTTCGCTTTTCGGCGCTCTTTTCTTCTATCTATTATGCGCCCGCACCGTCCCTTACGACGATGCGGGCGCACCAGAATCAATATTTAGGCTTCTTCACGCCACGCGGGGTCACAGGAGCAGACCTCGGGGGTCCACCATTCGGCGATAGCGTCCAGGCCGCGGTCACCCATCGGGTTCACGCCACGACCCACCGACAGGGTGTGGCCGATAACGGCGTGCAGGCACTTCACGCGGGTCGGCATACCGCCGGCAGAGATGCCGTTAATCTCCGGGACCTCTTCGGTGCCGCTGATCAGGCGGATGCGCTCACGCTCAGCCAAGTAGTTCTCGTGTGCGGCAGCGTACTGTGCCGCCAGGTCGGCGTCCTCAGCGAGCGAGTCGGTCATCTCGTACATCAGGCCGCCCGCCTCCAGACGGGAAGCAGCAGCGGTAATCACCGGATGCGCCAGGTAGAACACGGTCGGGAAGGGGGTGCCGTTGCTCAGGCGCGGTGCGGTAGCAGCCACGAGCGGGTTACCGCACACGCAGCGTGCCGGGATCTCAATCACGTCGCGGACCTTACGGCCCAGCTGCGCGGAGAGAACACGGATGTCCTGCTCGGTGGGGGTCAGGGTTTCAACAGTTACGCCGAAGCCGCCGGGGGTGCGTGCCTTCAGCTCTTCAATGGTGTTTTCGGTGCTCATAATCCTAAGTTCCTGGAGCGAGGGGTCACCTCGTCCGCTTATGCCGGGTGCTTGCCGGGTACTTGCCAGGGCAGGGTTCCTGCCGATGGCTGGGGCTAGTTCTTTTCGAGAGAATCCCAGATTTTCGTGGTCCAGGCATCCTCGGGGGCGTTCTTCGCGTTAGCAGAAGTACCGTCAGCCTTCGTGGAGTCCTCGGTAATGCCGGTGACCACGTAGGGGGTGTCGCCGGGGTTCACATAGTAGAGGCGGCTGCGGGCCTGCTGGCGCACGTAGTTATCGTCGTTCCACCAGGTCTGTTCGGCCTTCAGCTGGGCGTTCTCCTGTTGCAGCTGCGAGATGTGGGTGTGGATTCGGTTCATTTCCCGGTCCTGATCCATGTAGGTCAGCACCGGGTATGCGGTGCCAAGGGCAATCACGCCCACCATAACGGTCATCAGGAAGCTTCGCCCGGAAAACATGTGGGCGGCCACGGGCGTGGCGTAGCCTTCATCTTCACCGTTCTGCCGACGGGCACGGCGCCGCGCGCGTTCCTGCCGGCGGGCCTGCTCCGCGCGTTCGCGTTCGGGGTGACGGCGGTTGAGGCCCACGCCGAAGAAGAGCGCGCTGGCCTTCTTCAACAGGGAGGTGCCGGCCTGGCGGGCCGCCGAGGGCTTCTGGGAATCGGTGGAGGTTTGAGCGGTGCCGCGGTCCTCAGCCGAGGTGCGACCCGTTGCGTTACGCCGGGTCTGCTCGTCTGCTCGCTGGCTCATTAGTTCTCTCCCCCATTGTTGTTCCTACAGCGGTGCGCTTCTACCTATTCTACCCGGGTTTGTGTACCCGCCTGAGCGTTCCTTCCGGGACTGTTTCCTGGCCTATTTCGAGGGGCTCCAGGGCTTTCTGCGCTACCCGGGTAACGGGTGCTCTCCCGGGTACAGCCGGAGGCGGCGCCACCCCGATTGGGGTAGCGCCGCCTCCGGTATATTCTGTCTTATCCGAAGCCTAGACTCTGACTATCCAGCCTGAATAGCATCCAACGCTTTGATAAGTTCTGCAGAAATTTCGGGGTCGACCTTACGGGTAAACCACTTTCCTGATTCGAGAATAGCGGGGAGGTCCTCCTCGACAAGTACCTCAGGGTGGGCGCCATTCCCGCTCCAGTCAATGTAATGGTGATTTGCGTGGTTCTCAGAGTGCTTTGTGCCCGGTGCCAGCTGACCATCGGTTGCCCAAGCCTCCGCATTCTCACGAGCAGGCGTATTGAGGAGCACACTCTGCATCCACAACTCGTCAGGCATAGGGGCAGAGCGGAAGATTTTGGTAACCTCTCGACCCTTCGGGGTCTTCAAAAAGTCCATCACCTGAAGAGCGGCCGAACGAGAAATCGTCCAATAGGCCGAGCCCTGATAAAACTGGACGGGCAAATTCTTGCGGGGGAACATTCGTGAAATCTTGTAATACACTTTGCGTACGCCCCTGCGGATAATCCCTTCAGGCAGCAGGCCTTCAAAGTCCTTATATTCCCGGTACAGTACCAGGGCGTAGTTACGCATTCCGGGGGCTAACGCATAGAAGCTTACCCAGGAATGCTCTAGATTTTCGGGTCGGGCAAGAAAATCAGCGTATTCGCGAAGAGGACGCACAGGATAGCACTGCCCCGTAATAGATGCGTAATGAGTTGCCTCCGGATACTCCTTCAAAGCCTGGGCAAGCATTTTTTGAGTTGCCTTCACCGCAGAGTAACCGGCCCAACGCACGTTCTCACGCTCACGAACGTAAGACACACCCTCGACGTAGAAGTCGTCAAGATTGGCCTTCTTATCAATGTGGGCAACGCATACCCCGCCAGAGTTCAGAATATGTCGAGCAATTTTCTTGAACTGCTCCGGGTACTTATGGGCGAGGATGAGATAGCAGACAGTCATGATTTCCTTATCTGAAGTGTGAGTGAAATAAGCCTGGATGTTCTATCGGCATAAAAATAAGGCCGCACCGTAACTATCTGTCATGAATCACATCACGATATAGTCAGGTACGACCCGAGTAGCCGAAAAGCACCAAGTGGGTGCATAGGTTTAAGTCGTCAATAACGCCTTAAACCAGCTGAAAGTACGAAGTGTGAGTGAGTATATGTATAAATAAAATTATATGCTTCTGAAAAGAAAACCGGGCCAAACCACAATACATGACGTGATGAATTGCCTCACGATGTATCGGGCTCGACCCGGTCTATTCAGGGAAGTTCAGCGGAACGTCCCTTATAAGTCTTCAGGCGTCATTATGCCTTGAAGCGGGGGAATGCGGACTTGCCAGCGTAAACAGCTGCATCGCCCAGCTCTTCCTCAATGCGCAGCAGCTGGTTGTACTTAGCAACGCGCTCGGAACGTGCGGGAGCACCGGTCTTGATCTGGCCAGCGTTGGTTGCAACAGCCAGGTCGGCGATGGTGACGTCCTCGGTCTCACCGGAACGGTGAGAAACCATGCAACGGTACTCGTGGCGCTGTGCCAGCTCCATTGCGTCGAGGGTCTCGGTCAGCGAACCGATCTGGTTCACCTTCACGAGCAGAGCGTTAGCTGCGCCCTCTTCGATACCGCGAGCCAGGCGCTCGGGGTTGGTCACGAACAGGTCGTCGCCAACGATCTGGACCTTGTCACCGATCTGCTCAGTCAGGGTCTTGTAGCCCTCCCAGTCGTTCTCATCCAGGGGATCCTCGATGGAAACCAGGGGGTACTTTGCAACGAGGTCAGCGTAGTATGCGCTCATCTCAGCTGCGGACTTCTTCTGGCCCTCGAACTCGTATGCGCCGTCGTTGTAGAACTCGGAGGATGCAACGTCCAGTGCCAGTGCAACCTGCTCGCCCGGCTTGTAGCCAGCCTTCTCGATTGCCTCAACGATCAGGTCCAGTGCAGCTGCGTTGGACTCCAGGTTGGGTGCGAAGCCACCCTCGTCGCCCAGGCCGGTTGCCAGGCCGCGGTCGTGCAGCACGGACTTCAGGGAGTGGTAAACCTCAACACCTGCGCGCAGAGCGTCAGAGTAGTTGTCGAAGCCGATGGGAGCAATCATGAACTCCTGAATGTCAACGTTGGAGTCTGCGTGAGAACCACCGTTGAGGATGTTCATCATGGGGACGGGCAGAACGTGAGCGTTCGGGCCGCCGAGGTACTTGTACAGGGGTAGGTCAGCGGACTCAGCAGCAGCCTTAGCAACAGCCAGGGAGACACCCAGGATTGCGTTTGCGCCCAGCTTGCCCTTGTTGTTGGTGCCGTCCAGAGCAATCATGGCTGCGTCAACAGCGCGCTGGTCGGAAGCCTCAATGCCGATGACCTCTTCAGCGATTTCTTCGATAACAGACTTCACTGCACCCAGAACGCCCTTGCCCAGGTATACGGACTTGTCGCCGTCGCGGCGCTCAACAGCTTCCCACTCACCGGTGGATGCGCCCGAGGGCACAGCTGCGCGTGCGAAAGCACCGTCTTCGAGCAGAACCTCAACCTCAACGGTCGGGTTGCCACGGGAATCCAGGATCTGGCGTGCGTGAACTGCGGTAATAACAGCCATGAATTGTTCTCCTTATGAGATGTCAAGGATGTGAACGGCTCACCCGGTAGTGGACAAGTCGCGTCCCCTAAATTCTAGCAAAACTCCCACACAAACACACTAGTTGCCACCGCTTTTTTATCGCCTTATTGAAAGTCGTAATAACCCTTAGTCGCCCGCTACAAAGCGGAACAAGAACCACACTCCCCCACATTGTGAGGGTGTGGGTACTCAGCCAAAGCACAACATGAGCCCAAGCGCCGGGGTATGCACCACGGGCATCCTCGCGGCCATCCAACACGACCCCAAACAAACGGAAGGCGCTTTGAAACCTCTCATCCCCTCAGAGACTAGGTTTCAAAGCGCCTCACAGAAGAACTCAACCAGCGTGTCTAATAGCTCGGCTCATCATGCGTGTGCTGAGCAATGTAGCGGCGAGTGTACGAACGCAGGGCGCGCTCAGCATCCAGGCCGTTACGCTGTGCACGGCTCACCAACGCAAAGAGCAGCTCGCCGAACTCCTCCTCAGTGTGCATATAGCGCAGGTCATCCTCCATGCTCGTAGGCTCCGGCGGCAGGATAATACCCGCCTTACGTGCCTTCACAGCAGTCTTCTCAGCCATAGCGAGCGCCGGCAGATGCGGCGGAATACCGTCCAGTGCACCGCGGTCGCTCTTCTCCTTCTTCTTCAGCTCATCCCACGCCGCCTGCTGCTCAGCTGCGGTGCGGGGCGCCTCCGCAGAACCCTCAGACTCAGCAGCGAACACGTCGGGGTGGCGCGAACGAAGCTTCTGCACCAGGCCCTCAACCACCTGAACAATGTCGAAGCCCTGCGGGTTTGCCGCAGCAATATCGGAGTGGAACACCACCTGCAGCAGCACGTCGCCCAGCTCCTCGCGCAGCAACGGCATATTCGGCTCGCCACCGGTTTCTACCGCCTCAACAACCTCGTAGGCTTCCTCCACGAGGTAGCGGATCAGGGAGGCGTGAGTCTGCTCAGCATCCCACGGGCAACCGCCCGGTGCGCGCAGCAACGCCATGGTTTCCACCAGTGCGCCAAAGGCCTCAGCCGCACGGGCGGCAGTGTCCCGAACGTTCTGCGCCGCAGAAGCTTCAGGAGTATTAGGGGTATCAGTCATAACAATCTTCCTCATCGAAAAAATGACAAACATAGCGCGCCGCGCCGACCCCCACACGGGGAGCCGGCGCGGCGCACCTTACAAGGGTTTAGAGGTTCCAGTGCGAAAGCGCGCTCGTCATATGAGCCGGAATCTTAGAACCCAGACGCGGGAACATGCGCAGCTCCTCAACGTAACGCTCAGCATCCAGCGGACGCGGGTAGGTGACAAACGCCTGCTCATTCGCATAATCAAATGCTGCCTGGACCGGCACGCCCGGGGTGAAGGTCAGGCTCATAGCCAGCGGCGAGCCCTCACCTTCGCTGTACGAGTCGGTCTTCAGAGCCGGGATGTCCAGCAGGGTTTCGGGGATCAGCTCGAAGGTGCGGACCTGTTCCCAGAAGCCGTTGCGGCGCACGTGGGTCAGGGCGTCGTAGTAGGAGCCGAGGGCGCGTACACGGATCAGCACGGTGGTTGCGTCCTTTGCGGTGCCGTTCTCGCCGAAGAGGTGCTCGACGACCGGCGCCAGACGCTGAGCGACCTGAGCCTCGGTCAGAACCAGGTTGCCGGATGCCAGCTGAGTCTCCGAGGGAACCAGCGGGCTCTGCACCGCGGCCGAGGGGGTGTCCGGCTCAGCCACGATGGTGGGCAGCTGGTTGAGCTCGCTCAGCGCGGATGCCGAGATGCTGGAGGAAAGGCCCGCGGGTGCGGTCTCCGGCAAAGCAGCGGGTGCCGTCTCTACTGCGGGAGCCTCAGCAATCTTGGTTGCGGGGGTCACCTCAACGGTCTTGAGCTCGGCGACCTTCTCAGCGGACTCTTCCTGAGCACCGATAGCCTTCGCCTCGGACGCCTTTACCTCAGATACCTTTGCCTCGGTAGCCTTCGCGGCGGCGCCCACTGCGACAGCTGCGGCAAGAGCACCAGCCAGGCCGGGAGCCACAGATGCGCTCTCAGCGGCAGGCTCAACGTCTTCGAGGGCAGGTTCCTCAGCGTGCGCTTCAGCGGATGCAGCAGAGGCCTCGTGCTCCGGCAGCAGTTCAGAGTCGTCCAAGAACGCGGGCAGGGCGGGCTCTTCGGCACTCTCTGCGACCGGCTCTTCTGTAGCTTCTTCAACGGGCTGGGTACGATCCAGGGTGAAGGACTCTGCAACCACGGGGGCGGTTGCCTTCTGGTCCTCGACGGCCGGAACGTCCTCAGCGGGTGCTTCCTCAACGTCTGCTTCCTCAGTGTCCAGCTTCTTCTGAGCGTTGGCAACGATGGCAGCCAGGGCGGCTTTCATATCTTCGCCAGATTCATCAGAGGCCTGGGCAGGGGTCTCGGAAGTCTCAGATGCTTCGGCGGTGAGCTCTTCAGCCTGCTCAGTTTCGGGCTCTACGGTAGCTACACCGAAGACAGGGTCATTCTCGTAGTCGTGCTCGAACTCAGCTTCAACCGGCGCGAACTCATTCTGAGCAGGCTCGTCAGAAGCTTCAACAGCCTCCTCTACGCCTTCCTTCTCCTGCGCAGAAGCGGCAGCAGCAGAAGTGGCAGAACCAGCCACAGCGGTACCGGCAGCGGCCAGCAGACCCGAAGAGGTACCCTCTTCAGCGGCTTCAACAGTAGCCGCAGCCTCGTTCGCTGCCTGCTTCTCGGCGAGCTCCGCCTCGAGCTCACGCTCAATAGCTTCACGTTCAGCCTCAACCGAGTCAACGCTCTGAACAGCGGCTTCCTGAGGCTCATCCTGCAAGGTAGCCTCAGCGGCCTCAGCGGTCGCAACGGGCTTAGCCTCGACAGTGGAGCCTCCCAGCAGGAAGCTCTCGCCGGTAGTCTGACCGTCCGTAGCACCCAGGTAGGATGCGTGAACCTCCAGGCCGTTACCCAGGCGCGGCTTCAGGGAGACAGCCGCACGGTTCCAGGTTGCGCCGGCCTGCTGAGCCTCGGTGTACAGTGCCGCAACGGGCGCGAACCAGTCAACACCGGGCACAACAATGCCGGTTTCAACCTCACGGCCGCGGTGCAGCAGACGGTAGTGCATATCCTCATCAACCTGGCGCAGTTCCAGGCTCATGGTGCCCGAGCCGCGGGTGCGCATGAGCTCCGCGAGGCCGTGGAGAGCACGCTTCTCGGGGAGAACGGGCAGGGTTGCCGCACCCTCAACGGGTTCACTCAGGATGATGGATTCGGCGACCAGTTCAGCCTCGTCTTCGCTGAGCTTCTGCTCAGTGTCCTTTAGCTCAGCAACGGGTGCCTCAGCAGATTCTTCACGAGTAGCAGATTCGTGCTTCTCTGCTTCCTTCTTATCGATGCCCTCTGCGGTCAGCGCGATGCCCTGCGAGGTGCCCTTTTCGGTCTTCTCCTCAGCCTTTTCAGCCTTTGCGGCGGAGGCAACGGCAGCTGCAGCAGCTACGGGGGCGGCAGCAGCGGCAAGCGCAGGGGCTACAGAGGCGCTCTTGGCGGGCTCGTCTTCCTCAGAAGCAGTGCCTTCAGCCACGAGGTTCTCAACTTCAGAGTCCTCAACCCCGGTAGCGGTTGCTACCGGTGCGGGGGTCTCCTCTTCGGCTTCGACCTCAGCGCTTTCTTCGACAGCATTTTCTTCCGTAGCAGGCTCTTCCGCGGCAGAGTCATCGAAGATCAGCTCGGCGGTGTTCTCCTCTTCAGCGTCGAAGTCCTCAGCCTCGAGCGACTCAGAGACGGACACTTCGTGATTCTCCTCAACGGATACAGCGGAGAGCAGCTCGGTCTCATCAGAGACCGCGCTTTCTTCCTCAGTAAGTTCAGATGCCAGCAGCTCGGGCGCCTCAACGACAGCCTCAATCGGCTCTTCCTCAACAGCGGCAGCAGGCTCAGCGGCTTCTGCTACAACAGCGGTGAGGTCAACGGTTTCTTCAGCTTCAGCGGCCTCAAAAATTTCGGGTGCTTCGGTATCGGAAACCTCGGTAGGCTCAGTAGCCTCGGCATCTTCGGTAGCTTCAGCGGAGTCTGCTACCTCAGCAGCTACCTCATCAGCAGTAGCTTCTTCAGCGATTACCTCATCGGAAGCGACCTCGCCGAAAGTCTCCTCTTCGCTGTCGAGGGTGATGCCCAGTCGAGCAGCGTAGGCGGCAGCCAAATCATCCAAACCGGCGTTCTGCGCCTCGGTGACAGCGGCGCCGGTACCGGCAGCCTTCATGTCTTCCACAGTCAGGGAGTCCTCAGCACCTGCGGATGCATCCTCAGATTCAGAATGAGCGTTCTCGGAGTTGTTCTCGGTAGCTTCTACAACAGCGTCGACAGCCTCATGCTCTTCGCCACCCTCTGCCTCGTCTGCAGTCTCCTCAACAGCCTCAGCGACCTCAGCATCCTCAGCGGCAGTATCTTCGGTATTCTGGGCACGCAGAGCACGCAGGTGCTGCTCAAAGTGGGAACGTGCATCCTCTGCAGCGTCCTTCGGCTCCTCAACATCAGCCGGGGCTTCCTGCGCCTCGACAGATGCGTCCTCAGCTTCAGTCTCTTCGTCATCGCGCAGGAACGCGGGGGTAGCGGGCTTAGCAGCCTCAGCGACCGGGGCGGCGTCTTCTTCGACGTCCTGGTCCTCAGCTACCTGCTCGGCCTCAACAGGCTCCTCAGATCCCTGGGGGAAAGCACCAAGCGCAGCCAGCAGGCTACGACGCTCCTGCTCCTCGGCCTGTTCCTTAGTCAGCTCATCAGCGGCGGAAGATTCTTCAACCTTCTCATCGCCGTTCAGGAGGGCACGCTTGAGGTCCTCAACAGCGCGGTGCTCTTCGTTCTGCTCTTCGTCGTTGTTCTGCTGGCGTGCGCTTTCAGACTTCACGAAGCGGCGCAGGGAATCCTCCCACTGCTGCTGTTCCATAATCTTTTCGCTCAGTCGTGCGCTCTTGGGGGCGTCTTCGCTTGCCTGTTCCTTCTGGACCTTAGCAGTTTCGGCGCTCTGTTCTTCGCGCGACTGTTCATCCAACTTCTTCTTGCCGATTCCAAAGAAGCTCATTGGGTGTCCTCCTCCGGCGTGCGCCGTGTGATGATGCGCCATCTCCTTCATCCCCCGCAGGTGTGTGGGCACGGGGTCCGGAACATGACGCAAATGTCCTCATAATCCTTTTAATTCTATCGCGTGCATAGAGTTTCACCCCGCTACTCGGTGAGAGGTAACGGGGTGAAACTTGTACAGTTTTCAAGGCTTGATGTGGCTGTATAGTCGTACTTTCAAGCCGGGCTTATAAGCTTTCGAGAAGCTCTTTAGCGTGCCTCATCGCGGATGGGGTTCGCCGCCTTCGCGGCCTTTGCCAACTCAAAACGGACAGCGCGCAGGGCGGTTGCCGCCATGACGCGAATACCAATGCCAATCGCCTGCTCGCTCGGGGCGTAATCGCCCTGATGCAAATCGTAGGTGGGGTCGCCGGGGGCGCGGGTACCCAGACGGAACATGGAGCCGGGAACTTCCTGCAGCATCCAGGCGAAGTCTTCACCGCCCATGGACTGCTCAACCAGCACGATGGAGTCCTCACCCAGCTCAGCGCGGGCTGCGTTCTCCAGCATGGTGGTTTCCAGGTCGGTGTTGACGACCGGGGGCACACCGCGGATGTGTTCCACACGCGCCTTCACACCGAAGGGTACGGCGACCTGCTCAATCACCTCGTCCAGAAGGTTGCCTGCCTGGCGCCACACCTCAACGTCCAGGCAACGCATGGTGCCCGCCAGGTAGCCCTCGGCGGGAATAGCGTTGGGTGCAACGCCGGCGCTGACCTGGCCCCAAGCAACCAGCACGCCCGAACGAACGTCGGTGCGGCGGGTCAGTACGGCGGGAACCTGCACCGCAATCTGGCTCATCGCGTAGATGAGGTCCTCGGTCAGGTGCGGGCGGGAAGTGTGGCCGCCGTGGCCGCTCAGGTGAATCTTGATGGTGTCGGATGCACTAGTAATCGCACCGATGCGGGTACCAATCTGACCCAGATCCACCTTCGGATCGCAGTGCAGAGCAAAAGCACGCGGAATGTCCTTGAGCAGACCCTGAGCAATCATCTGTACGGCGCCGCCGGGAAGCTGCTCCTCAGCGGGCTGGAAGAGAATACGGACGCTACGACCCAGCGGGGTTTTCTCGTTCAGTTCGTGCAGCGCCAGCGCCACACCGAGCATGACGGTCTGGTGAATGTCGTGGCCGCAGGCGTGCATCACGCCGGGCACGGTGGAGGCGTAGGGCAGACCGGTCTGCTCAACAATGGGCAGAGCATCAATATCGGCACGCAGAGCCACGGCGAAGGGGCCGCTTCCAATATCGACGTAGCAGCCGGTGCCTTCGCAGGCGACGGGGTTCATGCCGGCTTCTCGCAGTCGGTTCATGAGACGCTCAGTGGTTGCGATCTCGCGGAAGGAAAGTTCCGGGTTGGCGTGCACTTCGCGGCGGAACTGCACGAGGGTACCCATCATGCGCTCCACCCAGTCGTCGAAGACGGGGGTGGACAAATCGTAGCGAGAATTAGCGAAAACCATACACAGTAGAATAACGCCGCACACCGAGGTTTACCTACCTACTCCCCCTTTCTGACGGCCCTCGAGAATATCTATGACTTTATGACAGATTGTGAAGAGTACTCCCGCCGCAGAAGCCCCGTTCAATGCGCTGCCCCATGATTTGAAGCCGGTCCTTTTTCTGTTAAAACGATTCAAGCCGCCACCCGGTGTGGGTGACGGCTTGAATCGTCAATGCTGTATCAGCTGATACCGCGTGCTCCGATTAGAGCGAGCGGCTCAGGATTGCCTGCTTCACCTCGGCGATAGCCTTGGTGATCTGGATGCCACGGGGGCAAGCCTCGGTGCAGTTGAAGGTGGTACGGCAACGCCATACGCCTTCCTTGTCGTTGAGGATCTCCAGACGCAGGTCGCCTGCATCATCGCGCGAGTCGAAGATGAAGCGGTGTGCGTTCACAATAGCGGAGGGGCCGAAGTACTGACCGTCGGTCCAGAAGACCGGGCAGGACGAGGTACATGCTGCACAGAGGATGCACTTGGTGGTGTCATCGAAACGTGCACGGTCCTCGATGGTCTGCAGGCGCTCACGCTCAGGCTCGTTCGAGTCGTTGATGAAGAACGGCATGATTTCGCGGTATGCCTGGAAGAAGGGCTCCATGTCAACGATGAGGTCCTTTTCGCAGGGCAGACCCTTGATGGGCTCAACGGTAATCGGCTTGGACAGGTCAAGGTCCTTCAGCAGGGTCTTGCAAGCCAGGCGGTTACGGCCGTTGATGCGCATTGCGTCCGAGCCACAGATGCCGTGTGCACAGGAGCGGCGGAAGGAAACGGAACCGTCTACTTCCCACTTGATCTTGTGCAGAGCATCCAGCACGCGGTCGGTGCGGTACATGGTCAGCGGGAATTCATCCCAGTATGCCTCGGAGGAAACTTCCGGGTTGTAGCGACGAATCTTGATGACCACATCGTAGGTGGGGATGGAGTCGGAGTCGCCGCCGGTCATACCCTCAAACAGCTTGACGGATTCCGGTTCGGGGAGTTCGTTTTCAGCCATTTTAGTACTTACGCTCCTTCGGCTCGTAGCGGGTGTAGACAACGGGCTTGGTTTCGAATCGCAGGCCCTTCACACCCTCAAACTCAGATTCGGGGTCGAGGTAGACCATCGAGTGCTCCATGAAGTTGACATCGTCACGCTTGGGGAAGTCCTCGCGGTAGTGACCACCACGGGATTCCTTACGGTGCAGTGCACCAACGGACATGACCTTTGCCAGCTCAATCAGGAAGCCGAGCTCAACAGCCTCAAGCAGGTCGAGGTTGAAGCGCTTGCCCTTGTCCTGGATGGAGATGTTCTTGTAACGCTCTTCCAGCTCAGCGATGGTTGCCAGTGCTGCACGGATGGTTTCGTCGGTACGGAACACCTGCATGTCAGCTTCCATAGCCTTCTGCAGGTCTGCGCGGATAGCGCCGACCTTCTCGGTGCCCTTACCCTCGAGGATGCCGTTGAGCATGTTGAGAACGCGATCTGCTGCGTCGTCCGGAACCGGTACGAACTCAGCGGTTGCTGCGTACTCTGCTGCCTTGCGGCCTGCACGCTTACCGAACACGTTGATGTCCAGCAGGGAGTTGGTGCCCAGACGGTTTGCACCGTGGACGGACACGCAAGCAACCTCACCAGCTGCGTAGAGGCCGGGGATGGTCTCCTTGCTGTTGCGGTAGACCTCGGTCTCGTTGTTGGTGGGGATACCGCCCATTGCGTAGTGCGCGGTGGGGAACACCGGGATGGGCTGGTGGTGCGGTTCCACTGCCAGGTAGGTACGAGCGAACTCGGTGATGTCCGGCAGCTTCTCGTCGATGTGCGAGGGCTCCAGGTGGGTCAGGTCCAGCAGCACGTAGTCCTTGTGGGGACCGCAGCCGCGGCCTTCGCGCACCTCGTTTGCCATTGCACGTGCCACGATATCGCGGGGTGCGAGGTCCTTAATGGTGGGTGCGTAGCGCTCCATGAAGCGCTCACCGTCAGCGTTACGGAGAATACCGCCTTCACCACGAGCACCCTCGGTGACGAGAATGCCCAGGCCAGCCAGGCCGGTCGGGTGGAACTGGACGAATTCCATGTCCTCCAGGGGCAGGCCTGCACGCAGTGCGATAGCCATGCCGTCACCGGTGAGGGTGTGTGCGTTGGAGGTGGTCTTGAAGATCTTGCCACAGCCGCCGGATGCGAAGATCACGGACTTAGCCTGGAAGACGTGGACCTCGCCGGTTGCCAGGTCGTAGGAGACGACGCCGGCGGGGCGGGGCTTGCCCTCTTCGTCCTTGACCAGGATCAGGTCGAGAACGTAGAACTCGTTGTAGAACTCCACATTGTGGCGAACGCAGTTCTGGTAGAGGGTCTGCAGAATCATGTGGCCGGTACGGTCAGCTGCGTAGCATGCGCGGCGCACAGCAGCCTTACCGTGGTCACGGGTGTGACCGCCGAAGCGGCGCTGGTCAATGCGGCCTTCGGGGGTTCGGTTGAAGGGAAGACCCATCTTTTCCAGGTCGAGCACAGCGTCAATAGCTTCCTTAGCCATGATTTCTGCTGCGTCCTGGTCGACCAGGTAGTCGCCACCCTTGACGGTGTCAAAGGTGTGCCACTCCCAGTTATCCTCTTCAACGTTAGCCAGAGCGGCGCACATGCCACCCTGTGCTGCGCCGGTGTGGGAGCGGGTGGGGTATAGCTTGGTCAGTACCGCGGTGCGAACTCGCTGGCCGGCCTCAATAGCGGCACGCATACCTGCGCCGCCGGCACCGACGATCACTACATCGTACTTATGTACCTGCATGATGTTCTTTCTGTGTTTTAGATGTTTTCGTTTGTCTCGGATACGTCGCCGTTAGCGTGCCGAGCAGAAGCTGGGAAGCAGTTCAGCCGCTGCGCCGGAGGGGCAGGGGTCGAACGCGAAGATGGTGAGGGTACCAATCAGCAGGACGAATGCGCATGCTGCGAAGAGGATGACCTTCAGCCAAACGCGCAGGCGGTCCTTCTCAGCGTAGTCGTCAATGATGACGCGGATACCGTTAGCACCGTGCAGCATAGCCAGCCAGAGCAGCAGCAGATCCCAGACCTGCCAGAAGGGGTTCGCCCACTTGCCGCCCACGAAGCCGAAGTCGATAGCGTGGATGCCGTCGCCGACCATGAGGTTGGAGAAGAGGTGGCCGAAAATCAGCACGACGAGTACGACGCCGGACAGGCGCATACCGAGCCAAGCGAACATCTCAAAGTTGTTGCGCTTGGAGGAGGAGCGGTTGTACTTTACGCCGTCAATGCGGTTATCGCGCAGACGGGGTACATAGGTGCGGGGCTTGAGCGGAGTAGCCATTGTTTAGTGACCTCCCATGTGCGAGAAAACGATCGGCAGGTGACGTGCGGCGAAGCCAGCAACGGTAATTGCCCAGAGGAAAAGCACAACCCAAAGAATCTTGATGTGCGTGTAGGTTGCCTTCTGGCTAATTTCGACGTTGCCGTCCTTGTTCTTCGCCTGGATGTGCTCCACGTGCGAGTTGGTTGCCTTACCCCAGAAGTCGATGAGGATAATGCGAATACCGTTGAACGCGTGGTAGACGATGGCGGCGACAAGCGCGGTCTCACCCAGACCCATGATGGGGTTCTTGTACAGGCTCAGTACGCCGTTGTAGGCCTCCGGGGAGATACGCACGACGGCAGTATCCAGGATGTGTACAAGAAGGAAGAAGAAAATCGCGATACCGGTAATGCGATGAGCAACCCAGGACCACATGCCCCAGCGGCCGCGGTAAAGGGTTCCTTTAGAACCATTCAACACTGAATAACCTCCTGCTGCGACGGCGAGCGTCTGGGTTCTGGTACCGCATTTTTAGGTCCCATCTTCCAGGCACAGCTGTGTGCTCACCGACTGCTTTTTGTTCGTCTGTTACTTCCAAGATATCAGGTAAATTCACAGCTTACTGACACCCTGTTTAGGGTTTTTTTACAGGTTCTAAAAGGGAATTAGAGCATGTTTTTATTGCGATATCGCCTACTCCCCTGTGTTCATGCGGAACTTACCTTAACCTAACCTCAAACAACGCCTAAATGAGAGCCGCCTGACACTTTTTTGTTAAAACCTAAAAGAATTCGATATATGACAAATTCACCCGCTATTCTTGAAGCGATGAATACTGCACTCACTCGATTCCGCCCGCTCATTCCCGCCGGCGGTGTTGGCTCGCGTTTGTGGCCCCTGTCCCGCGCGCACGCCCCGAAATTCCTGCTCGACCTCACCTCGTCGGGCAATTCCCTGCTGCGTGACACCTACGACCGTCTCATCGACCTCAGCAACGGTTCCGTCATGGTGGTTACCGGCACTTCGCACGCCAATGCGGTTACCCAGCAGATTCCTGAACTGCGTGCCGCTGACCTGGTGCTGGAGCCCTCCCCCAAGGATTCGGCTGCAGCTATCGGCCTGGCTTGCGCTATCATCCACCGCCGCGAACCGGACGCCATCATTGGCTCCTTCGCAGCTGACCATGTGATTAGCCCCGTGGATGAATTCCACCGCGTGGTGACCGAAGCTGTCGTCACCGCGGCAACCGGCAAGATTGTCACCATCGGCATTACCCCCACCGAGCCCTCCAGCGCGTTTGGCTACATTCACGCCAGCGAGCCCCTGGGCATCGAGGGTGCTCCCAACGCTCAGGCTGTGGACACCTTCGTGGAGAAGCCCGATACCGCCACCGCACAGAAGTACCTGGACTCCGGTGAGTACACCTGGAACGCAGGTATGTTCGTGGCACCGGCGGCCCTGATGCTCAAGCACCTCGAGGCGAACGAACCCGAGCTGTACGCGGGCATCATGGAAATCGCTAACGCTTGGGACACCCCCGAGCGCGAGGCTGTTATGGACCGCGTCTGGGAGACCCTGCCGAAGACCGCTATCGACTACGCTGTGGCCGAGCCCGCAGCGGCAGCAGGCGACGTCGCAATGGTTCCCGGCTCCTTCAGCTGGGACGACGTTGGAGACTTCGACGCTGTGGCACGCCTGAACACCGAGAAGAGCGGCGAAGAGCTGACCATTCTCGGCGAGAAGGATAACGTCATCAACCACGGTTGCTCCGGCATTATTGTCGCGAACACTGACCGCAAGATCTCTATCATTGGCCTCGACGACATCGTTGTGGTGGATACCCCCGATGCTCTGCTGGTCGCTCCGCGCTCCAAGGCGCAGGCCGTCAAGGACGCTGTGGGCGAGATCAAGGCACGAGGCCTGAACAACCTCCTCTAAATTTTTGGCTCTGAGTAGATAGCCCCGCGCAGGTGCTTGAACCCTACTCGAGCACAAGATACCTCTACGAAAACCGGCTCTCTTCTTTCCAGAAGGGAGCCGGTTTTCTTATGTCCCGATGTTTATGCTCCGATGGGTCATTTCGCGGGCAGATTCAAGGCTTTTGCCTAGTGGGAGCGTGGAAGATTGTTTCCTGCGGCCAAGCAGGGGATGGCACGCCTTACTCACCCCGTGTAGAGTGCACTTCCAGAGTCTGATACAAACCGAGAACCACCCCTTATAGCGAACCATTCTCATGTTAGCCTTAGTAGATGCACATGACTCGTAAGTTTTTCCTCACCCGCGCCAGCGCACTCGGCGCAGTAGCCGCCCTCGCCCTGACCGCATGCGGCTCCCAGAACGCCCAGACCAGCCAGAATACCCAGACCAGCCCCAGCGCCTCCACCTCCGCGAGCGCAACCCCCGCACCCATCACCGAAGGTAAGGGCGCGGCAAGCCGCGTCGCCATCACCTACGACGGCGGCGTGCTCGTCTACGACGCCAAGGACATGAAGCTGCTCGCAGACATCCCCAAGGAAGGCTTCCTGCGCCTCTCCGACGCTGGCGATAACCGCCACCTCGTCGTTGCAGACGGCAACAGCTACACCTTCCTGGACACCGGCGTATGGTCCGTAGCGCACGGCGACCACTCGCACTACTACACCACCGCACCGTCCCTATCCTCGCTGTCTCTTGCCGCTGACCACACCGGTCACGTCATCAAGGACAACGGCAAGGTTGCGGCATTTGCTGACGGTACCGGCTCCTTCGCCGTGTATGACCCGGCGAAGCTGACCCACGATAAGCGCACCGCTTCCTCCCTGGAGACCACCACCGTCACCCTGCCCAAGCCGCACCACGGCTTCGCAATCCCGCTGCCCAACGACCAGTACCTGGTAGCGGTCGGCGACTCGAAGACCCGCACCGGTGCCGCGGTTGTGGACGCGCAGGGCAAGACCATCACCGAGAGCCCCGCCTGCCCCGGCGTTCACGGTGAAGCTATCGCCAAGGACGGCGCATTCTCGATCGGTTGCACCGACGGCGCGCTGATTTACAAGGACGGCAAGTTCACCAAGATTACCAACCCCGAGGACCCGTACTCGCGTTCCGGCAACCAGGCTGGCAAGGCTGACTCCCAGTACGTTCTGGCGGACTACAAGACCGACAAGGACGCTAAGCTGGAGCGCCCCGAGAAGTTCTCCATTATCGACACCGTTGCGGGAACCCGCACCGTCTACTCCCTGCCTTCTGGCGTGAGCTACACCTTCCGTTCGCTGGCTCGCGGCCCCCAGGGTGAGGCCCTGTTGCTGACCACCGACGGCAAGCTGCGCATCTTCGATCCGGCAACCGGTGCCGAGCTGGGCTCTGTACAGCTCATGGAGGCGTGGACCGAGTCTGAGACGTGGCAGGACGAGCGTCCGGCGCTGTGGGTGGACGGTAAGACCGCCTACGTGACCGACCCGGCGACCAAGAAGCTCATTGCGGTGTCCCTGTCGAACCCGGCAGCACCGAAGGAGCTGATGAGCGTGGAGCTTCCGAAGACCCCGAACGAGATTCTGGGTGTCTCTTCCTCGAACGCTGCACCGGTTGAGGCTGAGGCACACGAGTCCGGCGCGGCTCACGAGGGCCACTCCCACTAGGACTCTCACGCTGAGATAACTCTCTCTGAAATAACCCTCTCTGGGATAAACCTAGCGAAAACGCAAAGAGAGATGCGACCGATAACTTATCGGCCGCATCTCTCTTTGTGTATGCCAGGTTTATACGCCAGCTACTAACGCAGCGGCAGAACGCGGATTTCTTCCCAGTCCTGCCCGTCGTAGGAGTAGCAGTGCAGGTGATCCACGGTGAAGGTACGCTGCTCGGCGGGCAGAGCGTCAAACACCTCACGGGCGTGATCAACCTGCTCCTGCGTGAGCCCCTGGCCCAAGGTCACGTGCGGCACATAGGGGAAGGACGCCGCACCGGTGCCGAATAGCTCAACCAGCTTCTGGTGAATCTGCTCGAACTCGGTCTTGCCCACCTCCAGGTTCAGGTACTCCACCTCGGTGACCGGACGGAAGGAGTGTACCGAACCCCAGCGTGCCTCAAAACGCGGCGTGTCCAGCGCCTCGCGGAACTGGGGGGACTGCACCGCAGCCAGGAGAGACTCGGTCAGCTCCGTCAGGTACACGGTCACGTGGGTGCTGATAGGCGCCACCGCACCACCGGCTACCGCGCGCTTCCACTCTTCCAGGCGCTGAACATTCTCACCGCTCACGTGCGCAATAACGCTCAGGTAGCGGCGGCCGGGTTTCAGGGTCGGGGATACAGGAGCCGTCGTGGGGCTCGAAGAGTTCTCTTGTGCTGTCATCTCAATCGTGCAGGTCATGCGGCGCCTCAGCCGAACTGGCTGAACAGCGCGCTAGATTGCGGCGGCAGGCAGGAAGCCAACCTTCTTGTACACGTTCTCAATGGTGACCGTAGCGATCTCGCGGGCAGCGGATGCGCCCACAGCCAGCAGGCGATCCAGCTCGGCGGGGTCGTCCATCAGCTCGAGGGTACGCTCACGCACCGGGGTGAGGCGCTCCACCACGATATCGGCAAGGTCAACCTTCAGGTGGCCGTACATCTTGCCCTCGTAGCGTGCCACGATCTCGTCGATGCTCTCGCCGGTCATTGCCGAGTAGATGGAGAGCAGGTTGGAGACGCCGGGCTTAGCCTCGCGGTCGTAGGCGATAACGGAGCCGTCATCGGTCACGGCGGACTTAATCTTCTTCTGGGTTGCCTTGGGGGTGTCCAGAAGCTTAATCAGGCCCTTGTCGGTGGCTGCAGACTTGGACATCTTCGACGTCGGGTCCTGCAGGTCGTAAATCTTAGCGGTTTCCTTCAGAATCACCGGCTCGGGCACCACGAAGGTCTCACCGAAACGGGAGTTGAAGCGCTGAGCCAGGTTACGGGTCAGCTCCAGGTGCTGACGCTGATCCTCGCCCACGGGCACGCCGTCCACCTGGTAGAGCAGGATGTCGGCAGCCATCAGAATCGGGTAGGTGAACAGGCCCACGGAGGCGTTCTCAGCGCCCTGCTTCTGGGACTTGTCCTTGAACTGGGTCATACGGGACGCCTCACCAAAGCCGGTGAAGCAGTTCAGAACCCACGCCAGCTGGGCGTGCTCGGGCACGTGCGACTGCACGAACAGCGGGGTGCGGGTCGGGTCAATGCCGGAGGCGATGTACTGCGCCGCGGTCAGGCGGGTACGCTCACGTAGCTCCTCGGGGTCCTGAGGAACGGTGATGGCGTGCATATCCGGAATAAAGAACAGACATTCGTTATTCGGGTCGTCCTGCAACGCCACCCAGTTGTTCACAGCACCAATGTAGTTACCCAGGTGCATCGAATCAGCCGACGGCTGCGCACCCGAGTAGATACGTGCCTTCTGCTGAGAGGCGTTAGGGATGAGGGACTTATCCTGCTTCTTTTCGTCTGCCATAGTTATTTCCTGTGCAGTTCTTCCTGTGCGGTGCTGCGAACGGTGCAGCACATCTTCAAAAACTTATCTGTACGCGCAGTCCGCGTCTTACTCACCGATGCGGTAGTCAACCACGAGCGGTGCGTGATCGCTGAAACGCTCATCGTAGCTTGCCGCGCGGTCCACGACCGCCTCCACAGCGCTTTCGGCGAGCGCCGGGGTCGCCATGTGGTAGTCGATACGCCAGCCTGCGTCATTATCGAACGCCTTACCGCGGTAGGACCACCAGGTGTAGGGGCCGGGCACCTGACCGGCCAGCTCACGAGCCACATCGCGGTAGCCGATATCGCCGAAGAAGCGGTCAAAGTAGGCGCGTTCCTCCGGCAGGAAGCCGGCACGCTTCTGGTTAGCCTTCCAGTTCTTAATGTCCAGCTCGGTGTGGCCCACATTCAAATCGCCCACAATGAGCACGTGATCCGAGTGCTTTGCCAGCTCAGGCATGCGCACCAGCATGCGCTCCAGGAAGCGGTACTTATCGTCCTGCTTCTGGGTGCCGACCTCACCGGAGTGAACGTAGGCGCTGACCACGGTCAGGGTCTTACCGTTGGGCAGAACGTAGTCCGCCTCAACCCAGCGGCCCGAATCGTCAAAGTACTCTTCGCCAATATTCGAGCGGGTCGCTACCGGCTGGTTCTCCAGGACTTCACCTGCTGAGTTCGGGGTGCGGCGGGTCGCCACCAGCACGCCGGCACGGCCCTTCGCGGCAGCCTCTGCGTGCAGAATATGCCACTGGGATTCGTCCAACAACTCACGCACGATAGCGTCGGGGGCGCGCACCTCCTGCAGGCAGAGAATGTCGATGTCACGGTTCGCCAGCCACGCCGCCATGTCCTTCTTGTAGGCGGCTCGGATACCGTTCACATTCACGCTCGCCACGCGAAGCAGACCGCTCGGGCGCGGTGCAGGGGTGTTAGAAAAATGCATAGTCTTAATTATGCCAGTTTGAGGGAAGAGAAATTTTCACTCGTGCGCGTTTTTTCTCTGGCTGAACGGTAAACTATTGGGTGATGAATTCACACTCCTCACAGACCACCGACCACGGTGCCCCCTCACCTTCTGCGGGCACCACCGCATCCGAAAGTACCGCTCACAACGCTGAGAGCCGCTACGAGCTACCCCCGATTCCCGGCCCGAAGTACGAGCAGGTTATCCACTACATTGAGCAGCGCTACATTATTCCCGGCAAGCCCGGCGATAAGCTACCCACCGAGCGCATGATTCAGCAGAACTTTGGGGTGAGCCGCCAGACGGTTCGTAGCGCCCTGAAGGTTCTGATTGAACGCGGCCTGCTCTACAACGTGCAGGGCTCCGGCACCTACGTTGCCGAGCGCTCCGACGCCACCTACATTCCGCGCGTGGACACCTTCGTTGACGATATGCGCCGCCGCGGCTTTGAGGGCTCCACCCGCATGATTGCGACCCGCTGGATGGACGCCACCGAAGAGATCTCCACCCACCTGTCCGTGCCGGTGGGCGAGCAGGTGCTGTTCGTGCGCCGTCTGCGTCTTGCCGACCACGAAGTCATTGGCTTTGAGCGTTCCTACTTTGTGAAGGCCGCTGCAAGCAGCATCCTGGACGCTATGATGGCGGAAATGTCCGGTGCTTCGAGCTCCTTCGACCAGCTTGCCGACACCCCCAACGCCATTAAGCACGCCCGCGTACGTACCAGCGCAGCGCTCTTCACCGATGCCGACGCCGAGGCGTTCAACCACCAGGTTCCCGTGGGCGAGGCGGCATTCAAGGTCTGCGCGACCGGCTACACCGAAGAAGGTAGCCCGGTCGAGTACTCGGAGACCCTGTACCTTGCCGACGCCTACTTCTACGAGATGATTCTCTAGCATCTGCCTTTTCTCGTGTGATGACAGTGTGAAGGGCGGTGCCCCGGTAGATTGTTCTACCGGGGCACCGCCCTTTTGAATTATCGGCTCTGAATCAGCTCTGAAATATTGCGAGCCTTATGCCGCCTGACGCTCCGCAGTCTCAACCACGTTCACCAGCAGCTCCGCGCGGGTCATCGGGCCCACACCGCCGGGGTTCGGGGAGACCCAGGAGGCCTTCTGCGCAGCCTCCGGGGAGACGTCACCGAAGAGCTTCTTCTTGCCGGTCTCCGGGTCCTCAGCGCGGGACACACCAACGTCCAGCAGGATTGCGCCGTCCTTGACCTGGTGAGCCTTCAGCACGTGCGGAACACCCACAGCGGCAACAATGACGTCAGCCTCGCGCAGCACCTCGTCCAGGTTCTCGGTACCGGTGTGCGCCAGGGTTGCGGTCGCGTTCACCTCGCGGCGGGTCAGCAGCAAACCCAGCGGGCGGCCCACGGTAATGCCGCGGCCGAGCACCACAACGTTCTTACCGTTCCAGTCGATGCCGTGGCGCTTGACCAGCTCAATGACACCGTTGGGGGTGCAGGGCAGCGGGGAATCCAGCGGCTCAGAAACGTTCAGCACGAGCTTGCCGAGGTTGGTCGGGTGCAGGCCGTCAGCGTCCTTCTCGGGGGCGATGCGCTCCAGCACGCGGTTGGTGTCCAGGTGCTTGGGCAGGGGCAGCTGCACAATGTAGCTGGTGCACGCCGGGTCGTTGTTCAGCTTGTCGATCTCTGCGTCGAGCTCTTCCTGAGTGATGTCACCGGGCAGGTCCACGCGGATGGAGTTAATACCGATCTCTGCGCAGTCGCGGTGCTTAGCGCCCACGTACGAACGGGATGCGGGGTCGTCACCGACCAGGACGGTACCCAGGCCGGGGGTAATACCCTTAGCCTTGAGCGCCTCGACGCGCTCCTTCAGCTCTTCCTTGATGGCTGCGGCGGTTGCGTTACCGTCTAGAATCTGGGGCATTGTTTTTCCTTCCATAGGTTGCGGCGGGTTCGCCGAAACGGACGGTCTGTGTGTTGAGTTCTAGGGTGTGTGCCTAGCAGGTACCACTCCCCCACTACGTCCCGTAACGGGTGTAGCGGGCAGGGCGGTAAAAGTATCAGGGCGAAATAACCCCGCCCGCTCAGCACCCGCGGGGGATGGTGAGCGAACGGGGTCATTCATGGGTCTACCAGTTCTCGCTGCCCTGGTAGAGGGGGTACTTGGCGCACAGCGCCTCAACGCGGGCACGCAGCGCAGCGATGTCCGGGTTCGGCAGCAGTACGGAAGCGATAATGTCGGCCACCTCGGTGAAGCCCTCAGCGTCGAAGCCGCGGGTCGCCAGCGCGGGGGTACCGATACGCAGACCGGAGGTCACCATCGGCGGGCGCGGGTCGTTCGGCACGGCGTTACGGTTGACGGTAATACCGGCATCGTGCAGCAGGTCCTCTGCTTCCTTGCCGTTGAGGGCGTGGTCGCGCAGGTCAACGAGTACCAGGTGAACGTCGGTACCGCCGGAGGCAATCGCAACGCCGGCGTCCTTCACGTCCTGCTGCAGCAGGCGGTTCGCCAGGATCTGTGCGCCCTCAACGGTGCGCTTCTGACGGTCCTTGAACGCCTCAGATGCGGCAACCTTGAACGCGGTAGCCTTCGCAGCGATCACGTGCATGAGCGGGCCGCCCTGCTGACCGGGGAACACTGCGGAGTCAATCTTCTTCTTCAGCTCCTCGGTGCAGAGGATGAAGCCGGAACGGGGACCGCCCAGAGTCTTGTGCACGGTCGAGGAAACCACGTGCGCGTGCGGGACGGGGTTCGGGTGCAGACCCGCAGCCACCAGACCCGCGAAATGAGCCATGTCCACCCACAGGTATGCGCCGATTTCGTCAGCAATCGCGCGGAACGCAGCGAAGTCCAGCTGACGGGGGTACGCGGACCAGCCGGCAATAATCAGCTTGGGGCGCTCAGCCAGAGCCAGTTCACGCACCTGCTCCATGTCAACGCGGCCGGACTCGTCCACGCTGTACGCCACAACGTTGTACAGCTTGCCGGAGACGTTCAGCTTCATGCCGTGGGTCAGGTGGCCACCGTGTGCCAGGGACAGACCCATGATGGTGTCGCCGGGGTTCAGCAGCGCGTGCATGACGGCGTTGTTCGCCTGCGCACCGGAGTGGGGCTGCACGTTCGCGTGCTCCGCGCCGAAGAGCTCCTTCACACGGGCAATGGCGAGGTCCTCAACGATATCGACGTATTCGCAGCCGCCGTAGTAGCGGCGGCCGGGGTAACCCTCAGCGTACTTGTTGGTCAGTACCGAGCCCTGGCTTTCGAGGACGGCACGGGGGACGAAGTTCTCGGATGCAATCATCTCGAGGGTGTTCTGCTGGCGCTTGCGCTCCAGCTCAATGGCTTCTGCAACCTCGGGGTCGAGGTCGGCGAGGGGCATCTCGAGGATCTTCTGCTCGGACATTACGCTCCTGGGAGTGTTTTTGCGTTATCTTCGGTCGCTCATCATCGGGGCTGCCGCGGCGTACGCCGGGCGGTCTTCAGGAGGCGGCGCGCGCCTCCAGTTGAAAACCCTGAATGAAAAAATATGAGCTACACCTCATAATACCGTAAAGCCCGCTTTCCTTCGAGAAGGAAAACGGGCTTTACAAAGCATCACAATGAAGTTTTACACCGCCACCGCAGGGCATATAAACCGCCCTTTAGGCTTACCGGCGGCATCCAAGCGGGTCTACAAACCCTACGCCTGACGCAGGATAGCGGAAGCATACTCCAGGTACGCCTCGCGAGCGCTCTCCTTCTTACCGCCAGCCACCAGCTGGGTCTGCACCACGTAACCGGTCAGCACCGACAGCACCGCGGCACCGATAACGGTCAGCCACTCTTCAAGCTCCTCTTCGGTGAAGTCCAGCTCAGCGGCACCCCAGGCGCGGTAGCGCTCCAGGGACTGATCGCGCAGGTAGCTCAGCTGTTCAGACACCACGGTCGCCAGCTGCGGCATTGCCACAGCCTCGCCCCAGGTGACGAGCAGGTGACGGCGAATCTTGGGGGTGTCCAGCACCTTCAGGCACCCGAACACGTAGTCCCAGGGCTGTTCGGCGCGGATGCGGTCGAAAGGCGCCATGTCCATGCGGGCTGCCGCCAGAATAATCTCATCCTTGGAAGAGAAGTGGTTATAAATCGCTCCGGCAGACAGGCCGGTGGCCGTAATAATGTCGCTCATCGAAGCCTTCTGATAACCGTGCTTGATGAAGCATTCGCGGGCGGTCTCTACAATCTGAGAACGCCTGTTCTTTTTGTATTCTTCGCTGACTTTAGGCACACCCTAATCCTAGCGAACTTTTAGCCCATCCGTGCGCATCCCGGTCGCCGTTGACGCGCCCTCGTGCGCAAATCCGGCGCAAAATAGAGCAAAAATTCTATAAATACGACTGCCCACAATACGGATGCCCCAACGCAGAAGTCCCAGGTGGATAGCACGAAAAAGCGGGGCATCCCAGGCTCCCCCGAAGGTTCACCCCAGAATGCCCCGCTCACAGCAGGTAGCTCAGTGCGTATTGAGCCCGCTACACATTTTTAGTGGAAGAAGTGGCGGGTACCGGTCAGGTACATGGTCACGCCAGCAGCCTTAGCCGCCTCGATAACTTCCTCGTCACGAATCGAACCGCCCGGGTGCACGACGGCACGCACACCGGCGTCCAGAAGCACCTGCAGGCCGTCAGCGAAGGGGAAGAACGCATCGGATGCGGCAACCGCACCGCGGGCACGCTCGTTACCTTCACCGCCGAGAGTGTTCGCACGCTCCACCGAGAGCTTGCAGGAATCCACGCGGTTCACCTGGCCCATGCCGATGCCCACAGCGGCACCGTTATCGGCAAGCAGAATAGCGTTGGACTTGGGCGAACGCAGTGCACGCCACGCGAACTCGAGGTCGCGCAGGGTCGCCTCGTCAGCTGCCTCACCGGCAACCAGGGTCCAGTTCTTCGGGTCGTCACCCTCAGCCTGCAGACGGTCAGCTTCCTGGAAGAGTGCGCCACCGGAAATGGGGCGGTACTCGATGGTCTCGCGGGCAAAGCCCTCGGGCAGAACCAGCAGGCGCAGGTTCTTCTTCTCGCGCAGGATCTCCAGCGCCTCGGGCTCGAAGCCGGGAGCCACAACAACCTCGGTGAAGATGCCCTTGACGGTCTGAGCCATAGCGGCGGTCACCGGGCGGTTAGCGGCAATCACGCCACCGTATGCGGACAGCGGGTCGCAAGCGTGCGCCTTCGCGTGAGCGTCCGCAATCGGGTCAGCCGCGCCGGGGGTTGCCACAGCAATACCGCAGGGGTTGTTGTGCTTGATAACGGCAACAGCCGGCTCGTCGAAGTCGTAAGCGGCACGCAGAGCGGCGTCAGCGTCAACGTAGTTGTTGTAGCTCATCGCCTTACCGTGCAGCTGCTCCGCCTGAGCAATGCCGGGGGCTGCGGCGGGGTCAGCGTACAGGGCGGCGCGCTGGTGCGGGTTCTCGCCGTAACGCAGGGTCTCGCTACGCTCAAAGCCCAGGCCTGCGTACGGGGGCCAGAAGTTAGCGTCCTCATCCTGCAGGAACTGGGCTGCAGTCCAGGTAGCCACAGCGGTATCGTACGCAGCGGTGTGGGCGAATGCGCCAGCGGCAAGGCGGCGGCGCTCATCCAGGGAGAAGCCACCGTTCTTAGCGGCCTCGACGGTGCGCGCATAGTCGGCGGGGTCCACAACAATAGCGACGGCGTCGTGGTTCTTCGCGGCAGCGCGAACCATGGAGGGGCCACCAATGTCGATCTTCTCGATGATGGCGTCCTGATCGGCGCCGGACGCAACGGTCTCAACGAAGGGGTACAGGTTCACAACCACCAGGTCGAAGGGCTCGACATCTAGCTCGCCGAGGGTGTCGATGTGCTCCTGCTTGCGGCGATCAGCCAAAATACCGGCGTGGATGCGCGGGTGCAGGGTCTTCACGCGGCCTTCAAGGCACTCGGGGAAACCGGTCACTTCGGTCACCTCGGTGACGGGTACGCCTGCTGCCGCGATGGTGGATGCGGTGGAGCCGGTGGAGACCAGCGCGACGCCAGCCTCGTGCAGGCCGCGGGCGAACTCCTCCAGACCGGTCTTGTCGTAGACGGAAATGAGGGCGCGGCGCAGGGGCACGCGATCGAGCTCAATGAGAGACACAAATACTCCGATGCTTTAGACGTGTACGCCGGCTCTCGGCGGCACAGCTGGTGGATGGACGTAGCCTGCCAGGATCGACAGGATATGTGTGGGGGTATTCCCCGCCGCTGTGCACCTTCCCCTCAGGGGTACTCGGGTGCCACAACGGAACGTGTGTGGGCGGCGGGGTTGAGCTCGGCTCATTCCGCCGCGAGAATCTAGTGGGCGGAATTAGCTACCAGATGCGGCGCTGTGGGATTCAGCGCCGTGAGATGCCGCGAGAGATGCGATGGTCTGCACGAGCAGGCGGCGCTCCTGCACCTTAATGCGTTCGTGCAGGGTCTCTTCGGTGTCGTCGTCCAGAACGGGCACTGCCGCCTGGGCGAGGATGGGGCCGGTGTCAACGCCCGCATCCACAAAGTGGACGGTCAGGCCGGTAATCTTCACACCGTGCGCCAGGGCGTCACGCACGCCGTGCGCGCCCGGGAAAGAGGGCAGCAGGGCGGGGTGGGTGTTAATAATGCGGTTGCTGAAACGCTCGACCAGCTGCGCGTCAACAATGCGCATGAAGCCGGCGAACACAATGTAATCGGGGTCGTAGGAAGCAATCTTTTCTTCCAGCGCGCGGTTCCAGGAGGGTCGGTCGGCGTAGTCGCCGGGCTGCACCAGGAAGGTGGGTACACCAGCCGCCTGGGCACGTTCAATACCCAGACAGGGCTTGTCGGCGCCCACTGCCGCAATGTCGAGGGGAAGCTCGCCCGCTGCTACAGCGTCGAGAATGGACTGAAGATTCGTTCCGGAGCCGGATACCATAACCACAATTCGCACCCGACTAGTATAACCCGTCTCACACCCTTATCCAAAGGGGTCAGAGGCTCACAACACACCTCAAGCCCAAAGGTGAGCACAAAGAAACCCCGGCGGGATGAATCCTCACTGGGGTTCACTGGAGTTCATGGGGGGTCGCCGGGGTTTACTGGACGCAAACTCAACAGGTCGCGAGCTCAATAGGCTGCATACTCAATAGGTCGCGGGCAGGCGGGGCGGTACCCTTATAGGTATGTCTACTCCCCCGCAGAACACCCCGAACAACACGCCGAACAACATCCCGCAGCAGGCACCGCAGAACATGATGCCGCAGCATCGAGGACCTCAGGGCAAGAAGCCGCGCAAGCCCATCGACCCCATCGAACAACAGAAAGCGAATATTCGCACCTCGCTCATGCTGATCGTTGCCGCGCTGGTCATTTTTGCGGCGTCTTCCTTCGTGCTCTCCACGATGCCGCTTTTCTTGGCGCTCTTCCTCTTCGCGCTCGCCGGCATCGCCCTGAGCATTATTGCGATTGTGCGCACCGCAGTCTACCGCGGCCCCTGGTTCTTCTACATTGCAGCGGGCGTCAGCATTATCTACGGTGCTATGACCCTGCTCGGCGGCATCGGTCTTGCCTTCATGCCCGGCGCGCAGGAGTACCGTGAGTGCCGCGCCGCTGCACTGACTCAGACCGACATGTACACCTGCGACCAGAAGTTCCAGGGCACGATGGACAAGCTCACCGGCGCGTCCAGCTCTAGCTCTTCTTCCGCGCGCTAGTTCTTCGTGCGCGCGTTAGAACCATGGGACTTCGAGGAGCTGACATCCAGCGGGGGAAGCTCCACGGTAGACGCCTCATCGGTCACCAGCGGAAGCACGCCGGTCTGGCTACGAACCTCAAAGATGCGCTTCATCGCCTGATCAGCAGAGAGGACATCCAGCTCGCGATCCACAAAATCACGCTCTAGGTCGTTCTTCTGCTTCTTGCGTGCCGCCTTAGCCGCCTTCTTCGCCTCGCGCTTCTGCTCACGCTCATGCGCGCGGTCGCTGGCCCGGTCGCTGGCCCGGCTCTGCGCGGCGGTTGCGGCATCGGCTGCGTCACCCTGCGCTGCGTCACCCTGCACTGCGGCAGGCTGTTCAAGGCCAAAGCCGAAGTACGCCATGATGCGGCTCGCGCGGCCCTTCGAACGCGGCGCCTGCTCTGCGTGCTGTTCTGCGGGCTCGTCGACGGCGCTCTCCCGCTCAGCCGCCACAGGTTCAGCAGCCTCGTAGACGGGCTCCTGAATCAGCTCGCGGGTCTCCTCATCGGAGGGGTCGTGAGCGTACGCGGCGGGGTCATAGGTGCTGTGTTCGTACGTAGCGTGCTCGCTGGAGGCAGGCTCGGCGGCATCCTCAACGTGCGCAGACTCAACGTGCGCAGACTCAACGTGCGCAGAGTGCAGGTAATCGACCTGCTGAACGGCCTCAATCGGCTCGTACTCTTCAGCCAGGCTCTCTTCAGCAATAGCCTCTTCGGAAGCCGGCTCCTGAGCAGCGTCCACAGTGGGTTCCGCTACTACAGGCTCTTCAGCCGATACTTCGCGCTCTGCAACAATCTCAGCGAAAGCGTCCGCCGCCGCACGCTGCGCCAGCTGCTCGGTCGCCTCCACGGGGACGGCAACCACAGGCTCCTGCGGATGCACCGGGACATGACCGGTCGCCACCTCAGACACAACAGACTGCTCGGATGCTACAGACTGCTCGGCCTCAACAACGTTCTCGGAATCCTGCGCGCGTGCCGCTTCCTCAGCTTCACGCTCAGCGGCCTCACGCTCTGCAGCTTCACGTGCTGCGGCTTCCTCAGCCTCACGCTCCGCACGCTCTGCCCGTTCCTGGGCACGCTCCTGCGCACGCTGCTCACGATGCTGCGCAAAACGCTCGCGGCTCTGGGCAAAACGCTCACGAGTCGATGCCGTAAAGCTCATCAGACGCTCACCCAGGTTCGGGCGCTCATCCGCAAAACGAGGTAGCTCACGGCTGCTATCCGGCACCAGGGCGCGGCTCAGCAGCATACCGAAAGTCACGCCGGCACCCACCGTCAACGCGGTATGCGCCGCAAAAGTCAGCGGCTCAGCGCCAACCTCCGTAAAACGACCAATACCCAGAGAACCGTACGAAATCCAGCCCAGCCACAGGGCGCCAAACGACGTCAGAATACCGGTCACCACGCCCAGCGCCACGGCAGAAATCAGCGCAGACAGCGGGCGGAACGGAACCTTCAGGGCAACCCACTCATCCAGGTGATCCTCACCCTCACGCAAGAACCACCAGCCAGCAATCGCACCGGCACCCAGCGGCACCAGCAGACCCACCAGGCCGAACGTGCCCATCGACTCGGGCACAGCACCCAGAATCGGAAGCATCGGCAAAGTACCAACATCGCTACTGGTCAAACCAACCGAGGTACCCGCGCCAAAGGAGAAACCGGCGCCGGTCGACCACGCAATCGCATAAATCACCAGGTTCGGCAAGAAACCCAACTGCAGCAGAGTCACCGCGGTATCACCCACAGCGCCCGCGTGCAGCTCCTGATAGGTGGCAACAATCTGCGACCAACCCGCCAAAATACCGATGCCCAAAAGCACCGCACCCAGACCAATCAGCGCCACAAAAGCAACCACCGCAGCACGCACCACAGCCCAGGCGTACGAACCCGCCCAACGCGAATACTGACTCATCTGCGAAATCTGCTCCGCAGTATCAACACCCACCATGCGCGAGAGCGAACGCGCCTCACGGTAGCCGCCCCACATCAGACCAGCCACCACAATACCCAAAGGCACCAGGGCAGCATTCAACGCCTGAAGAGGCTGCGGATGCGGGCTCGCCCAACCGTACATCGCCGAACTAATCAGCGCATAAGTCACCGAACCGGACAGCACCGGAATCAAAAACTCACCCTCATACGAGGCGCGCGCCAGGCGACGACCCGAACGATAACAGAGCAGCAGCGGCAGAATACTCAAACCCAGCGGCACCAGCGTCATCGTGCCGGCAGAAGCACCAAAAGCAGCCGCAAGATCCAGGGGAACACCGTGAATCAGGAGCCACAGGTGCGCCGACATGGCGGCCACGGAGGAGAACTCCATGTCGCCAAAACCCTTGGTCGCCCACACGGCAGACATCGCCGCAAACACTGCAACAGCAGAGAACAGGGCAGTAACAATTAGCTCAACAACACCCTGAAGCCACAGAGGCATGGGCATGGAATAACGAGAGATAGGTGAGGTGCTTTTCATCGTCCTTCAATCATGCCACGAATTAACGACGAAACCCGCCTCCGATTAACACTCGAAAGCGGGTTCTCACAACTATTCACACAGGGATGCACACAGACGCGCACGCGTGGACGCGCATCCGGCAAAGTTTTAATCCTCAGTCCACGGGTTGGAAGCCTGAACACCCCAGGCGCGGTACACCTGCGCCTTAGAAGAAATCAGCTCCAAATCATAAGCGCTCGCGCTCGCCGCCATCAGACCCTCCAGGGCGGCGGTAGGCAACGGACCAGCATCGTCACGACCCACGGCATGCACGCCGCGCGGCGCCTGACGGCCAGCCCACTCGAGGCTCACACGCGCATCCACATTAATAACGTGGTCGCCAAAGCGCTCAAGAAGTTCGGTAATCCAGCGATCAGTTTCCGGGTAGGGGTACAGGCCCTTCAGCTCACCAATACTCAGCACAGAAATGTACATGTGTCGGAACGAGCGGCGGCGCAGAAAAGCGACCACGGCGGGGTCTGGATCCGCCTTACGGATCTCCGCAAGAACGTCGGAGTCCAGGAGCATACCGGAGAAATTCATACCCCTAATGCTACGCTACGCGCAGACCGGCGTACTCAATAGCGGGGATGCCCTCGGGGTTGGGCAGAAGAAGGAAGTTCAGGAACTCGTCGCGCTTAGAAGAAATGCGGGAGTAATCGTCAATGCTGACTGCGGTGTATCCACCTCGCGCGGGGACAGCTGCGGCACGCAGGCTTTCCTGGTAGGAGCGGGAGGGGTTCAGAGAGATTGCTGCTTCGGTTGCAGAGCCGTTGTACATGTGACAACCTGCGCCGTGAGTGGCGCGATCCTTTCGCGTTGCTCTTGTCTGTACCAATTACCACCGGTTATTCCGGTGGTGAATACAAACCGCTTCGTCATCCGAGCCACCCGTGAACATGGGGTTGGCGTTCGACCATAGTCGGAGCTTATCAGTCGAAACTCTTGAAGCTGGGTTTAGCTTACAGCATTTTCTCAAGTTAAGTAAAGCGTTTTCTGAAAGAGATTTAGGTTATTGGCGTTTTGGCTTGTGGAAACGTTTTAAATGGCGAGAATTTTTGATACTGCGCGGAATATCTTATGTGAATACCGCTGTTTTTATGCGTTAAAAACTCCCCCGACGAAAATACGAAATACGCTCCAAACCACCGCTCAATAGTCGCCTCGGCAGCCAGCTCGGCAGCCGCCAGCACATGACCGGCGACAAGGCGCAAACCCGCACGATACGCGATAATGAGCTGGTGAGCGCCAACAACCCCTTCCCCGAAATTCCCGTCACCGTACCGCAGATCATTCGCCAGGTCGGGCACCGCACCTACCAGCGCGGTGTCGCCTACCAGCGCAACCGCGAAGTCATCCGCTACAGCTACGACGAAGACAACAGCACCCTCACCGGGCTTGTCAACGGAAGCACCATCATCCCCTACGAAGTGACCATTCGCTTCTTCCCCGCCGTCAGCGGCTCCGCAACCTTCACCGCCCGCTGCACCTGCCCCGTGCTCATCGATTGCAAGCACGCCGTAGCGCTCATGCTCACCGCGCTCGACCGCGCCTCCGTAGCGAAAAAGGCACTCAGCGAACACCCCGGACCGGTCGGCGTGCCCGGTGCCCCCTCTGCCGCCTCTGCCGCAGTGAAGGGTGCGGCAGAGGCAAAGGGATCCGCAGGTTCAAAGAGCGCGGATGTTGCCGAGGCGAAGAAGTCCGCCGACCCGCTCGCGGCGCTGCGCGCCTCCGGTGCGCTCACCACCGCGGCGAAGCTGCCCGCGCCCGATGCGGAGATTGCCGAGCCCGAAAACCCGCAGGGACGCTTTGCGCTCAACGAACTAGGCTCTTCCCCCACTGCGCTCGACCCCACCGTGCTCGATGGTGCCACTTCCAAAATTTCTGCCTGGCGGCGCGACCTCTCCTCCGTTCTTTCCGCACGTCAGGACCTTGCGGGCATTGATTCGATGCGCGTGAGCGGCGCCCTGGATTTCTCCCTGAGCGTCTCCGGTTCCTACGCGCGCGGCCGCAATATGCCCGGCGCAACCCCCAGCATTAACCTGCTCGCCCGCCCGCTCATGGCGTCCAAAACCGGGCGCTGGATCAAGGGCGGACTCAGCTGGGAAACCTTCGCCTCCAGCGTGGGCGGACCCGTCGGGCGGCACGAAATCTACCCCGAACACGAACGATTTTTCGCCGAGCTCTACTCGATTGCCCGCCCCTGGCAGAACATGTATTCCTCGCACCGTGACTGGATCTCGATTAGCGCTTCTGCCTCCACTCTGCTCTGGGATGTACTCGCCCGCGCGGAGGATATTGGCCTGCCCCTGCTGGTCAACGGTCGCGAGGTGAACTACGCCGTGCTGAGCCCCGCGCAGGTGCGCCTGCACGCCACCGCCGCAGAAGATACACCCGGAGAAGGCGCGGGTCTACAGCTTCAAGCCGCGCTCAGCTGGGAAGGACGCGAAGGCGAATTACTGCGCCAGCTCTGGCTGCCCGCCGCGCACTGCCACCCCATCGGCACCCCACGCACCGGCTTCTTTGCCCTGGGCGGGCTCGCTCAGCAGGAGTACGAACAGGCGGCCAAGGCGGTGCACTGGAAGACCGCGCGCCCCGGCGCGCTGGATGAAGTAGGCCGCGAATCTTTCGTGCACAAGACTGCCCCAAAGGACGCACGGGAGGTACCTGCCGAGCCCTCTACCCCGACCATCAACCCGGCACAGGGTGAACGGGTGCGCTACTCCCCCGCCGTGCCCGAACTGCCCGAGGGCGTGGAGCTGGCGCTCATCCCCCTGGTTGAGCCGCTCGATGCCGCCTCCGAATCGCTCATTAGCGCCGGAACCGTGCATATTCCCGCCGCGGAACGCGCCACGTTCCAGAAGGAATACCTGCCCGCGCTCAGCCGCTCCATTCCCTCGCTGACCCCCGATCCGGCGCTGGCGCTGCCGCGCGTGAAGCCGCCGCATCTGGTGCTTGAAATCAGCTTTGACGAGCAGGTGCGCCACGACGCGCAGCTGAGCTGGCATTGGGAGTACCCGCTGAACCCCTTCGCGGATGACAGCACTGATGAGGCGAGCGCTAAGGAGGCGAGCGCGCAGAATCCTGCGACCGACTCCGATGTGTACTCCCTGCCCGTTTTCGGCTACCCCGGCGAAGAGGGCGGCGAGGTTCGCGATGAGCGTTTTGAGGCGCGCATGCTGCGTTCGGTGCGCGCAATTCTTGCCGCTCACCCGGCGCTTTCCGGGTTGGAGGAGCGCCGCATCGAAGGCTGGGAGACCCGCGAGCTGCTCAGCGCGATTCTGCCGAAGCTTCGCCGTGTTTCCGCTGTTCAGGTGCGTTTTAACGGCACCCCGCCGCAGTTCGTGGAGGCAACCGACGCACTCATTGAGATCACCGTGAACGAGGGGAATTCTCGCGACTGGTTCGGTCTGGGCATTGCGGTGAAGGTCAATAATTGGACCGTGCCGTTCGCGCAGATTTTTGAGGCGCTAGATCGCGGGGCGGACCGTATTCTGCTCGGTAACGGCACCTACTTCTCGCTGCGTCGGCCCGAGTTTAAGACCCTGCGCACCCTCATTGCGGAGGCTCGAGAACTCGACGATGCGGGCGGTGAGCTGCGCATTAACCGTCACCAGGCGGGTCTGTTCTCTGAGCTGGAGTCGCTGGCGGCGAGCGTGCATACGACCGCGCGGTGGGACGCTCAGGTGCGTTCGCTACTGGAGCTGGTTGAGGGCATGGAGGATGCCGAAGAGAGCGCCGAAAAGGGTGCTGAAGAAGCATCTGACAAGGGTGCTCATGGTTCCCCCGCGCCCCAGAAGGCGTCCCGTCGGGTTATCGCTCAGCGCCCGGTACCCGCCGGCCTGCAGGCGACCCTACGCCCCTACCAGGTGGAGGGTTTCCAGTGGCTGTCCTTCCTGTACGAGCAGCGTCTGGGCGGTATTCTCGCCGACGATATGGGTCTGGGTAAGACCGTGCAGGCTCTCGCCCTGCTCGCCCACGCGATTGAGGAGCATCGTACCGCCTCCGAGCGTGCTGCCTCCGAGCGTGCTGCCTCCGAGCGTGCTGCCTCCGAACGTGCTGCCTCCGAACGTGCTGCCTCCGAGCGTGCTGCCTCCGAACGTGTTGCCTCAGAACGTACCACCGAGTGCGGTGAGAGCGTCGAGCCGTTCGTGCCCTTCCTTGTGGTCGCACCGACCTCCGTCATTACCAACTGGGCGGCGGAGGCGGCACGTTTCCTGCCTGAGGCAAAGGTCGTGACCATTACCGAAACCACCGCCGGTAAAACCCCGCTGACTGAGCGCATCGCGGGGGCGCACCTGGTGCTGACCAGCTACACGCTGCTGCGCATGGACGAGGACGCATACACCGGCTACGCCCGCACGCTGGGCCGCACCGTTGACGAATCCACGGGTGAACTCTCCGCCCCCGAAGGCTGGGGTGCGCTCCTGCTGGACGAGGCGCAATTCGTCAAAAACACCGGCACCCGCGCCTGGTCCATCGCCCGCGTGATGCCCGCCCGCACCAAGATCGCGATGACCGGCACGCCCATTGAGAACAACCTCATGGAGCTGTGGGCGTTGCTGGCGATTGTGGCGGACGGCCTGTTCCCCTCCGCCCGTGCGTTCCGTGACCTGTACGCTCGCCCGGCGGAGTCCGGTGAGGACCCGGCGCACGCCGCGGCGACGGCGGCTCGTCTGCGCCGGCGCATCCGCCCGCTCATGCTGCGCCGCACCAAGGAGCTGGTGGCGGCGGAGCTTCCGGCGAAGAACGATACGCGCGTGAACCTGCCGCTGGCTCCCGGTCACCGCCGCATCTATGACACGCATCTGCAGCGTGAACGCCAGAAGGTGCTGGGTCTGCTGGAGGATATGGACAAGAACCGTTTCACGATCTTCCAGTCGCTGACCCTGCTGCGCCGTCTGGCGCTTGATGCCGCGCTGATTGACCCGGAAGCCTACGCCGGGGTGTCGTCGGTCAAGCGCGACTACCTGGTTCAGCAGCTACCCGGCCTGCTCGAGAAGGGCCACCGCGTGCTGGTGTTCAGCCAGTTCACCGGCTACCTCAAGAGCATTTCGGCGCGCCTGGCGGAGGAGGGCATCGGCCACCTGTACCTGGACGGTTCGACCCGCAACCGCGCCGAGGTCATCGAGGCGTTCACGAGCGGTCAGGAGCCGGTGTTCCTCATTTCGCTCAAGGCTGGCGGTTTCGGTCTGAACCTGACCGAGGCGGATCACGTGTTCATCATGGATCCGTGGTGGAATCCTGCCGCCGAGCAGCAGGCGGTGGACCGTATTCACCGCATCGGCCAGGACAAGGAGGTGCACGTCTACCGTCTGGTCGCCGAGGGCACGATTGAGGAGAAGGTCATGCAGCTCAAGGAGTCGAAGGCCGCGCTCTTCGATGCGGTGGTCGGTGAGGGCGAGTTCGCCTCCGCGGCGGTGACGGCTGAGGATGTGCGTGAGCTCTTTGCGCCGGCTGTCGAGCGATAGCCGCTCTCCAATCTGAGCGGTAGCCGCCCTCCAGCCTGAGCGGCAGCCTTCGAGTCTGGCGCTATTTCTGGCGCCCGTCATTTTTCGTCACGTGGTTACGCCTCGGGCTAGATTCACACCCGATTCTGCTGCGGCTCTTCTCAGCGGGGGCTCTGAGGCGTAGCCTTGAAGGAATACTTACGGAGGCGCCGCCTCCCCATAGATTCCAAAGGAGCATCATGAGCTACAACGTACCCAACGTAAAGTTCAACGACGGCCGATTCATTCCGCAGCTGGGCTACGGCGTATGGCAGGTTGAGGACGAGGTCGCCGAGAAGGTTGTGGGCACCGCCCTGGAGACCGGCTACCGCCACATCGACACCGCCGCTATTTACGGCAACGAGGCGGGCGTAGGCCGCGCTATCGCTAACTCCAGTGTGGCTCGCGAGGACATCTTCCTCACCACCAAGCTGTGGAACTCCGATCAGGGTTACGAGAGCGCTTTTGAGGCGTTCGAGGCTTCCCTGGAGAAGCTGGGCACCGACTACGTTGACCTGTACCTGATTCACTGGGCTAAGCCGCAGCAGGGCCTGTACCTGGATTCCTGGCGTGCGCTGATTGAGCTGCAGAAGCAGGGTAAGGTCCGTTCGATTGGTGTTTCGAACTTCCCCGAGGAGCAGCTGCGCGAGATTATCGAGGAGACCGGCGTGGTTCCGGTCATCCACCAGATTGAGCTGCACCCCTACTTCTCGCAGGAGGCGTTGCGCGCCGTTCACGCCGAGTACGGCATCGCGACTCAGGCATGGAGCCCGCTGGGCAACGGTAGCGACCTGCTGCAGAACCCCGTGCTGGCTGAGATCGCGGAGCGCCACGGCGCAACCCCCGCGCAGGTCGTGCTGGCGTGGCACCTGGCTAAGGGCACCGTGGCTATCCCGAAGTCTGTGACCCCCTCCCGCATTGAGGAGAACCTGGCGTCGGTGAACGTGAAGCTGACCGACGAGGACATCGCGGCTGTGGATGCGCTCTCCACCCCCGAGGGTCGTATTGGCGCTGACCCGGCGAACATCGACTTCTAGGGTGTAGCGCGGGTGTAGAGTTTGAATCGCACCTACATAAAAAGCCCCGACAGGCACAGATAGTGCTTGTCGGGGCTTTTATGCGCTCTTGCGGGAGCCAAGGTTTTAGAGAATGCTCATTCGCGGATTGCTCAACAGGTCAGCGAACGTTCGCGCTCTCCCCCGCTAGTTATCGTCCTCTACCAGCAGGGAGAGGGAGATGCGGCGGCGCGCCGGGTCGACCTCCACCACGCGCACCTGCACGATGTCGCCGCTGCGCACAATATCGTGCGGGTTCGCCACGTAGCCGCGGCTCATCTGCGAGATGTGTACGAGGCCGTCCTGGTGCACACCAATATCCACGAACGCGCCGAATGCCGCCACGTTCGAGACGGTGCCCTCGAGCACCATGCCGGGGCGTACGTCCTCGAAGTGCGAGACGGATTCGGAGAAGCGGGCGGTGCGGAAGCTGCCGCGCGGGTCCAGGCCGGGGCGGCGCAGCTCGGTGAAGATGTCTTCGACCGTGTACACGCCGGCGGCGCCTTCCTCCGCGCTCTCCTGCCCGTGCCTATTCTGCTCGTGGCTGTCCTGCACGTAGTCGGCGGGGTTCAGCCCGGCGAGCGGGTCGGTTCCGTCCGAGGTGCCCAGGGCGCCGGCAACCCAGTGGGCGCCGTTGCGTGCCTGCGCGTCGGCAATAATGCGGCGAGCGAGCGGGTAGGCTTCCGGGTGCACCGCGGAGGCGTCCAGCGGCTCCTCACCGCCGCGGATGCGAATGAATCCTGCCGCCTGGCGGAAGGTTTTCGCACCCAGTCGCGGCACGTTCAGCAGCTGCTGACGGTTCGTGAAGGGACCGTGTTCGGTGCGGTAGGCGACGATGCGTTCGGCGGTCGCGGTGCCCACGCCCGCCACGTGCGCGAGCAGCTGCACGGAGGCGCTGTTGAGGTTCACGCCCACGGCGTTCACGCAGTCTTCGACGGTGTCGTTGAGGGCGCGGCGCAGGGCGGCGGGCGGCACGTCGTGCTGGTACTGGCCCACGCCGATGGACTGCGGGTCGATTTTGACGAGCTCGGCGAGCGGGTCCTGCAGGCGACGGGCGATGGAGACGGCGCCGCGCACGGTCACGTCGTAGTCGGGCAGCTCGGCGGCGGCGAGGGCGGAGGCGGAGTAGACGGAGGCGCCCGCCTCGGAGACGGTCACCTTCTGGGGTGCTTCCACGCCCTCCTCGCGCAGGGCGCGAATGAGTTCGCTGGCAAGCCTGTCGGTTTCGCGGCTTGCGGTGCCGTTGCCGATGGCGATGAGTTCCACGCCGTGCTCGCGGCAGGCGGCGGCGAGCTCACGCAGTGCTTCTGCCCACTGGTTGCGCGGGGCGTGCGGGTAGATGGTACCCACGCGCAGCGGCTCACCGGTACCGTCAACTACGGCGTATTTCACGCCGTGGCGCAGGCCCGGGTCCAGACCGAGGGTGGTCTTGTGGCCGGCGGGTGCGGCGAGCAGAATATCGCGCAGGTTGGAGGCGAACACCTCGGTGGCATGCTGTGCGGCAGCGTCGAGTAGCTGGTGGCGAATGCGTTCGGCAAGGCGCGGGCGCAGGTGGCTGCGCCATGCGGTGCGGACGGTGGCGGCGAGCCAGCCGAGTACGCGGTCTTCGTCGTCGACGGTGTTGAGCACCTGCACGGGGATGCGTAGCGCGGCGGCGACTTCACGCTCGTATGCAGAACGGACGTTCTCGTAATTTTCGGCGGCGGCCTCAGCTTCGGCACGGGCGGCACCGCGCAGTCGGCTGAGCGCCACGGGGGCGGGTGCCACATCCACCTTGAGGCGCACCACACCGGCGTCCTTGGCGCGGTGTAGCGCCAGCACGCGGTGCGGCGGAATGGAACGAATACGGTCCGAGAAGGCGAAATAGTCGGAGAACTTCGCGCCGGTGCTTTCCTGACCGGCAATCACGCGGGACTCAATCACGCCGCTCTCACGCAGGCGTTTGAGGAGCTTTTCGCTCAGCACCGGGTCGGTGAGGGCGCGGTCAATCAGAATCGCGCGGGCACCGTCGAGGGCCTCTTCGGCGCTGTGAATCTGCAGGGCTTCGTCCACCTCGGCAGCCTCAATGCCCTCATCCTCGTCGTCTTCGTCGTCTTCGGTGCCGTCGGTAATGTACGCGGCGGCGATGGCGTGCGCCTCGGCGAGGGGCACCTCCAGCAGGTCTTCAACGAGGGAATCAAGCCCGGCGGCACGCGCCATCTGGGCGCGGGTCACGCGCTCGCTGCGGTACGGGGCGTAGATGGCGTTCACGTCTGCGATAGTGGCGGCGTTCATGAGCGAGGAACGCAGCTGCAGCAGGGTGAGCGGGTCGATGAGGCCTTCGTCGGCGCGTTCGGTGAGCGCTTCGAGCACGCGGTTGCGGCGCTCTTCGAGGGCGCGGAGCTGACCCAGACGCGACTGGATGGTGCGCAGCTGGGTGTCGGTGAGTGCGCCCGTTGCTTCTTTGCGGTAGCGGGCGATGAAGGGTACGGAGTTGTCGGCGTCGAGTAGCGCCACGGCGGCGCGGATGCGGTGCGGCGCGATGCCGGTTTCTACGGCGAGCGCGTTGATGAGGTGCTCGGCGGGCGGCTCACCTGCGCCGCCGGTTTCGTGTTTTTCGCGGTGTGCGGCGCTGCTGGGCGCGGGGTCTGCAGCTCGATTCGCGCGCGGGCGGATGCTGCTCGGGAGGGGGTGTTCGCTCATCCTTCCAGTTTCGCATATTTCGCCGCGGCTCACGGGTTGGCCGGTGAGGCTGAGGATAGAGTCAGCGCGGGGCGTATTTTGCGTATCTTTGCGGGTGCGGGTGAGCGTATTTTTCCACCGCATTTTCTAGTGCAGAATGCGGCTCTTTGTGCATATTTTGCCCTGTGGGTTCGCTAAACGTTGTCATCTTTACGTAAGAAACCGTGTTGAGGGTGCACGTATTTGAATAGTGGTAAGTTTGAGCGATAAATTTAGATAAAAGAGCATATTTTTTTGAAAAAATATCTCTCATTCGTGCAGATAAGGGGTGGCATCACACCACGCAAACGCCCTTATCTGCGTGCACACGTTCAGGGTTTCGGCGGCACGGTGCGACAAGGTGCTGCCACATCCCGCAGATGAAAGAGGGACCCATGCGCGAACAAGCCGCGCTATCAAACGCTCCGGAGGGCTACTTAGATTTTCACGACGAGTACGCGGAACTCATCGCCGAACTCGCCGCGCTGGGGTTCACCCCTAGCCAGGTTCTCCGCCGCCTCAACTTTCTGTACCCGCACATCAATAAGAAGCATCTGAACTATGCGCTGAACTCCGGTATCTGGCAGTTTGGTCCGGTCACGGCAGAGGCCCCGAGCTACACGGTGCTCGCCTGCGGCCTCTGGTATGTTTTCGCGGAAGCCTACGATCTGCCCCCGGAGCCCGAGTACACGGCGCTGATTCTTGATTGCGATATTATCCACGACCTGCCGCCCGCGCTGGAGGCGCGCCACTTCAATAGCGAAGACATCGCCCATATCCTGGCGAAGATTGGTGCAACGCTCAAGTACCTTGCCGCGCACCCTTACTCCCAGCTGGACGAAGAGGCGTACGCGCAGACCCTCGAGGATATCCGGCAGCGCGGTGTAAAAGAAATAGGCACCGAGGGCGGCAGCCTGTACACCCTGCTTGCCTCGAGCATGGAGGGCGAATCGGCGTGGCCGGCACCGGTTCAGACCGCGAACGATTACCTCGGTGACGGCAACTGGGGTCTGGGCATGCTCCGCACCGGCATCTACCCGGCGGAGGCGCTCGAAAACGAGTGGTACATTGACGCCGCCGCGGTACCCGAGGATTTTGCGCCGAAGACTCTGAGCCTCTTTTTGAGTTATTGTGCCCGCTACGACCGCGAGCCGACGGCGCTGAACTACGGCTACTGGTCTACCATTCCCACGCTCATTGAGCAGGTGCCGCCGCTGGGTGCGGTGCGCGCCAAGTTCGGCTCTTGGCAGGCGACCCTGCATCGCGGACGCGCACAGATTGCCCGCGAGTTGCGCCTGTGGACGAGGAATGAAGCAAACGCAGCTGCCGCTGAGGAGCTTGAGCTCCTCGACGCTGAGCTGTCTAACGCAGAGCTCACCGAGGCAGAACTAGCAGAGCTGGATACCCCCGACAATTCCCCCGCGGACAACTCCCCCGCGGACGCACCCGCAGAGCCGGTAGAACCTACAGAGCCCGCGCGTCTGAGCGCCCGCGAACTCACCGAGCAGGGCATCGGCGTGGTGCAGACCGCCCACACCGACCTGGCGGCGTACCATCGCACCCAGTGGGAGCAGACGGTGGATGTCTTCGGCGAACGCCTCGCGCAGCTTGCCTGGAACCGCCGCCTGAGCACCTACTACTTCTTCGACGGTGCCTGCCTGGAAGACGCCGACCCGACCCCCGTGGTGACGGTCTTCCGCTCCCCCACCGGCTTCCTCTGCGAGCTTGAACCCACCGCCGAGGCGCTACCCGCCTTCGACCCGGAGTTCCTGCAGGAGCACGGCTGGAGGCACCCGGTGCCGGTGCATGCGCTGTGGAACCTGCACGCGCTCGACCCGCTGGAGGCAGCTGCCGCCGTCATCGAGGCGATGCGTTCGGGTTGCGGTTGTGAACGCTGGGATTTCTACCGCACCGATGACGACAACGACCCGCTTGCCGAAGAGGCTGAGATGGCTTCCGTCTAAGCAAGCACTCCCGCAAGCCTCTCGTCGGGTTCATCCCTGGAGACAGCGAAAGCCCGCGTCCCCGCTCCCTGAGAGGAGCAGGTGACGCGGGCTTTACGCATGCGCGGGAAACCAGCTGTGGCAGCCGGTACCGATAGCCGGCGCAGATAGTAGATGCGGCTTAGCGTGCCGAGAAGATTTCGGACGCCTCCACAATCGCAATCTGCGCGGTGCGGGTCGAAATCGCCTCGTGGCGGCGTGCATCCGCGCGGCGCTTGAAGAACCAGCCGATACCGAGAATCGCGAACCAGACGGGCATCGCGAGCAGACCCCTGAGGGTTTCTTCATCCATGGTCAGCACACCGATGGTGAAGGCGAAGAATACCAGCGACAGCCAGGCGGAGAAACGGCCGCCGGGCAGGCGGAACTTCGACTTCTCGTGACGTGACGGGAACTTCTTGCGGTACATCAGGTAGCTGACCATGATCATCGCCCACGCGAAAATCACGAGTACCGCAGCCACGGTGGTGACCAGGTTGAACGCGCTAGAAATCGAGTCACCCGCGTAGAGCAGCACGATGGAGGACAGCATCATCACGGCGGAGAGAAACAGCGCGTTACGCGGCACACCGTTCTTAGAGATCTTGCCCAGGAACTGCGGGGCGCTGCGCTCGCGCGCCAGACCGAATGCCATGCGCGAGGTGGAGAAGATACCGGAGTTCGCCGAGGAGGTTGCGCTGGTAATCACCACGAAGTTGATGATGTGCGCGGCGATACCCAGGCCCGCCAGGGTGAACATGGCGACGAAGGGGCTCTTATCGGGGCTGACGAGGCGCCAGGGGGTAACCATCAGAATGGTGACGAGCGCACCCACGTAGAAGACCATAATACGTACCGGCACGGCGTTGATTGCCCTGGGCAGGGTCTTTTCGGGGTCCTTGGTTTCTGCCGCCGTGGTACCGACGAGCTCTGAGCCCATGAACGCGAAGACGGCAATCTGGAACGCGCCGAGGAAGCCAATCAGGTGGTTGGGGAACATACCGCCGTCGTTCCAGAGGTTTGCGACGGATGCCTGCGCGCCACTGGGTGAGGTGAAGCCGATAGCGACCATGGCGCCACCAACAATAATCAGGGCAACGATGGCGACAATCTTAATCATGGAGAACCAGAATTCGATTTCGCCGAAGTTCTTCACGGACACCAGGTTCAGGGTCAGCAGAACGCCGATGACGGCGAGCGCCGGAATCCATGCCTGCAGGTCGGGCCACCACATACGCAGGTAGCCGACGATTGCGATGATGTCCGCGACGGCGGTAACCACCCACATGAACCAGTAGGACCAGCCGAGGAAGAACCCAGCCATGGGGCCGACCAGATCGGTGGTGAAGTCGGAGAAGGACTTGTACCTCAGGTTGGAGAGGAGGATCTCGCCCATGGCTCGCAGCACCAGGAAGATGAAGGCACCGATGAGCATGTACACGAAGATGACGGAGGGCCCTGCCAGGGAGATAGCGCGGCCGGAGCCCATGAACAGGCCCGTACCGATGGCACCGCCAATGGCAATGAGCTGGATGTGGCGGTTGCTTAGACCACGGTGTAGTCGCTCTCCCTGCTCGGGAGCTTTAGGATTCAGGCTGACGTTGTTCTGTTCAGTCACGACGTCCTCTTTTCAGCGGTTGTACCCCGTACCGCATGCACCCCTTGCTTATAATGAGAATCATTAAAATTCAGGGGGTATAGCTAGTGCATGAATATGCGGCCGTTGCTTTGCGGGGTGTCCCCGGATTTCGGGGCGCGGCTGGGGCTCCATGCCAGTTACCGCGCGGTACTCGGAAGTGTCACGCTATCGACTAACGCGAAGTTTTTCTGGGAGCTCTCGCAGCTACTTGGATAGTTATTCTACAGGTGTTCAGGGTGCAAGAACAGGTTTTGACACGAAAAAAGTGACTTATCTCTATTATTGAAATCACATCAAGAGATGCAGAAATGCCGCCTAGCACCCGACCAAGGGACGCAAGAAAGCCCCGCTTCCGCATCCAAAAGAATGCAGAAACGGGGCTTGAACGCCACACCAACACGTGCCGAAGAAAGAGCAGAAACTACTTCTGACCAGCCTCTTCAACAGTGTTTTCAGAAGCCACCACGCGTGCACGCTTTGCAGCGTGACGGCGAGTTAGAATCTCGTAGCCAATAGCCAGGGCAATGAACCAAACGGGGGTCAGAGCCAGACCGACAGCGGTATCCGGGTACAGGCTCAGGGCGTAAACCATGACAGCGAAGAAGACCAGGCCAAACCAGCTCATGCCGATGCCCCAGGGCATCTTATACTCGGACGCTTCGTGGCGCTCCGGGAACTTCTTGCGGTACACCAGGTACGCAATCAGGATCATGCTCCAGGTGAAGATACCCATCATCGACGCCACCGAGGTCACCACGGTGAACGCCTCCATAATGCCGTTGCCCGCATAGAGCATGACCAGGCTAAACAGCAGCATCACGGTGGTCAGGTACAGGGCGTTCGCGGGCACACCGTTCTTGGTGAGCTTGCCCAGTGCGGAGGGTGCGGCGCCGTCGTGCGCCAGGCCGTACACCATGCGGGAGGTCGAGAAAATACCGGAGTTCGCCGAGGACGCCGCGGAGGTCAGCACCACAAAGTTCACCAGGGAGGCGGCAATACCAATGCCAGCCAGGGAGAACATGCCCACGAAGGGGCTCATGGACTTATCCAGCTTGTCCCAGGGGGTGACGGCGAGGATGGTCAGCAGCGGCATAGCATAGAAGAGGCCAATGCGGAAGGGCACCGCGTTAATTGCCTTGGGCAGGGTGCGTTCGGGGTGCTCGGTTTCCGCAACGGCGGCACCGACCAGCTCAGCGCCCACGAAAGCGAAAAGCGCAATCTGGAAGGCGCCCAGGAAGCCGGTCAGACCCTGAGTGAAGATGCCGCTACCGGAGGGGCCGGGGTGATCCCAGAGGTTCGTCACGGAGGCGACAGTACCGTCGGGCGAGGTGAAGCTGAAGGCGACCATGAGCGCACCCACCACAATGAGCAGCACAATGGCGACGATTTTAATGACGGCGAACCAGAATTCGATTTCGCCGAAGTTCTTCACCGAGGGCAGGTTCAGCAGCAGCAGAGCCACGATAACGGTCAGCGCCGGAATGAACTTGGGCACGTCAGGTAGCCAGTATTGCACGTAGCCGGTGATTGCGATGACGTCCGCAATACCGGTGACAACCCAGAAGAACCAATACGACCAGCCGACGAAGAAGCCGGCGCGAAGACCAAGAATGTCGGTAATGAAGTCGGTGAAGGACTTGTACTTGGGGTTGGAAAGCAGAATCTCGCCCATGGCGCGCAGCACGAAGTAGATGACGCTACCGATAATTGCGTAGACGAAGACGATGGAGGGGCCGGTCAGGGCAATGGTCTTCGCCGAGCCGAGGAAGAGGCCGGTACCGATGGCACCGCCAATTGCGATCAGCTGGATGTGTCGGTAGCTGAGTCCGCGCTGGAGCTTGGAGTGCTCCGCTTCGGAGTCTAGGCCGGTGACGGAGTTGTGCGGCGTTGGCTGCTGTGTCACGTATTTCTCTTTCCTGCGTCGGTTCGCCGTAGTTTGGTGTGGGCGGTTCCGGGTGGTTGGTATTCATGCATATTTCTTGGCGGCAAGAAGGAGGGGCGCCTCGCGTTTCCTCAGCCTGCGCGGTGCGCTTGAGCTTGTGGACTCCGATTTTGCGGGGCTTCCGGATTCCTGCATCACCAATAGTGAATTATGCAGAGAATGCATAATTTCAAATTTTACCCCCTCATACCCACATAAGCACAAGGAATCCAACAGGAGATAGGGGTGTAGATGCCCAAAAATTTCTATGGGCGAATTTTGCACCGTTCCGAGGTGGGTGTTTCGAGGCGGGGTTCGTACCGCCGAAAAATATTTAGAAACTTTACAAGGAAAACTTTACAAAGCATGGAACCGGGTCTAGAGTAGAAACCGTTCAACAAAACCTAACCAACCAACCACAGAACAGAAGGACAACATCATGGGCAAGTTCTCCAACGCAGCACTACGCCTCACCGCCGGCGCACTCATCCTCGACGCAGGCGTCAAGAAGCTCAAGGCAGACGAAGGCACCTACGCCTTCCTGCAGCAGATGGCGGCAAGCGGCGTTCCCGCAGTCTCCAAGCTGGACGCAGCAACCTTCGGTAAGCTCATCTCCGGCGCAGAGACCGCACTCGGCGCAACCCTGCTGACCCCCTTCATCCCCGCACGACTGGCGGGCGCAGGCCTGACCGCATTCGCGGCAAACCTGATGACCATGTACTTCCGCAACCCGGACATGCACGACGCGACCTTCCGCCCCACCCAGGACGGCCAGCAGCTCGCAAACAACATCGTGATGCTCGGCGCGGGTCTGGCACTGCTGGGCTCCAAGAAGTAAGGCCCTCCTCTTAGCTCACTCCTCAAGCAACCTCTCTTTAGTGCGGTGGGAACCTTCCGGTTCCCACC
>ERZ772935.37-NODE-37-length-56519-cov-5.217094_pt1 | contig 56519 bp, 64 predicted proteins | sample MGYA00511683_ERZ772935 | MGnify/ENA primary metagenome ERZ772935 (study PRJEB29015, sample SAMEA2738086) | human oral metagenome | biome: human oral; feature: human-associated habitat; material: saliva | place: China | collected 2228 ...
GGTGAGCATCAATTCTCCCCTTCGGTGGTGATGAGACGGGCGTGCTTCGCGAGTTCGTACTTATCGATGATGCGGTGCTCGAGGGTGGTGCTGCCGTTGTCGGAGTCGAAGCCGTTGACCGCAAGGGCGATCACATCGCCGTAGTGAGCAACATCACCGTTCTCCAGGGGGAGTGAGCCATCACTGCGGACCACGGAACCCACATAGTCAGCGACGACCTCTTTGTGAGCGTTGGTGTAGACGACGACAGCCAGGACATCGAGCCACTTGTCGTCGCAAGGCTCGACGGCGAAGATCGGGATAGTGACGCAGCGGAACAGGTAGCCGGGGTTGCGGAGGACCTCGATACGAGTGAGGGATCCGTCACTGAGATAGGGCTTGATGAGCAGGCTGGCGACGTGCTCACCATCGACGGTGAGACGCTGCTCACTTACGGCATGGAGGGTGTTCGTATAGATGATGAGGTCGCCGACCCACAACTCGTCGGCTGTCTTGAGAACGGATTGCATATTGATTCCTCTCGGTTGCGTGGACGGCTCCAGTATAGGTCCATTCGAGGAGGCAGAGCGATAGACTGCGAGTGAGTAATACCTTCTTGACTTCAGGAGTCTGCGATGCTAGGCACTGAGCCGCCCCAGACGCCCTATGCGAGGGTCGTGGGGCAGATTCTCACGCCGGACGACATGCGCCCGGCCGGCGACGTCACAGTCGTCTTCACGTACGGGCCCTATGTCGTCTCCTACGGTACGGCCTACATCGAGCGCAGGGTCGAGGTGGGTGTCGATCCATCTGGGGCGCTCTACGACCCGGCCACAGGCAAGAGCTACATCGATCTGATCGCCCCGGGCGCCGGTGTAACACCGGCCGGGCAGTGGTTGTGGCACATCGACGTCGTCGCGAGCGGGGACTACCTGCTCCAGGGCGACCTGGCACTTCGACAGGGCACGGTGGTGGACGTCGCGAGCGTCCTGACGAATGGCGATGGCATGCTGGCCAACCCGTTCGCCCGCCAGAGACCGGCCGCAGGGGGCGCGGGAGCCGCCAACCCGGCGCTGCCCGGTCCAACCCCGCCCGCGGAGGGGCTGGAGGGGCTCACGGCGCGTGTCGAGAACCTCACACAGGCACTCAACGGGCTGAGGACTGAGATCGCGGACAACAAGAGGGCGATCGATGAGCTGAAGGCGCAGCCCCCGGGCGACGGGGACGGCAACGAGGTCGAGATGATCGACAACGGCGACGGAACAGTGACGTACAAGGACAAGACCGTGCCGCAGGGCACGCCGGAGGGCTGAGTTATGGCGAAGCAGTTCGTGGGGAAGGCCACAAGTTACACAGCCGAGGGAGCGGATGCTCGGTTCATCGACAACGACGAGCAGACTCAGGCGCTCAACACACTGCGGAACGAGGTGCCCGGTCTTGCGGATGCAAGAATCGAGGCCCGCATCGAGGCGTACAAGCAGGAGGTCAACGCCAGGTTCGCCCTCAAGAGCGCTCTGGACGGCCTTCTGAAAGCCGCGGACGCCGCTGCCACTTACGCCCCCAAGGCGGCGCTGGAGGGGCTCCTGAAGGCCTCTGACGCAGCCGCCTCCTATGCGGCCAAGGGCGATCTGACAGCAGCCAAGGAGGCGCTGGAGAAGGGCCTGAAGGACAACGCAGACGCCGATGCCCGCAGGTGGAGCATCATCAGCGCCAACAAGACGGATGTCGCCGACCTGAAGACCCGGGTGAAGGCCCTTGAGGACAAGCCCGCCGCCCCCGGGGGCCATGGCGGAGGCGTGCAGGCGGGCGACACGGGCTGGGTGGATATCGCCCAGGGCCAGGTCGGCGCGGGGCAGTACCAGTACCGTGTCGTCGGGGCCACGATGTTCCTCCGGAAGGCTGGTGATGAGTGGCGGGCGCTCCCGAAGCCCACGAAGACCGTGACCCATATCGCCACGCTGCCGCAGACCTACGGGAAACTGGAGCGGGCGAGCACGCTGGTCGTCAAGAAGGGCGACCCGGCGCAGGGCAAGCAGGACGAATGGACCTCGGATGGCTCGATGATCGAGATCTGGCCGAACTGGACCATGAAGTACACATGTATGGACCTCCAAGGCACCTACGCCATGGATGTGCTGGTGACCTCGGTTGAGAAGCCGCTGCTCACCCCGGCTCAGCCCGGCGGGGGCATCACCGAGGAGATGCTCAACCAGAAGATCGACGAGCTCAAGACCGGTCTTGAGGCGAAGATCTCCGCGGCCACGTCCGAGATCGCCGTCACCAAAGCCGGGATGAGCGGAGTGAGGGACAAGGTCACAACTCTGGAGACTACGGTCGGGGATCACACTTCACGGATCACCGCACTGGAGAACACGCCGGGCGGCGGGGCTGCGACGGGCGCGACAGTTCTGGTGCTCGGCCCGACAGAGGCCGTACCGGTGGGCACCAAACCCGGCACGGTGATCGTGCGGAGGAGCAACTGATGGCTGCGCCCACATGGGTCAAGCAGATCAAGGTTACCGGAGGCAGCCCGAGGCAGCCCGCCCCCGTGTCGTTGCTCACCTCTGGCGAGAGGGGCGTCGCGCACGATGACTGGGTAGTCATCATCCAGGGCGGCCAGTTCGGCAGCCAGGGCGTCCCTGCGTTCATCTCCGCACCGAACTCAGGTTGGCGCGGCAACCAGGCGACCGGAGTTGTTAGCCGCAGCCTGGGCGTGTGGGCGAAGAAGGTCGATGACGTCGAGGAGTTCTCGCAGCCCCTCGCCGTCGGGGACCCGCGCTCCTCCTACACCGGTCGTCAACTCGCCACCGTCCTGGTGCTCGACGGTAAGACGGTGAAGTCCTTCAACTTCTCCGACGGCGTGACGATTAACACGACTAAAAGTAACCAGATCATGACGGCGGTCGCGAAGGCGAATAAGCCGCACCTGCTCGTGTCGCTCCAGCACTACACGAGCGGAGATCACGCAAGGCAGTTCGAGGGTGCCATCCAGACGGTCGATGACGGGCAGAAGACGGTGCAGCCCACCCCGAACTCATCGAGCTCGATCCTGGTGGGGTGGGCCGACAAGGACTACGCCTTCACGGACGCTTCGATCCAGACCTGTGTTGCCGTCTGGCCCTTCACGGCCGAGGGACTGGACCCCACTCCTCCGACCGCGGAGAAGCACGAGAACTGGTACGTCATCGGCGAGGACGACACGCACCGAGATCAGTACGCAGCGCTGACGGTGATCGGAGATGACGGTCAGGAGAAGGGCACCATGTCGATGGCGGCCATGCCGAGGGGCCTCGCGACCTGGCAGGGGCTCATCGACTGGGACAGGAGCGCCCAGAACGGCGAGGAGAACACGGACGGATTCTTCGTGGCTCACAGGGGCGGCAGCCGGTCGTGGGTGGAGCACACTGAGAATGCTTACACGCAATCCGTGTCGTTCGGGGTGGACGCTCTGGAGTTCTCCTGCAATGAATCGTCAGATGGGGTGTGGTTCGGTCTGCACAATGCGACCTTCGAGTCCCTAGGTGGCCCCAAGACCGACCCTCACACCATGACGTGGGAGGAGATCAAGGCCGCTGTGCCGACGGACAAGCTTCCGGCGCGTCTGGACTGGCTGCTCGACAGGTACGGGCAGACTCACTGCCTGGTCATCGACCCGAAGTACCGGGCTGGGGAGTGGAAGAGGCTACTCAAGTACATCACCGACAGGAACGTGACTCCAGCGCAGATCGTTATTAAGTACTATGGCGATTCTAATTGGCTGTTCGAGCAGGCGAAGGCCGAGGGCTGCGGGGCCTGGGGCTACGCCTACACGTCGAACACCACTGAGCCCTGGTACGAGACCTTCAAGAGCTCGACTGGGCCATTGGATTTCCTGTCAATGCAGTGGGACGCGCCGGCGAACGTGGTGAACGACCTTCGGGCCTCGAACAAGCCCGTGGTCGCTCACATCCTCGACGACCAGACTCAGTACGTCAAAGCAGCCCGAAAGGGCATGCGCTCGGCGATTGTAGCCGGTATCAAGGGCGTTCTCCAACGCCAGTGCTGATCACCAGAGGCTAATGACAAGATCGGGTTTGATGTCGTCGGGGCTTCCGGGCCGGGGCTGTGTGTCCCAGATCCGGGAGCCCCAATAGGTTTCACCGTGCTCGTAAAGGTCTTCGAGCATCGAGCCGCAGACATTAACTCGCCTGAAGCCGTCCTCCGGACTCACTATCGACACGGGCAGGTCACCCTCATGCAGGCGCACCTCTTCGAGCTCGGCGATGAGGTCGGAGCAAGTCAGCACGCGATCGGGCCCGGCCTTCGACTCCATCGAGTCCAGGCAGTACGAGCGGTCGCAGTCCTCGTTGCTGGGCTCGACAGGGGCGGGGGAGGGCACGTCCTTCGTGGTGATGATCGGAGAGGCGTTCTCAGCCTTCTTGGTGGGCTTCTGGACCTCGACACGAGCGGAATCCATCTGGAACCGGGAAACGGCTTTGGCGAGCCTGCCGAGGGCCTTCTCGTAGGACGACAGGGCGAACTCCGTGAACGACAGGGGCTTGGTCTTGATGACGCGGGCCTTCCGGGCGCGCCTGACTACCTTGAAGGGGCTGACCCTCAGGTCCATCCTCTGGCCGCCCGCGGTCTTGATGGCGGCGGTCCGGTCGAGATTCATGTGGAAGAATGTGTGCTTGCGCTGGCCGAAGTAGAACTTGTCGCCTCTGCGGAGCTCGCACATCATGACGCGTTCGATCTCCTCGGTGAACTCCTCGTCATCTTCATCGATGAACTCGACAACGTTGAGGTACGAGTCTTCCGACATGGCGATGATGAAGGGTTTGTAGGAGGGGGTCATGACCCAGAACTGGATGAGGTCGAGGCTCTCGCACGAGTATCGGGGGTCCGACAGGACCCGGCAGTCGCCGAGCCCCTTGATCTCGATGAAGTCCCGCTTCACGATGCCCCAGCAGTGGACGGGGCGGACCTTACGTGCCATTTTGTGGTTCCTCTCGGTGTCGAAGTCTGGTGTCGGTCGGGTGATGGCGACATCCGGTTGACCGACAGGCGTAACCCTAGCACGGCTCTCCGACAGGGACAACATCCAGGATCGTGACGTGCCGCACACGCGCCCCTACGCGTACGCGCGTACGTGCGCGCGCAGGAAACCCCAAATTCGCTTTTATATACTCCGCATAGAAAAGTATGAATCCCGTACAGTAATCTACCCCCACAACAAAGAATTTTGCGTAAAAAATTATACTAATCTCTCTTAATATTATATACTAAATATATACTATATACGTTATTATATTATATATTACGAAGAGAGTTAGAGAGTAATGTAGGTACGTACCTACCTTTGTTTCGACAACCCCGACTTCTTCCTGTCGTTCCAATCAAAAGCCCCTGTCGAGTTCTTCCTCGGCCGACCGGTCGGTTGAATACAATGGGCGCTACAAAAATGAGATTTTCAGGACTTGAGTCCTAATATTTCAGGTTTTGACCTTCGAGCCCTAAAAATGAACAAAGGTAAATTTCTATATGTCAAGGGAACTTGACATCAACATCATGTATTCAACCGAGCGGTCAGTATAAGCCTTAGAGTGTGCGCAAGAGCACAGAAATCTCCTGGCCCTGTCGTCCTCTGTCGGGCCGCATGTGGTACAGTTCTATCCGCGACATCCGGGCAACGGGATTAGAACCATCACAACTTCGGAGAGGATCCGACATGCCATTCGTAGCCGGGAAGGACCAGCGGGCCGAGCGCGCTCGGTACAGGGAGGACGAGCTCGTTGTTGAACGAGCCAAGTACGCCGCTGAGCTCCTCAGGAAGCGCATCAGGCGCGAGGGGGTCATTCAGGCCCAGTACCCGCAGGTCTTCGGGTTCAAGGCCCAGCAGACGATCCACAACCACTTCCGCTCAGGGAAGGTCACGCTGATCGATCTCATCCGCATCGTCAGCACCCCGGGGTTCGACATCAGCATCGATGACGTGCTCCGGACGGCCATCAGCATCATCCAGAGCACCGCGGATGTCGAGCTCGATGAGGAGCCCGCTCCCAGGCCGAGGAGGCGTCGTAAGCCGAAGAAGGACCAGGAGGCCAAGCTCACGACGGAGAAGGCTCCTGAGAGGCCGATGCTGAAGGGGACCGAGGTCGATGAGGAACTCCTCCTGTCGAAGGACTACAGCCGGTTCGCCAACCTCTTCAAGCAGGCCTTCGGAGAGGAGGACGACTGATGGCGCGTAACCTGGAGGACGACCTGAACGAGAAGATCGACAGGGCCATTCTGGAGGAGGCGCAGAAGCCCCGCAGGGAGCGCATGTCGAACGTTGCACTGGGCCGGATGTTTGACGTTCATGAGACAACCATCAGGAGACACAAGCAAGCACTCCAGAAAGCGCTCAGGCTTCCTGTCGAGCAGGACAGGGACGAGTTCTTCGACATCCCGGTCAACGCCATCACGCAGCGCAGGCGGACCGTTAGGCTGGAGGACGGATCCTATGAGCGAGTCACCTACAACCCCGCTGTCGCCGTCGCTGAGGACGTCCGTGAGGCCTCCTACGAGGAGCTGGAGAAGGTGTTCGACCGGGCTGTGCTCTCGGTGGCTCCCAAGGTCGAGGCGGACCGGCCCAAGACGCTAGTCGTGTGCCTGTCGGACTTCCAGGTGGGCAAGACGGACAGCCTCGGCGGGACGCAGGAGACCGTGAACCGCGTCATGTCCACTCTCAAGCGGATCACTGAGTGGATTCAGGCCGAGGGCTCCTACGAGGAGATCATCGTTGCCGATGTCGGGGATGTCTGTGAGGGCTTCTGGAACGTCACCTCACAGCAGCAGACCAACGACCTGTCGCTCACGGATCAGATTCGCGTTGCTCAGCGTCTGATGGCCGAGGCGGTCGCCATGCTGGCTCCACTGTGTACTCGGATGACGTACGTGTCGATCCCTTCGAACCACTGCGCTGTGCGGGCGGGCAGAGGCAATGACAACCGGGCCAATTCGCCGGACGACGACTTCGGACTCTTGATCGCAGACACCATTCAGGCAATCATGTCGGGCCGGGAGCCGTTCAGCCATGTGAATTTCGCCAAGCCCCAGAAGTGGGAGGAGGCCGTAACTGTCGAGACCGTTGATGGGACCGCCGTGGGCTTCACTCACGGCCATCTGGCGGGTGCTCAGGCGAAGATACCTTCCTGGTTCCGAGACCTCGCATTCGGGCACCGTAGTGGCCTTCACGAGGCTTCGATCCTGGTCCATGGACACTTCCACAACTTCGGCGTGTCGCTTGTGGGAGACAACAAGTTCATCATCGGCTGCCCGACCGCGGACAACGGCTCCTCGTGGTTCACGAACCGCACTGGCGACGTAACTGATCCGGCCCTGTTGACTTTCGAGGTTCAGGACAAAAAGGCCAAGAGGTGGGAGCTCTGGTACGAGTGATCTTTGTTGTAGGTTTCCTCGTGGTCGTGGCATTCGTCATGATCGCTGACGAATACAAGGATGATCAGTGATGTTGTGGTCATTCTCAGTTCTCGCGGCGTGCATCCTGTCGGGCGGGCTCGGATATTTCGTCGGGTCGGAGGTGAAGGGGATGCGTGATGAGGCCATCTTCGCGGCGTTCCTCAAGGAGGTCTCCGACGAGTCCGAGCAGATGAAACTGCTACTGGATTTGGATGACTGATGAAGGGTCGTTCGGTTCCGGCCCTCAGCGCCCTGTCGTACGCTTATGGTAGAGGGCTGGGGGCCGAGTCGGTCGAGGAGCTTTTGGGTTTTTGGGCCTGTTATGTTTTCGGTTCCCAGTGGCGAGTGATAGGAATTCTTAATGAAAAGAACCGCAGAAGAGCAGAAGGCCATTGATCTTCAGAGGAAGAGCCTGGTAATCCGGGCTCTTCTGAGGGGCAAGCCACGCAGCGAGGTGGCAGAGAGGTTCCAGCTCTCCGAGGCGGAGGTCTTCCGCATTGAAGAGGACTACTACTCCAGCCAGGAGTCGCTTTCTGAGCACGCCCAGCTCATGAAGCAGCTCACCCGTCTTGAGAAGCTCTTGGATGCGCTCTGGGACTCTGTCGTCGAGAATCCCCTGGCGACCAACCCTGACAACGTCAAGACGGCTCTGGCGACCATCGAGGCGGTTAGCGATCTGGCTGGGTTGAAGAAGACGAAGGTCGAGGCGGAGATCAAGCTTATCCAGCAGCAGCAGATTCCGATCATCGTCGCCTTTGTCGAGTCAGTCCAGAACAACATGGAGCAGCATTTGTTTCCCCTTCTTACAAAACGGGGGCAGAAGCAACTCGAAGCGCACCGTGAGGAGTGGCTCGCTGATGCCACCTCCAACTCGGCTAGTATCTTGGAGGAGCCCAAGGCCGATATGACCATCTGAGTGTGGGCAATAGCACACTCTGAAAGGCCAACAGGCTTCTAAGGTGTGCTACTATTATCCATGCAGGCAGGGGGTTGCGACCCGCTTCGGCGGCCCCTGGAGCGTTTAGCCTTTCGGCTCTCGCCCATCTGGTGTTTTCGGTTCCGCCAGATGGGCGATCCTGTTTTTATAGACTTGTCTCGAAGGAGGACCGATGGCGGAGAAGATAGACTTCCGGGCTGTCGCAGATCAGTTCGGTACGCGCTCTCACGAGCGGGCGATGCGGGAAGACCCTGTTCTCTGGGCCCAGGACCGGCTCGGAGATCATTTGTGGTCGAAGCAGCGTGAGGTTCTTCACTCTTTGCAGACTAATAAGCGAACCCTTGTCGCATCTTGTCACGCTTCGGGTAAGACTTTTCTCGCCTCCCGGGCTATCGGGTGGTGGCTCGACGTGCACCCGCACGATCCTACTGAGACTCGCGTGATCACCACGGCGCCCTCGTGGAACCAGGTGAAGAACGTCATGTGGTCCTATGTCGAGGACCTCCAGTCCAAGGCGAACATGCCGGGGCGTATCACCGGTAAGGCGGAGTGGACCTTCCCCGGGTTCAAGACGGCCACTGCGTTCGGTCGCAAACCGGCTGACTACGATGAGTCCACCTTCCAGGGGTTCCACTCCACCTACGTTCTCGCCGTTGTCGATGAGGCTGGTGGCGTGGCGGAGAACATCTTCACCTCTGTCGAGACCATCACCACGAACAAGCATGCGCGTATCCTCGCCATCGCGAACCCGGACGACCCGAACTCGTACATGGCAAAGATCTGGCGTGACGAGTCGAAGCTTCCACCCTCTGAGCGGAAGTGGAACCTCATCACCATCTCGGCCTTCGACACGCCGAACTTCACCGGAGAGGAGGTGCCCGAGAAGGCTCAGGACAACCTGCTCCAGAAGGAGTGGGTCGAGGACGCCGAGCGTCGCTGGGGCAAGGACGATCCCCGGTATGTGTCGAAAGTCCTCGCCAGGTTTCCCGACATTGGTGACGACGGGCTATTCAACCTTGGTCGGGTTCTCCAGTCCATGAACGAGTGGGCTGACGACGAGTGGAACACGACCGCCCCGATCCACATCGGCGTTGACGTCGGCCTGTCCACCACTGGTGACTTCAGCGTGATCTCCACCTGTCAGGACGGCCATGTCGAGGTCGTCGAGCGTGTGAAGGGCTACGACGGGAACAGGCTCTCCAGGCTCATCGGGCAGCACGCCAAGCGCCTGAGGGCGGAGGGACTCGACGTGGACATTCGCATCGACGCTGTGGGTGTCGGACGAGGTGTCCAGGCCGTCATCGACAACCATGTGCCCGAAGAGATTCCGATCTACTGGATCGTCGGCAACGCGGCTTCCCCGGACAATCTGAAGTGGTACAACTTCCGCGCCGCGATGTACGACTCCGTCGCTCAGGCGATCAACCTCGGCACTCTGTCGGTTCCGCCCGATGAGGCTGCTGGGGAGAAGACTGAGGGGCTCTTCGATGAGTTCCGCTCGATCTTATATGAGTACAGGGGGACCAAGCTCCTGATCCGTGGGAAGGACGAGCTGAAGAGGAAGGGCGAGCCCTCTCCTGACGTTCTGGACTCGATCTGCTACGCGGCGATGCCGAGTAATCTCCTAACAGATGGGGCCGACTCTCTCATCGAGGCTGATACTCTAATGGAGAGTACGGAATCCGAGTACTCACCTATAGACGAGTGGGGTAACGAGGAGTGGACCTTCGCCCCAGCCTGAGGAGTTGAACTGTGAAATTTGGCACATTTCAGATTGGCGGGTCCACCCAGCGCGTCCAGGCTCGGTTGACCGAGGCCTCCAAGGCGTACGCAGCGGTCACCCGCGGGGCTGTCGCGTCGCTTAATCGGGAGGACGTCGGTTGGTCCCGCTGGGGCGATGAGGATGCCACCTCCGATGTGGTATCCCTCTCAGTCATCAAGGAGCACTCGCTGAGGGCCCGTAGACTCGCCGCCTACAACCCGCTCGTCAAGCGAGGTATCGGCATCCGCAACGCATATATGTGGAGTGAGATTCCTCGCATTTCCGGGATCAAGACTCCGGAGACCGCGGCGCTATACGACACCGTTCTCTCCCGCACGGCCCGTGCCCGGGACGAGGCGGCCTTCTGCACCGATGGCATCGTGCTCTACACCGTCCGTCGGACCGACAAGCGAGTGGCTCCCGTACCCTTATCGCGCATCCGTGGCATCGCCCGGGCCCTGGATGCGACTGACGAAGCAGACATCTTCGCCTTCCTGATTGATCCTGTGCCCGTGTCGGACACCCTCTCTCAGAATGAGCAGGAGCGGCGCAAGCCCGAGTGGCATGTCGTCAACGGCAAGGACTGGGCGCCCATCAAGGACGAGAAGGGCTACAGGACCGTCCACGACGACCGGGTCGTCTACGAGATGGTCAACAGGCAGATCGGCGAGCAGTGGGGCAAGCCCGAACTCATGGGTGCCGTCTACTGGGCGCAGGCCTACAAAGAGTTCCTTGAGGCCAGTCACGTCATGACCAAGGCCCTCGCCAGAATTGCGTTCAAAGTCACATCGGCTACGGCCAAGCAGCAGCAGGCCGTTATTCAGCAGATGTCGAACGCTCAAGGCATCGGCGGCCTCGCCTCGCTCGGTGCGGGACAGGAGTTCACCGCCGTTTCCAAGGCTGGAGCGGGCATCGACTTCGGGGCGGGTACACCGCTCGCCTCCATGGTCGCCAGCGCGCTCGACGTGCCCCTGTCGGTCCTCCTCACGGATGGCTCGGCCGGCGGGCGACAGGGCGCTGAGACTGCCCTGGAGGATCCCACCTTCAAGGCTTTCGAGTTCCGCAGGCAGATTCACAAGAGTCTCATCCAGAAGATTTTTCTGGCTCTTGGCAGGAAGGTCGAGGTCGAGCTCGCACCCCTGTCGAACGAGCTCATTCAGCGCTGGGGTCAGGTCGTTACCCTAGGTCTTCAGAACGGAATCCTCCACAAGACTGAGGCGCGCAGCCTCTTCCTCGATAGGCTCCAGCCGATCAATGCCAGGCCGATCAATGATCTGCCTGTGTCGGAGGAGATTCTCGCTGCGAAGAGTCTTGCCGATCCCAACGCCGTGCAGGACAGCGTCGCCAAGAAGAGCAACTCTCGCACCGGTGTGGGTGCCATGTCGGATGGTACGAACGCCAACCGCGACGAGGCCAGTGGCGAGACACTCGCCTGAATGAAAAGGAGTTCCTGAAATGCGCACGGAGTACAAGTCCGCTTTCCACGGAGGGGTGACCGCTCTTCTGGAGGCGGCCACTCCTGATGTGCTGTCCGGGGAGAAGCCCGGTCGGTACCGCATTCGAATCATCTGCCCGGGTCAGGGCTCCAGCGGCACCTACTCGGAAGCCAACATCGCCGCCTCTGTCGGGCACTTCCCCGCTGGGACGCAGATGTTCATGGATCACCCGTCGAAGGATGAGGACATGAACCGCCCCGAGCGATCTGTGAAGGACCTTGCGGGGCGGCTGGTGACTGACGCCGTTGTCGGTCTCGATGGAGCACTATACGCGGAGTGCGAGGTGTATCCGTCCTTCAACGACATCATTCGCGAGAAGTGGCAGGACATTGGAGTGTCGATCAACGCCTGGTCGGAGAACGGTCTGGACGCCGACGGCATTGTACCGGTATTCGATGGGGTCACTTCTGTAGACTTCGTAACGAAGGCGGGCGCAGGTGGCGCTTTGCTGGAGGTGCTGGAATCCCAGCGCGTCAGTTCCGATGAGGAGAACCATATGAACGAGGAGACGATCCGTCAGGCCATCGCCACTGCGGTGACCGAGGCTCTCGCCCCGCTTCTTGAGCTTCTCGCCAAGGACAATCTTCCGGGAGAGCAGCCGGTCGCCCCTGAGGCTCCCGCCGGCGAGGCCCCGGGCGAGGACCCTGAGCGGAAGCCTGAGGAGCCCGCGGACAAGCCCGAGGCCCCTGAGCCGACCCCCGAGCGCAAGCCCGAGGCGCCCGGCGAGAAGACCGACGATAAGCCGCCCGCCGCTTCGGGTGAGAAGAAGCCCAATGACGACGAGGACGAGAAGAAGCGCAAGGCCCGCAAGGAGTCCGCTGCTGAGGCCTTCGTCATCGCCACCCGCCTGCTCGACTCGGGCCTGCCCTCTGTCGCCCAGAAGCGGGTTATCGAGGCCGTCGAGTCCGGCACTGAGCTGAAGGAGGCCATCTCGGCCGAGCAGCACTACCTGACTTCGGTCAAGGCATCCACGGCCGGGGAGATTCGTGAGTCGTCCTCCGAGCCTTACAAGATCAAGAACTTCAAGTGAGGTAAGGAGATCACTATGACTCAGGTAAACACCTTCGGGGCCAAGAAGATTTCTGACGTTCAGATCTTCGAGTACTCCGACACCCTGTCTCTTCCCGTGGACCTGTCGAAGTTCGGCAAGAGTCACATCGGCGATGTCGTCCAGGTCGGTGGCCTGCTCGGTGTCCTCGTGACTGAGATCGCCCCGTCCGCTCAGGACCAGGCCAAGCTCGGTCAGGACCCGCTGTGGAACCCGCTGACTAAGCCGACCTGGGGCAACAACGGCCCCGGCTACGCTTCGGTCCGTATCTCTGGTGGTGTCTTCAAGCTCCAGGTGACCCTGACCGGCGCTGGCGTCGAGCCGGGCGCGTTGATCTACGCAAAGCCCGCTGCCAACGGCAAGATGGAGCTCACCAACGACAAGGCCACCGGTACCGCCGGGCTTGTCGGGTACGCCTATTCTAAGGTTTCCAGTACGGGCACCCAGACGGTTCCCGTCATCCTCGCTCACTGAAAGGAATGATGGGACAAAATGTTCACGTCTTACACTGAGTTCGCCAAGACTCTTGAGTCCGCTATCGGTGGTGACCGGGCGGCCCAGGGCCAGCTGAAGAACGCGATTCTGGAGGCCGATTCCTCTCGCGACCGCGGCACCTTCCGTGAGGCCGTCACCTCGGACATGCTCGCCCCCTGGTTCACCCAGGCTGTGCAGCCCGCCTTCGAGGACGCCTACAAGGACCAGGAGGAGACCTGGAAGGAGTTCGCCAGTGAGGAGTTGCTGAACGACTTCCGCCCGGTTCAGCTCCTGTCGCTCGACCATGACATCGACGCCACCCTCCTGAGGGACAACGGCGGCTTCGTGGCCCCTGCTGGTACTCTGCCGAAGATTCCGGAGCTCACCCCGTACCCGACCTTCGGCTACAAGGCCTCGGGTCGCTGGATCGACACCGCCAAGCATGGTGCTCGCCTCCAGTTCTCGTGGGAGGCCTTCATCAACGACGACTACGGCCTGATCGAGCGGTTCCCCTCAGATGCCGCCAAGCTGGCCGCTCGCACCGTTGATGCCGCCTGCTACGGCGCTCTGTTCTCGCTCGACCCGAGCGCTCCGGGCTTCAACTCTGGTGTGATCTCCGACTCGCTCGGCACCACCCTGAAGGCTCGTGCGGCTGACGGCGTTCTGATCAACAACAACGTTCAGAAGAACGCCCCCTTGTCGTACGACGCCATCAAGGCCGCCATGCAGCAGGTCGCGGAGACCAAGGTCGATGGCCGGTACGTCACCGTCCCGTCCTACGTCCTCCTGGTCCCCCCGGCTCTGGAGAACCTGGCCAACATGGTGGTCAACACCCGCACTGTCGAGCGCGTTGTCGCCGGGCAGAAGGCGGGCGACCAGATGAAGTTCATCGAGGAGAACGGCCTGACCGCCAAGGTCAAGGTTGTCGTCTCCGACCTGGTCGCCATCCTGGGTGGCGCTCAGCAGGGCGGTACCAACTGGGTCCTGGCCCCTGCTGGCGGTCGCACCTCCGCCAAGCGCACCATCGTCCGCACCGCTCTTCGTGGCTACGACAAGCCCGAGCTGCGTGTGAAGAACGCTGGTGGCCTGTACCTGGGCGGCGGCGAGGTTCCTTACACCGCCGGTTCGTTCGACAACGACGACGCTCAGGCTCGTGTCCGCCTCACCACCGGCGCCGGGGTCCTCAACGTTGAGGGGATCGTGGCCAGCACCGGTAAGGGCGCCTGATTCACGCGACATCCCTAATCGCGGTCCCTCGGAACCCCGCTCCTGTCGAAGGGGCGGGGTTCCGCTGTAAACTACTGTAAAAGCGTTGACAGAAGGAGACACCATGGCGTCCCTGGATTACAGCCAGCCGGTCAATCAGGTGCGCCTGCTGATCCCTGACATTGTCAAGTTGGAGGACCCCAAGGACTTGCGGAAGCCGCCGTCCTACATCTTCAGCGACATGGAGCTCTTCGGCTTCCTTGCCATCGAGGGTGGCAACGTCAAGAAGGCCGCCTCCCGTGCCCTCATGGCGATCGCCACATCCGAGACACTGATCCTCAAGGTTATCTCCACAGACAACAAGTCCACTAACGGCGCGACGCTGGGTGCTGAGCTCCGGGCGCAGGCCAAGAGACTGTGGGATGAGGCCAAGGAAGCTGAGGTCGCCGATCTCGGGTTCGACTTCCTGCCCGGTGTCGTCCCTCCGGGGGAGGACTGGGCATGGCACTGAGCGTTCTGCACAACAAGGACCCCCGCTTCGACTCGGGGGCGTACTGGCCTTTGGGCTTGTTCTGCAACTGCCTCGTGGTCGTCACAGAGCCTCCAGGCGCGAAGAGCCACGAGTGGACAGAGGACGGCCCTGTCGATATCTCTCCGAAGGAGCTCTGGAAGGGATACGCGGCGGTTAACCCGAACATCGCCTGGCGTGCCCGCGACCGCAGGTCGGCCTATGACGACACCGCGGTTCACGCCTACTACGTGCACCTGAATCACATCGACAAGAACTTGCTCGTCCCCAAGGAGAAGTGGGGCGACAGGTCGCTGCGGTTCATTCCTGGCTACGGACAGATCGTTCGAGTGATCGAGAACAACTCCGATCCGAGGAATACAGGCCTGCGCCTTGTCGTGCGAAACGCTCCGTCGGATTCCGACTACTGGCAGCCGACCCTGCTGTGCGACATCGATGTTGACGACTCCAAGGGCGGGACGCACTGATGGACCTCGTTCGTGCTGAGTTGAGACGAAAATCCCAGGATTTCAAACAGGTTACGAGCGGGCTTAGCCGGTTCCAGGAGAAGGTCATTACCGATGCGTTTCGTGCTGCCGAGGCCGCTGCGAAGGCCGGGGGCGAGGTCGTCATCAGGACGGTGGACACCTCTGGTGCGGGAATGCCCTACAAGCACGATCCGACTACTGACGCCCGCGTGTGGACCGGGCACATGCGCTCGACGGCCGCCGATGGGCAGGGCTACAGAGTGAGTGTGAGAAATGTCTCCGGTGGGAAGTTCTCCGCCTCTGTCGGATTCACTGACGCCGATGAGAAGTACATCGGCTACCAGGAGGAGGGCACCTCGAGGCTTCGCGGGATGCTCGCCCTCCAGTCCGCACGCACTGCTACCGATCAGGCGATGAAGGAGGCCGGATTCTGATGCTCGAACCCTTCGAGGGTGCAACTGTCGAGAAGTTCGACGAGGCCGCTATGAAGGAGTTGGAGACCCTCAAGGGCGTGAGGATCTTCGACTCGCTCCGCCCCGATGGTGACAACGACGGCAAGGACTACATCGTCTACATGCCCGGCGATGTGACACCTGGTGCCATGAGGAAGTATGGCTCGATCGTCGGTGTGACGCAGTCCGCTGTGATCCACCAGTTCGGGGTGCTCATCTCGTCCGTGTCGCCCAAGGCTCGGAATCATCTGCTCGCTGCCGTCCGTAGGCGGCTGCTGGGATTCCAGATTCCAGGCACGAGTGAGGCCTTCGAGACCGGGGCGCTCAACTCATATGGGAACACGGATAGTACCGTAAGGCCGGTTCGATACACTTCTTACGTCACCTTCCAGGTGACGGTGGACAGGAGTGTGTGATGCCAAAGTACGCGACCGTTGAAGGCGTGGTCTTCGAGTACACCGAGGACTACGCTAATGCGATTAACACCGATGGCCGCTTGACTCGTGTCCCCGACGACACCCCTGTGTCGCCCCGGGAATGCTGCGGGGGCACTGGTTGGATCGTCAACGGCGAGGTTGTTCATCTCGGCGATGGCGCCCCGCACAGCAATTATGTTCCTCGTCATAGGAAGGACGACTGATCATGGCACAGGCTGCCGTTAAGAAGATGATGCCCCCGGGGACCACGATCTGGTGGGTCCCGATCGCGGACGCCCCGACGGTCAAGGATGTCGTCAAGGCCGCGCTCTACAACCCCACCCCGGCTGGTGGTGGTGGTGGTGGTACCCCGACTCCCGCGAAGGCCAAGGACATCTCCTGCGCTGTCGTCTCGGGCTTCACTTTGAACCCGACCGACTCGGAGACGGACGACACCACGACCATCTGCGACTCCGCCGCGTCCAACACCCCGACCCGTGACGCCTACGAGGCCTCCCTCACCTTCCTGCGCGAGGCCCTCGACGAGGCTTCCGGTAAGGGCAACCCGGACTCCCCCGCTTCTGTCGCGTTCGAGCTGTTCAAGAAGGGTGGTGTGTCGGCGAACGTCACCGGCTGGCTGGTGAAGCGCATTGGCTACAAGAACACCACTGTGGCCAAGGCCGGCCAGCTCGTTTCCGCGTTCCTCGTCATGCCCGACAACCCGCGTGACGAGGTCGGTGAGGGCAAGCAGCCCATCCAGATGACCGTCCCCTTCCTTCCTCAGGGCACCATGGTCGTCAACGAGCCCCTCGTCTGATATCGTCGGGTTCAACCTTCCTGGGTCAAAAGCCCCGCTCTCACAAGGAGCGGGGCTTTTGGTATGCTTATCCAGACCGATTGACGAATCGAAAGATTGGATGATTGATGTCTGACGACAAGCTGACTTCTGCTGAGACCGAGGATGAGCTCCTCGACCTCGACGGGCTTCTTGACAATGTGAAGCAGACCCAGCGTGAGGTCACCGTCTACCCGGACGCCACTCTCGCCCAGCGGGCCATGGAGCTTCAGGAGCAGATTCTTGAGGAGCGCCAGTCCACCGAGAAGCCGGTGCGCGCGCTCAACGAGAAGACCCCGGAGGTCAAGCTCACTGAAGTTCTGAAGAAGATGGAGAAGACCGCTATTGTCTTCACCCTCCGTGCCTTGGCTTCTGCCGAGATCTCTGCCATCCGCAACCACATCGTGGCGACTGTTCCGATCAAGAAGAACGCCACCGCCGATGAGACCAACGAGCTTCGTGAGACTCGGCAGCAGATCGCCTACGAGCACTACCTGTCGCACTCCGTGATCGGCATTAAGTCGGGGGGCAAGTCCAAGAAGGGTCTGACCTCCCGCGAGGCCGCTAAGATGCGTCAGCGCCTCCCCGAGGCCGAGTGGGTCAAGCTCATCGAGGGTTTCGACAAGACGCAGGTCGCCACTGCGGCTCTGGAGCAGGTGATGGCTGACCCCACGTTTCGTTGGGCCATCACTGACGAGGAAGAGTAACCAGAAGTTCGTCATCGCCCTGAAGACCGCTTGGCACTCGCACCTTCCGCCCACGCTCTACCTCCCCTCAGTCGGTAGGTACAGCCGATCCGTTCCGGTCTGGGACGAGATCGACAACGACTGGAGGCGTGAACCCCTGCCACAGGACTTCAGGAACGAGCTTGACGTTCGCCTGGAGATGGCCTGGCAGTACTACACTGACTCCTGCTGCCCCAAGTGCGGGACCCCGGTCTGGTACGGACGGACCACCGACAACAGGGTTCAGTTCGACATTCAGGACACTATTTGCTATGGATGCGAAACCCTGGAGAAGGACGAGGCGGACAGGGAGCGCCGCAAGGAGCGGAAGCAGCCCGGTGTGACTAAGATCGCCGTTCCTGTCGGAGTCTCTTACGACGAGACCGGCGAGTTCGAGCCGTTGCCGACTCCATGGGAAGCCATGGCCTCCGTCCCGACCTGACGCGGGGCTATGAAACCCGGATTGATATTCTTGGTGGTATCAATCCGGGTTTTCTATTAAGGGGACGACAGTGGCCGACCAGTCGAAGCTCTCGTACGAGGTTGAACTCGACGCCTCCGGTTTCATCCAGGGCTCCTCTAAAATCCAATCCTCCGCCGCACAGGCCGTGAATGCGGTCGGCGCGATGGGCGCCGCCATGAAGTCGCTCACACAGGCGAGCCGTGGTGGTTCCTGGATGGACAAGAACATCATGTCTTCATCCGACGCGAAGGCGATGTCTACAAATATCCAGGTCTACCAGCAGGCGGCCAAGCTCACCAAGGACCTGACCGCCGCCTCTCAGGCCCTCGGGCGGACTGACGTCTCCTCGACTATCAAGGCCACCACGAGCGCCATCGAGGGAATGTCGCAGGCCCTCAACAACGCCGCCATCGCCGACAGCAAGCAGGTCTCCGCGCTCAAGGAGCAGGTCGCCCTCTACGAGCGCATGGCCCGTGTCGCCAAGCAACTCGGCACCGACATGAGCGGCATGTCGAGGAACTCCGGTATCGACAGTAACCTTGGTGGGCGCTCCAAGACGGAGATCGAGGCTCAGCGCCAACTCAACGAGGTCCGCAAGCAGGCCCGTGAGGCCGCCCTGGAGCAGGCTGTCACCGAGCAGAAGGCCACCGCCGCTACGACCGCGGGCGCCTCCGAGCGTGTCGCCGCGCTTCAGCGCGTCATCGTCGCTGAGCAGCAACTCGCGGAGGTTACCGACAAGGCCTACGCGGCGCAGTACCGCAAGGCGGCGAACCAGTCCGCGATCCAGACCAACCAGGCCGCAGTGGACACCGGCCGTGCTGCTGCGAAGCTGGAGGCCGCTGCCGAACAGGACAGGGCCGCCGCTCTCCGCGCCTCTGTCGCTGCCGCTCACGAGGCCGTCCAGGCGAACACCGCTCACATCCACTCGCTGGAGAACATGCGGTTCGCCTCGCAGGAGGTCCGTAACAACCTGACGGTGCTGGCCGCCGGTGTGACGGCGCTCGCCACCTCTGTTGTCAAGGCCGCAGCCGATCAGGACCGCGCCTTCGCGGACATCGCCCGTACGACCCAGCTGGATCAGACCAGCGGGGCGCTCCAAGCGCTCCGTGACCAGTACCGGCAGATGAGCACGGATATCAGTAAGTCTTTCTCCGAGCTCTCCCAGATCGGCACGCTCGGCGCGCAGATGAACATCCCTGCGGAGAAACTCGGGGACTTCACCCGCGCTGTCGCAGAGTTCTCCATGGTGACCGGTACTACGACTGAGAAGGCCTCTGAGGACTTCGGCCGACTGATCAACACGTTCAGTCAGGCTGGCATGGCGCTGAACGGTGGCGATAAGGCCTATGAGCAGATGGCCTCCCAGGTCGCCGAGCTTGGTGCGAAGGCGGTCGCCACCGAGGATGAGATCCTCACGATGGCAAACAGCATCTCGACCACCACCGTGTCGGCGGGTATCGGACAGGACGCCACTCTCGCCTATGCCACAGCGCTGACCTCTGTCGGTGTGAAGGCTGAGTGGGCTCGTGGTTCGCTCCAGCGCATCTTCGGTAACTTTAACAAGGCTGCCGCCCAGGGCGCTGAGGGCATGGCCGACTTCGCCCAGCAGATGCACATATCCAACGAGGAGGCTCTGGAGCTCTGGAAGAACGACCCTTCGAAGTTCTTCAACCAGCTCATCGAGTCCATCTCCAAGGCCGGAAACGGCGTGGAGATGACCCAGATGCTCTCCGACATTGGCCTGAAGTCCACCCGCGACATCGAGCTCGTGAAGCGTCTCGCGGTGAACTTCGACCTGCTCAAGGAGACCATGGACAACTCCGCTGAGGCCGGGTCGAACACCGGCTTCCTGGAGCAGTCCATGGAGAAGTTGAACGCCACCATGACTGAGACCATCGCGCAGACAAAGAACGCGCTGGAGAACATGATGGCTTCCTTCGGCGAGCCGTTCCTGGCCCCGCTGAAGCTGATCCTAGACGGTGTTCAGGCGCTCGCCAACGCCCTGTCGAGCCTGGGAGAGACTCCGGTCGGCCGGGTCATCGCAGCCTTCGCCGGTGGAGTGACGATCTTCATCGCTCTCCAGACCGGAGCCAAGCTCCTCCAGGCGGGCGTCCTGTCGGTCGCCTCCTCGATGATGCAGGTCCGCAAGAACATGGTTGAGGCGGGCCTCTCGGGGCAGTTGTCCTGGAGCAACATCGCCAAGGCCATCCAGCAGGCCAACGCGGCCCTGTCCGAGCAGCCCGCTCTGTACGCCCGTGTGAAGGCCGCTCAGGCGGAGGTCGCCCAGCAACGCCTCACCGGGAGCACCGCGGGCACATCGGCCATGTCGGCTGGTGCTACGGCCTCTGAGGCTGCTGCTCACAACGCCGCTACGACAGCCATCAAGGCCGAGACCGCTGCTCAGGAGAGCCTGGGTGCAGCGCGCAGTATGGCCTCTTCTGCGGCCTCGGCATCTACTGCTGCCACCCGGACCATGGGCGCAGGAATTTCGGCCGTCTCCGGGGCTATGGCGGCCGCTGGGACCGCCGTGAAGGGCTTCTTCGCCTCTCTCGGCCCGGCTGGCTGGGCCTCCCTGGCCCTGTCGGCTCTGCCCGCTATTGCTGAGGGCTACAACCAGATCGCCAATGCGGAGGAGATCGCCGCTGAGAAAGCTCAGAAGGCTGGGGCGGAGACTCTCTCGGCTCTAGGGGGCGCGGCTGAGGTTCAGAAGGCCGTTCTTACTGATACTCAAGAAATTGCCAATGGTTCGCAGCGTAGCCTTGGGGACCTGATGATCTCTGCGGATGGTGCGGGATCCTCCTACAAGAGCGCCGCGGAGAAGTCCTACTACTTCGTGAATGCCCAGGGCGAGATTGTTCGGGCCACGCGTGAGGTCGCTCAGCAGATGGGCTACACCACGCTTCAGATCGGTAAGAACACGGCGGAGCTCATCCGTAACGCGATCGCCGGGTCCGAGGGCTTCAAGAAGCTCACGGGAGAGCAGCTGAATGCCCTGAAGAACGTCGGTTTCGACTGGGGCGAGTATGCCAGAAAGGCTGCGACGGAGGGCCAGGAGTCGGCGAACGCTTATGTTCAGGGCTTCATCGATCAGCTCAACAAGAAGAAGTCCGAGTTGTCGGGCTCCAACGCGCCCACCCTCATGGACCCGAACTCGCAGGCGGTCAAGGGCAAGCACATTGACACCATTAACAACGAGACCGATGCGATCAACAATCAGATCAATGCTCTGAAAGGTCTCCAAGACGCCAATGGCAACGTCGGTGCTGCGGTTCAACAAGCTATTGGCTCGCACGATGCCCAGCAGCAGATTCTCAAGGGTCTGGGCCTGTCGGCAGATGAAGCTAATGGCGCCCTCGAAGGGATGAACGGCACTGCGGATAGTAACGCTAGCGCTGCTGACAAGGCCTCGGAGGCCTGGGACAAGTGGAAGTCTGCTGTGGACTCGGCGATCGACAGGGCCTTCGGGTTCGAGAACGCCGAGGCCGCCATGTTCGACGCCCTGGACAAGTTCAACCAAGGCCTCCAGGACAACGGCAATGTGATCAACACCACGACTGAGGGTGGTAGGCAGAACCTCCAGAACCTCCAGACCTACCTGAAGGCCGTAGCAGAGAACGCCATGCAGGTCGCTCAGAACCTGGGCCTGACTGGTGCGGAGGCTCAGAAGTACGTTCAGGAGTACGTGCAGGCCGCCATCGACCAGCTCGGCCAGCAGGGCATCGACACTTCGCAGGTCCAGCAGGCCATGAACAATGTCGGAGCCATGCTCGGCCAGACGATGCCCGGCCCTCAGGTGGACAACACCCCAACGCAGCAAGGTGTTGACCAGGCTCAGCAGATCGCCCAACAGGGTGTTGGGGCCGTTGCTGGTACGACAGGTCAGACAGTTCCCGGTATCGAGATCGACCCTTCCGCCACCCTGTCGAGTGTTCAGGAGCAGCTTGGCATCAGCGAGCAGGGGATGTCGGACATCTACAACGTCTTCAACCAGACGATCCCCGGCGCGAACATCGACGGCTCGACGACGTTCTCCGACCTCCAGAAGATGCTGAGCGCCTCCGACCAGGACATGGGCGTTCTCTGGCAGATCATCTCCAAGAACATCAACGGTCCCGGAGTCAACTACAACGGGCTCAAGATTGATCTGAAGAACATGAAAGTCGAGACTGACTCCGTTGTCGGGCAGATCATTCAGCGCCTGTCGCTCGCCAAGGCGATGCTCGCGGGAGCCAAGACCGGAGCGGCTGTTGGACAGATCGGTGGCCAGCTCAAGAAGGGCAAGGGCCGTGGGCGAGGGGCTGGGAGCGCCGCTGCTGCCTTCCAGTCCGCTATGGGTCGTTACCAGCCGACGCCTCGCAAGTCCCGTGGCGGTGGTGGAGGCGGTGGCGGTGGCGGTGGTCACACGCCCCGCTCGCACACGCCGCGCAGGTCCTCCACGCCCAGGTCTCATACTCCTAGGTCTCACACGCCTAGGTCCTCTTCGCCCTCTGGTGGTTCCTCCAAGGCGAAGCAGAAGGAGAAGTCACCTGCTGAGCTCTTCAAGGACTTCCTGTCGCGCCTCTCCACCGCGATGAAGGAGAGCATGGAAAAATGGTGGAAGTCCCGTTCTGCGAAGGACAACTATCATTCGCAGCTCAACACGATGAGGAAGAAGATCGAGGACGCCCGTAAGACCATTGCGGATGCCAAGAAGTCGATCGAGGACCTCAATACAACCCTGTCGGAGCAGCAACAGGAGCTTCGTGACGCTAAGTACTTCAACGAGATCGCGAAGAAGTACGGCGACAAGGAGCGCATTCAGTCCACTCAGACTGATATCGACAAAGCGAACAAGAACATCAACGACACCAAGTCTCAGATCGCCGACAAGGAGAAGGAGATCGCGGAGGCCCAGAAGGGCATGTTCGCTCTTCAGGGCTACACGCAGGCCGCCATCGAGAACAGGGCTGCACTGAAGCAGTTGCAGTCCACCATGATGGAGATGATCGAGGCCTATGCCGCCACAGGCGCCTCGAACGAGCAGGTCGCGGCCTACGCGCGCCAGCTCAAGGAGGAGTTCATCAACCAGGCGGTTCAGATGGGCTTCAACCGCAGTGAGGTCACCGAGTTGGCCGGCGGGTTCGACAGCTTGGCGTCTACGATTCAGAGCGTTCCCCGTTCTGTCGAGGAGAACGTTACCGACAACGGCACTGCTGCTGCGACTCAGCAGGCTATCGAGGATGTCGCCAACGGCGACTACGGTCCGGCGGAGATTCCGACCGAGCTCGATGAGCCTTCCGCGGCTGCCACAGGTGGGGCCCTCGACGACATGGCCGAGCCCCGCGAGGCGGAGTACCACCCCGACGTTGACCGCGACGCTCGTGGAATGGTTCTCAACCAGCTCGACCAGATCAAGAACGGTGAGAACGCCAATGCTGAGGGCCGGCCCACGATGTTCGTCCCCAAGGTTGACGAGCAGGGTGCAGCTCGACTCAACACGAGGATGAATGAGCTGGCTTATGACATCTATGTCAAGTACGTTCCGAAGGCCTCTCAGGAGGAGTACGACGCAACCAAGAACTACCTGGAGGAGCTCGGTAAGGACGAGAACAAACAGTACCTCCCTGAGTTGAACGCCGAGGCATTCGGTCTCACCCAGGAGGAACTGGATGCGATGGCTGAGCCTCGTGACGCCAACTACAACTCTGACGTCGATGATGCCACTTATGAGGCGGCCAAGGCGAAGCTCGACGAGAACGCCGACGATCGTCCGGCTATCTTCAACCCGGACGTCAACGAGGGCGATAACCAGCAGACCAAGGAGGAGCTCGACGAGACTGGTGAGCCTCGGGAGGCCGAGTACAAGCCAGACGTCAACGAGGGCGACAAGAACAACACTGACAAGGAGCTCGACGAGACTGCTGAGGATCGTGACGCGGAGTACGAGCCCAAGACGAACGACAGCAAGAAGCTTTCCGTCAATGAGGCTCTGAACAAGGTCGCTGAGAACAGGAAGGCTAACTTCGAAGCGAAGAAGGACGAGGGTTCCTACTGGGGCGTCATGCAGTCCTTCTCCCAGCTGGCCGCCACGCGTACGGTCCAGTTCGTCGCGCAGCAGGTCGGCTCGGCTTGGAACACAGTCAAGTCCTGGTTCCACAATGGCGGTCAGATTCCGGCCTATGCCAACGGCGGTCCGATCCGGTCCCGTGTCGGGATCGCTCTGGGTGCTCCGATCGCCGGGTTCGCCGGGGGAGGTCCTGCTGGCGGAATGATTCCCGGGAACCCGGGTGGGAACTACCACACAGACAACCTGCTCGCGATGAACCCGACAGGGTCTCTGTTCGCGGTCCGCAGCGGAGAGTACGTCATCAACAGAAGTGCTGTGGAGACTTATGGCTCCGGGATGTTCGACGCGATCAACGCCAGGCGCTACGCCCCGTCCGTGTCGTACTCCGGAGGCGGGATTCCGCGTGGCGGAGTGGACCTCTCCTCTCGGACCATCGCGGCGCTTGCCCGGTCCATGTCGAGCATGATTACACTCGATGGGCGCGTGATCTCCAACTCCGTCAACGGATACAATGCAGTTAACGGACAGAGGGGGTCGTACTGATGGCAGTCCTAGACAACCGATGCGTAATCGGAGTCGGGAACAAGAATCTCATTCTCCCGGCTCCGATCAAGGACGCCGCTATTCAGGCGACGTCCTGGGGACAGGTCACCCAACTCGTCAACGGGGCGAATGGCATGACACCGTCTCGGTATGCCGCGAAGGCGTACAAGCTCGCCTGGAACGTCATGGCCCCAGCGGACTACGTGGCTCTCATGGACCTGATCTCGACCGCGGGCTCGAACCCCGTTCGGTACGTGGACTGCTTGAATAGGCCGGACCTCAATGTCCTGTCGCCCTTCCTGGGGAAGCCATTCCTTCTGGTGGATACCCTGTCGCCCATCGCCTTCGCGAAGGACGGCACGGTGCTCGCCCAGATGGACACAAGGTCTGGCGATGGGCCGGAGTTCGCACTGCGAATGACAGGTAAGGCCACGACGGCCCCGGCCTCCTACACGGAGACCATATTGATCCCCCCTGGCTACACCTTCTACGTGCAGACCGTCGGAGACGACACACAGAAGTTCGTGTTCAAGGACGGCTCTCCACTGGCTCCGTACGAGACGAAGATCGTGCCGAACGACACGGACACGGTGCAGCGTGCGACTATCGCGATCAAGCCCGCAGAAGCCAACGGATCAGGTCTTCTGCATTGGATCCGTGGAGTGCTCGATGCCGGGTCCGGCTACTCGGACCTCGACCCCTTCGCCCCATGGTCGCTGTTCAGCAACCCGGAGATGAGCCCCGGAGGTGTGCTGATCGGTGAGGGCACGAGCGAGCGCGCCCCTGTCGGCAATGCTCGGTTGCTGAATGTTCGGGATCACTACATCCCCGAGGAGTACTACTCGGCCCTGAAGGGTGGGGACAGGATCGACATCGAGGTGAAGGCCAAGGTCCTCAAAGGTTCGAAGGCTTTCAAGGGTGGTGTGAGATATCTCAAGGCGAACGGGACGTCAGGGCTCACCGATGTCGGTCTTCAGAAACGATCTGAGCTCGGCGATGGCTGGGCCCAGTGGTCCGGTGGTTGGACGGTGCCGACGGACGCCGTGAAGGCTGGGCCGTGGCTGCACATCGACCAGGACGCCTGGACTCCGGATACCCAGATTCTCATCTGCGACCTGCATGTGAAGAACACGTCCTACCAGCAGCGTCTCGGCGCGGGTCCGGACATCACGTCCTACGCCCCTCCGATGGGGTTCACGACGATGATGGTCGATCCGGGCTCGATCCAGGTCGAGTCCAATAAGCGGTTTCACAAGGTTGAGTTCTCGGTGAAGGAGGTCTGGCCGTGGCTGTGAGATTCACCGGAGTTGACAACTCCACGGTCTCCTCCTGGTCCGTTGCGGAGGACGCCACCTCGCTCGACAGGGGCGCCTCGGACTCCGGGGTCCCCCAGTTGCAGGTGCAGGGCATCGGTTACCAGCCGGGCCTCATGTCGATGCTCGGACAGAGCATGACTGTGGTCTCGAACGAGTTCGGTGCGACCGAGTTCCGCATCACCGACATCGAGGGTACTGAATCGGGCTGGACCCTCACTGGTGGCTCGCCTCTGTCGGCACTCGTCCAGGCGGGCACCATCCCCAGCATGACGGGCCAGCCGTTCGAGGTCATCATCGAGATGTTCTTCAATGCCGTCGGGATCAAGCGTTCGCAGTACACGCTGGAGATCGACAAGGCGTTGCTGAAGGAACGGTACGACGTCCCCGCTCAGCGTGTCGTCGTGTGGCAGGCCATGAAGCAGTGGCTTAGCGCCAATGAGATCGACATGTCGTGGGAGGTCGGCAGGCTCCGGTTCCAGCCACTCCGCAACCGGATCATGTACGTCAATGATGTGACCTCGGGCTACAACCTCACGATGAGTTCTTCGCAGAAGGTGAAGAACATCGACGTGAATATCTACCATCGTATGGCGTTCCGACACGATGTGATCTGGCCCCCGAAGCCGTTGCTCTACCCAGATGCCAAGACGACATTTGGTCAGACCGACACACCTGTTATCACGGTGAACGCCGGTGAGCAGACGGTGACCACACTCCAGCTCCCCTGCGAGGTGTCGTCCGTGCGCCAGCCTCGCCAGGTCATGGCGATCCCTGTTGTCAACAAGGCCCCACTGGTGGACAACCAGAACACACCTAACGGTATCTACATGGTCGTCGGTAAGGACAACAAGGCGATCACCCCTGCTCAGTGGCAGGACATGGGCGGGGGCCTTGAGGTGCGCCTCAACAAGGACAAGCGCTCTGTCGATGTCATCGTCACCGGGATGCTGTTCGAGGAGCTCAGCCCTTTCCGCATTTGCGAGTCCGATGGAAAGACCGATTACAACGGCTTGTTCCTGCTCGGGGAGAATGGCACCTACGTTGATATCGAGACCATCCCCTTTCACACCGGCACGCCTGGGACGGACGAAGAGCAAACGATCGACAACCAGTGCATTACCACGCGCACCCAGGCTTACCACGCTGCTCAGTGGACCGCGGATCAGTACAGCGGGCACTCCTTGAACGCGACCTGGCAGGGCATCAACCCGCTCCGGGACACTGAGCCCAACGAGGAGCGCCAGGTCTTCGGTCGCCTTGCGGGGGTCCGGTACAAGCAGGACGGGCACTGGTGGCGCGTATCGAATGCATCCCTGTCGGATAATAATGCTCAGCTGACCGCTTCAAGGGACACGACACTGGGAGACGTTCAGCGCGTCTACCCGAAGGTTCGAATGCTTTCTGGGGGCGGTCGGACTCTCAGGGAGATCAGCGACAAGGGGATTCTATGAGCCGGGACTACGAGGGGCACCTGTACCCTGCACCGAACGTTTCGAAGCAGACGCAGTCCTGGACCTGCGCGATCGAGCGCAAGATCAATCGGCTGGAGCAGCGCACAGGGGATGCCGTCGCCACTGCGAACAACGCGGCCAATCGTTGGGCGCCCATGGCCGGCGAATTGGCCAAGATGCGTGATCGTCTCGACGACACGGAGGCGATCGAGCGTGTGTCGCGCCTGGCTCAGGACGCGGTGACCTGGTCCACTCGTCCGCCGGTGAACCGTACGCCTGGCGTGCAGAAGGAGAAGCCTGACTACCCACTCCATCCCAATGCGGTCTGGTACGTCTATGTTGGTGACAAGAATAACGTCACCGAGATCTGGCGCTGGGAACAGGCCTCCATGAAGCGCGTTGGCGACAAGGCCGAGAACTTCAAGCTCGACATGGCTGGGCGGTGGGTCAGGCAGACCTATGGCACGGGCACGCTGGGCGAGGGCGCCGTTGATCTGAAGAACCTCTCCAAGTCCCTGTCGGACAATCTGGAAGAGGCCCACAACGGTGTCGTCCAGCTTCAGAAGCGCGCCGATGAGGCCGACAAGAAGTACGACAAGACCAAGGCCGATCTTGAGAAGCAGATCAAGGACATCAAGGAGAAGGCTGGTAGCGATGGCCGTGTGATCGTCTCCCCCAATGAGCCCGCTGGAGCCGACCGTGTCGAGGGCAACCTGTGGATCAACACAGCGGATGGGAAGAACCGCCCGTACCGCTACGACAAGACCACGGACAAGTGGGTCGAGATCAAGGACTCGGACGTCGTCGAGGCCGCGCAGAAGGCTGCCCAGGCGCAGACCGAGGCGAGCAAGGCTCTGAAGATCGCCCAGGACATCGAGGATATGGCAACTGCGGCCAAGCTCGCCGCAGAGAACGCTCAGAAGAGTGCGGACGGTAAGAACACCATCTTCTACACGCCTGAGAAGCCGACGCTTCAAGGTCGTAAGCAGGGCGATCTGTGGTTCGATACGGATGATGGTTACAGGATGTATTCCTATGACCAGTCCCGTCAAGACTTCGTGGACGTCACACCCAAGACCTCCATGTCGGATGAAGACAGGGCTGCCCTTGAGCGCCTCCGCTCAGGGACTTCGGACATTCTGGACGCCACATTCCCTGTCGCCTGGACCACGGCCGCGACGCCATCGAACTGGCGGATCGAGACCAACTACCCGGGGCGCTACCACTGGGTTGGCGGTGACACGTCCGGCGGGGCCCGGCGTCTGCTGATCCTTCCACCGAAGGTGAAGCGCGCCACGAAGAACGACACGTACACGTTTGCGTTCTCGCTGAGGAACGAGTCCTCTCAGACTGCTCAGTTCCAGGTGGGTTTCGACTTCTACTCCGACAACGCGTGGAAGCGCAATGTTAACCCGAGCCCGAACATCTTCGTTGTTCCCCCGGACGGGCAGCCGCACGTCTTTAAGACGACCATCATCGTGGCTTACGATCCCAACAATCGGGAGAACGTAGTCGTCCCTTGGATCGATGGCCTGTCGTCACTGGCGAACAACGTGTGGCTCATGGGCGTCGAGATGACGAACAACGACAACCTCCAAGCACGTCTCGCTCAGGCCAGCCAGGGCGTCGCTGATACGTTCAAGCGTATTGAGGGGCAGGTTCTCACGTCGCCCTACCCGCCTTCGAAGGGCATCGTTAATACTTCTGTATGGATGTCCCCCGACGGTAAACTGTTCCGCATGAGGAAGGCCGGAAAGGAAGACTGATGCCTTACGATCGGAACGCGAACTGGGTTGATGGCGAAGGCGCGCAGGCCACTCCCATTACCGCCGTTAAACTTAACAAAGTCGAGGATGGTCTCGTCGCGGCGTCCAAGAATGCGGACACCGCGGTAGCCAAGGTCACTGAGAACAAGGCCGCGATCGACAAGGCGCAGAAGGCCGCTGATGACGTTACGAAGACGGAGGCCCAGCACTGGCAGCAGGCTAACAACCTCTTCGCCACCACCACCGCGCTCAAGGCCCTCGAGCAACGCCTCGATGAGCTCAAGGCCGCAACGGAGCTCGGCAAGATCATCGACGGGATCAAACAGTTCTACGTGGGGCGCATGGACTCCGGCCCCCTGGTTCCTGTCGGTGCCATTCTCGCGTGGGCCGGTGTCACGGCTCCGGACAACTTCGCCTTCTGCGACGGACGGCAGATGGATCGCACGACGTACCCCCAGTTGTACTCGGTGATCCAGAACATCTACGGAGCCTCAGGCCACTTCTTCAAGCTCCCTGACCTCAAGGGTCGTGTCATTGTCACCAGGGACCAGGGCAACGCGCAGTTCGTCAACCTCAACGACCTCGGGGGAGAGTCCCAGCACACCCTGTCCCTTGATGAGATGCCGCGTCACAGTCACGACATCGGTAACCCGAACGTCGCTAACTGGCGCGACATGGGCATCTGGGGATCGAATGTATCCGGTGGTAACCAGTGGAACATCGCCTCGGGCTCCTCCGAAGGCTCTCTCGGTAAGCTCACAGCCTCCGACACCGGCGGGAGCCGTCCGCACAACAACATGCCCCCGTACATCGTGCTGAACTACATCATCAGGATCAAGTGATCCTATGGGTTCGTACGAGTACATAACGTGGCCCGGAGATAAGACGACTCCGGGTCCTGATCTGTTCCCGGGCTGGAGTCCCACCGCGCACAACTCGAAGGTCGTGCACGGGATGAACGGCGCGGAGTGGGTCGAGGTCGATAGGAACCAGGACCCCGAGGCCTACAACATTGCGGCCCACGCGGATCAGACCCGCAACGACATCCTCGCCATGGTCCGACAGGACGGGGGCCGTGTCTTCTACTACGACGGCTCGGGCTACCCGCCCCTCCGCGGCTACAACCCCGGGGACACCGCCCGTGGTCGTGAAAAGACGACGGGCTCCATCCTTGTCGAATACAGGTGGAACGGCTTGGAGTGGATCCAGCAGCGCCTCACCGACGGTATGATCTCCTCCCTCGATGTCGGTAAGCTCACGGCCGGCACGGCCAACATCCAGAAGGTCGTCGCCGACACCATCTGGGCCGGGATCATTCAGGCGAAGTCCATTGTCGCTAATAAGATCACCGGTGATCTCATCGAGGCGAACACGATCCGAGGGGATCACATCGCGGCGAACTCGATCTCGGCCGAGAAGTTGCAGACGGGCTCCATCACAGCGGAGTCCGGCATCATCAAGAGCCTCGACGCAGGGAAGATCACCACGGGGTTCATCAACGGTCAGCGCATCGCCGCCCGTTCCATCACTGCTGCTCAGCTCGCAGCCGGATCGATCACAGCCGACAGTGCGGTTATCGACTCCATCAGCGCGTCGAAGATCACTACGGGCACCTTGAAGGCGTCCTTGTTCGACGCCGACACGCTGCGAGGCCAGACCTTCATTGGTGGACGGTTTATCGGTGGGGACTTTCTTCTCGACCCGGAGACCTCGCGACAGGACATGCGGTTCGGGCGTTCCAAGGCCGTGCCCTTCAAGAATGAGTCTCAGGAGTTCACGCGCGAGGTCATCGGCATCACCGCGTTCAGCCCCACCACGGAGCAACCCATCCTCGCCCTGGGCGTCATCGGTAACGACGATCCCGCGCTAACCCTGTACGGTCGGCAGTTCACCGACGGGACCCGCTACTTCTCTCAGCTCAGCCCGGGTCAGTTGTACCTGGGTGGGGTCAACGCTGTTGGAAACCCGACCTGGTCCTACATCCGGCAGTCGGGACAGGACCTGGCCATCTCCACACGACAGGAGAACGTCAACACACCCCTGTCGAACCTGCTGATGTCGCCCACTCACTTCTACGCTGCGGGTAACTACAGAGGCTCGACCCCGAAATGGATGTTCCACCTGACCACAGGAGGCCGCCGTTCTGACATCCTCTGCGACGGTGATCTTCATATCCACGCCTCCGCTGGGTACTCGGTGTACATTGATTCGTATATTCGATCCCGGTTCCCGATCACCCAGAACGACTGGGGCGCAGGAGGCAACGAGGATAACGTCTTCCGGAAGACCACGATCCGCGGTGACCTCCACGCTACCGGCCGCATCAGCGCGGATAAGGGGAAGAGCTTCGTCATTCGTCACCCGACGAAGGACGACCACATCCTGGTTTATACCTGCACCGAATCGCCCTACAACGGGATCGAGTACTGGGACAACGCCACAATCCCCGAGAGTGGGGAGATGACCGTCGAGCTCCCCAAGTACTTTGACAAGCTGCATGACGAGGAGGTTCCGACGTCGGTATTCACCTCGAACGGCGTGAAGGTTCTCGGCCCTGTCGAAGGCGGCAAATTCAGGGTCTCAGGCGAGGCAGGTACCTGGTTCTCCTGGCAGGTCAAGGCTGCTCGAAGGATACCCTGGACGTCTAAGATGGACGCAGAATGCACTGAAGAGGATGCCATCAATAAGTACGACTTCTCGGAGAGAATCATAGAAGGGTTGCCAAGGTGGGAGCAATAGACAGCAACGGAGTCTACAAGTACTCCTCCGAGGACACGGTCAACACCTGGGAGAACTTCCTCAACCTGGGTATGAACTCCGTGTCGAACGCCATTCAGAACCTCCGGTACAACGGGGTCTACTGTGTGACCAACATCCAGGGAGCTACGACCAAGCGTATGGAGCTGGAACGCACAGGCCTCAAGCCGACAGGGGACAACCCGTTCCTCTTCTACCTGAAGAACAATGGCAAGTTCATCACCTGGGATGGCGCCGCCTGGAAGATGAACGGCGACTCCATCGCCTCCTGGATGGTGAACGGCAACGAGACCTTCACTCCGGCGACGCCCTGCTACGGGAAGATTCTGTGGGGTCAGCAGGGCGAGGAGTCGAAGTTCCGACAGGAGATGGGTGTCTCCGTTCTGAGGATCACCGAGTGGTCCTACTACGGGAACGACCAGACTACGGACTCCGCCTTCGCCTACCTGCCGCTGAAGAACACTTACACTGGCGTTGCGGTGACCCTGATTACCAACGGTAACGCGGAGGAGTGGCCAGGCGCCTTCTCGGCCGACAACAACAACTGGCATCAGTTCGCCGAGAAGGATGGCACGATCAAGCGGATCAGGATCATCGTTCCCCGCGGCATTGTCGGTCACCTCATCACGACAAACTACGTCATCTACGGGTGGATCAAATGAGACAGTTTATCCCCACGACTCCATACGTCCAAGAGCCTCCGTGGCAACGATACCTCGACAGGGCCTCACGTGCCCTGTCGTACGGATCTCTATCAGCCTACGCCCTCACGCGCCTAAGTGGTCCTCGTCACTTCATGGATATTCCTGAACTCGCGCTGCACTACCATTGGTTCCTCTTCCTGGGTATTTTCGTCACATCTTTGTGTGCTACTGTCTTCGTGCTGCGCCGGCAATCGCAGTTCGAATACATAGCGCTGTTGCCCCTGCTCGGGTTCATGGCAGCCAGCGGTATCATAGCCCTGAACGGCCCTACGTCCCGACCGCATGCTCTGCTGCTGTGGGCGCTGTGGTTCTTCCTGGCAGCGCGATGGAACGTCCTTCACTCCGCCATCAAGCACGCCCGTTTTGTTCAGGACATGAAGGACAGTGTCGAGCAGGGGGTTTGATATGAGCGCTACTGTGGCTTCTGTGGTGGCGCTTGTTACAGCACTTCTTGCCGCTGTGCCGCCGATACTGAAGACCTTCGCCGACAGGAAGCGGGGCATCAAGGAAGCGGAGGTGCAGGAGGCCAAGCAAAGCACCCAGCAATGGCAGGCTATGATCGCCTCCCAGGAACTCATCATCGACTCCTACAAGGAGGAAAATGAGAGGCTTCGCAAGATCCTCAAGGGGTACGAGAACAACTGAGTACCGAAGAACCCCCTAGCGGCAACTAGGGGGTTCTTCGTGCAAACTAGCAAGATGTCAACACGATTCAACGGCCTGACGAGTTCAGTGTATCAGCGTTCGATGGCTTTGTCCAGGTACCACCTCGCCTTCTCAAGATCCTGCTTCTGGTCGTCCTTGCGTCCTGCCCGGAGCAGGTACTTGCCAACCTGCCACAGAAGCGGGTCCTTGTCGAAGGCGGCCATGAGCACATGGAAGACCTCGACATCACCGACGTTCTCGACCCGCTCGGCCAGCGCGTTACCCAACCAAGCGTAGTGCTCCGGGGCGTTCACGACGTCCGGCTTCTCCTCATCCTCGACAGGAGCCATCTGCACCAACGGCATCCGGGCGTAGCCAAGACCTTGGCATACCTGCATGTGCTCGTTAATACGCAGGTAATCGTCGATCTGCAAACCATTACGTCGAGCATCCCAGGTTCCGATGTAGTCGTAGTCCGGCCCCATGCAGCCCTCGATCGGGTAGACGCTCGGCTCGACAACGGCGAACTGAATCTCGTAGATCTGGGCGATCATCACGTAGATGTCGTGCGCAGAGGTACAGCGCGTCTTGCGGGCGAACGTGTAACCATTGTGTTGGACGCAACCAACGAGGTTGAAGTTATTGTAGTGCAGTGCGACTATGCAGGGTGTGCCATGAGCGCAGAAGTCGTAACGGTACATGAACGGCTTGCCGTCAATGTCCTCGTGCTCCTGACCTGCATTCACTCCGAACTTCTGATCACAAATCTCGCGGAACTTATCAATCAGCGTTGACATGACGGCCTCCCATCCGTGCGGCCAGACTGGCGTCGTGGCAGGTCTTGATCGAGTAGTAGTAGAAGTGGCGTGCTGCGTCCCGTACATCGTCAGCGTCCGGGCATCCAACCGCCTTGCCTGTGGGCCAGAAGCCCAGTGCCTTGAGCGCCTTGTCGGGGATGACGCCCTTGGCCTGACCAGGGGTCTGCCAAATGATCCGAACACTCGGGTTCCAGGCCTTGGCACAGTACGACAGGGCGCTGTTGACCTTGAGGGTGGTGAGGTCCGCGCGGAACTTGTTATTGGGCCGCAGATCGAACTGCTCGATGACGAGGGTGGTCGGCTCGCTGGTGAGCTTGGTGAGGAGCTCGGTGACCGTCTCTTCCCAGTGCTCGCTGCGGAACTGGCCGAAGTCGAGAATCTCAGAGCCCTCGTCATACGGGTTGCTGGGCTGCTGACCCAGGACCCAGCCCGTTGAGACTCCAGCATCGACAGCTAGAATGCGCTCACTCATCGGTCTCCTCCTTTCCGGTCACCTTGTTCACCGATGTGTATCGGGTGCTGTACGTGTGGAATTGGACGTTGACCTCGGGGAACTCCCAAGTCACCTTGCACAGCCCTTTGTCGTTGGGCGGCTCGATGTCGATGAGAGTGGCCGCCAGTTCGACGGGCATGAGTACCTTCTCGCCAATCTTGAGCGAGCCGAGGGCCTGCGGTTGTGTCTTGAACTTCATCGGTTCTCCTTCTTGTGTTTGTTGATCCATTGTGAGATCGCGGCGGATGCGGGGGGTACGGGTTGCCAGATGGCCCACAGTCGGCAGGCGTCCGCGACGACCTGGTCGCGCCCGGCATCGGTGGTGGCGTGGTTGTAGTTGTCCTCCAGGACGGCGATGAAGCGGTCCACAGCGAATGGGAGATGCATCAGAGGTGCTCCGTCTCGAAGGTGGCGTCCAGGTCCTTGTCGGAGTAGAACTCGACGTTCTTGTCAGGCCAGATCACCATCCACTGTCCGTAGAAGAACTCGGGGTCGCGGAGACTGACACCGTAGCGGCGGGCGACAGTGCGGGCTGCCTCGATGGAGCGCTTCTCAATCTTGATGGCCCAGCAGGTTCGCGGGCGCGGACGAACGAAACGCTCGACCAGTGTGTCGTCAGGATGTGCGGGGTAGTTCATGGTCAGTCCTTCCGGTATCTCTGTGTTGTGTAACCGGCCGCTTCGACCGGCAGTCCCTCTGCCCAGTCCGGTAGATCGCACATAAGCGAGGATAGTCTCTCTACGGTCAATCCGCCAGTAGTCTCTGTAACGATCTCATCATGAACATGTGTGACTGTGCGGAATCCGGTGCGCTCCACGTTGACGAGTGCGTGGGTGAGCAAGTCTCGACCAATGGCCTGGATGATGTTCTCGACCTGTGTGGGTCCGCCGACGATGCGGCGCTGCGTCCCGTTGCCGACGACAGCGTCACAGACCCACGCCCTGCGGCGGTAGGGCAACGGCTTTCCGTTTCGGTCCTTGGGCTGCACGTACTCGCGTTTGCAGTTGTGGTAGACGAGTGCCCTGCCTGATGGGAGCCAGACGTAGCGGTCGTTGCCCACGATCTCGACATCCACGGGGATTCTCCTCGAAGCAGGGCCGCCCTTGTCGAAGGCGGTGTGGACCTGCTTCCACCATGACACGATGTGGGGGTGAGCGACTCGCCAGATTTCGACCAGAGAGGTGAGGCCCTCCCAGATCACCTCGTCTGGCGTGCCCTTGGGGTAGATCTTCGCACCTCCGAGGTTGAGCAGCGCTCCGGCTCCTCCGCCGAAACCACATCCCAATGTTGCTGCCTTCCCGCGCTGTCGATCGAACCCAGCCTTCTCACCACCCATACGTTCTGCGGTAGCGACGTAGATGTCCTCGCCGCTACGGAAGGACTCCAGCACACTGTCCTCGCCGGCGGCCCAGGCGGTGGGGGGAGCCTCAATAGCGCTGTAGTCCGACACGGTGAAGGGCCCCACGAGTAGAGGACGCACGAGCTTCTTGAGGTCCTCCGAGCCCACGTGCACACCAGCCAGCAACTTGTCGATCGCCGCCTGCTCAGCCTCCGTGTCGTGCTCACCTTCGGCGTCCGTGAAGTGGTCACGAGGTAGATTGTGCGGGCTCAATGTAACACCCGTCATACGACCGGTGTTAGCATTGCTGTACTTGATCGTCCCACGCAACCGACCGTCAGAATTCGTCGAGCCTTGAGCGATGACGTACTTGGTCGCTGCCGACAGGGCAGCCAACTGCTTGCGCTCCACGGCCTCACGAACCTCGTCCGGGAGGCCGTCGCGTTCCAGGAGCTCGGCGACATGGGCCTTGTCGATGGACTCCATCTCAAAGCCCTGAGCGGCGAGCCAGCCCTTGAACTGCTGAACGCTGTTCGGGTTATCAAGCCCGGTGATCTCCTTGACCCGCGCCAAGTCCTTCTTCTTGTTGGTCTCGTATTGACGGTGGGCGGCGCCGGCCAACGCGGTGTCAATCTTGATGCCCCTGTCGTTGATTCGCGTGGCGGTAATCCAAGCCTCGTACTCCTCTGCGGATGGGAACCCCTTGCCGAGCCTGTAGATGTTGTCCCGCATGGAAATGACATCCTGTCGGTTGTACTCGACATAGGCGTCCCAGTCCGCGGGGCGCTCCTCGGGCAGCGTCCTCCTGCCCTTACGATTGGGCACGGAGAACATGTTGATAAGCCGTCCGCCAGCCTCATCCTTGGCCTCGCCGCCCACGACCTTGCAGAATCCCTTCAGAGATCGTGGATAGCCCCACAGCGAGGCGAGTACAGCCGTGTCAATGTACTCCTCAGGATCGATGTACGTACCGACAGGGAGACCCTTCAGCGCGCTGAAGTTGATCCGCTCGAAGTCGCTGTTGTGCGCGATCTTCTTCACCGCGGGATCGAACAGCCCGGGGATTGCTTTGATCTCCTCGTGTCCGTAGGCGGTGTGAATCTCGCCTTGGCCGATGCACCACGAGCAGATAAGAATCATCCAGTGTTCATCCTCGACATATCGATAGACAGTGTTCTTCTTCAGATCGACAGTCGAGTAGGTCTCGATGTCCAGGTGGAGCTCGGTCCCGTCGAAGATGTCCTCGAACCCGTAGGAGTTCTGCGATCGACCTTCAGTCCTCGCCGCCCTGTCGAGCTGGTCGAGCGCCCATGTTCCCGGAGCACCAAAGGCCCCAACAGTGAACCTGTTGCCTGGCGTGGCTCGATCGGTGACCTCAATCGGGCCCTCGATGCCTGCGTCCTTCTTGGCCTGTTGGAGAGCAACGAACTGCTCGCCCGTCAGGTCGTTGACGTCTGGTACCAGTATCTGCACGACTCTCTCCTCATTGGTCGGTACATATGTATAGTACACAGAAAGAACCCCAGGCCGCAACCTGGGGTTCTCACGAGTCAGTCTCGTTGCTTGAGTGAGACCATCCTGACCTTCTTCCCTGCATTATCCCGCATGACCGGTACGTCGAGCCGACCCATGCGAGCCCCGGCATCGACGATCTCATCAGCCCGTCGAGTGTTGTCGATCCGGCGCAAGAGGTGACCCAGCACCGCGTCACGGGTCGCGGTCTTGTTGGGCTGGGCTGCCAGGAAGACCTCGACCTGCGCGACATCCTTGCTGATGTCAGAATCCGCGGCGCAAGCGACGAACGCCTCGAAAGACTTCAGGTGAACTTCTGCCAGCTGAACAGCCTTCACCGCGTGGCGCATCTTGACCGTGTGCTTCTGCTCGGCAGCAGCGATCAAGGCGGCCATGCGGAGGATCGACAGGCCCAGACGCTCAACACAAGGGACCAGGTACTCACTGTACAACGGGTGCTGGTCCGCGAGAACCGCGCACATGTTCCCTGCATCGCGGATACGATCCAGGGCCTTCTCCTCGAAGGCGATGAGAGCACGTGCGTCTTCTCCCTCTACCGTGAAGGGTTCCAGTGCCTCGCGCTCCTGACGCCAGTGATGCTTGGCGAGCGTCAAAAGCCGGAGGTTAAGGTTGAACATATTGTCCTGTCGCTGGAGCGTCTCGTCGTCCGTACTCGACAGGATGGTGAAGTCGTCCATAGTCCTCGCAGGATCGAACTCCGTGGGCTCGGGCAGAACGGGTAGGCATCTCGGGACGAACCCTGAAGCGATCTTCTCCACCTTCAGGTTCCCCGCAGCCTGGTCCAGGATTCCCATGCAAAGGATCGACAGGGAGAACGGCGTCTCCCTGCGGTACTCGTGACCTTTCTGCTTCCGAGCTATCGACGGGATGTAGCCATCATAGGCCTTCGTGAGGAACCCGATCTCGCCGTCCATGTATGAACCGGAGCGCATGGCGCGAGCGAACATATCCTGCACCTCATCCAGGATCACGAGGATCGACTCCCCGGGCCGCTCCCCACAGTGCTGAGCCAGGGCCTCGGGCGTGTGATCCTCAGGTCCTATGAGGTCCAGGCTGAACTCCGCCCCGACACGACGGAGAAAATGCTTCACGTAACTGGCTGTGGTTGACTTCTTGTCCCGTGTCGTTCGCCCCAGAAGGAGCGTGTAGAGATTGCAGCTCAATCTACCGAACGACGTGCGGACTCGAATGTCCGATCCGAGCACTGCGGAGAGGATTGACATGGCCGCTGCGTAGTTGAACTGCTTCGATGTACGTGACGACATGTCGTTCATGTACTGGGCCAGCGAGTCCACCACAGTATCCTGCGGAACAGTATCGAACTTGTCGTTGATCAGGTGAATGTCACCCCAGAACAGTCCGTTGCGCTCGTCCTGCAATCGGGGGACGCGGATCGGCTCCCCGTTGATCGCCTCAATGGCAATCGCATCAGCGAGGTCGGCTTGGGCCTCCTGGTCGTCGTCCCATCTCGCCTTGTCGCGCTGAATCTGAATCCACAGGTCACTGTCCGGACGACCGTCACGTTTGTACTTGTTGCAGCCAGCGTCCTGAACAACAGTAAAGACGTCAGCGAGCTCGACACCCGCCTCGAACAGGGAGCACTCCAGAGAGTACATGAGCGCCGACCAGTCGTCTGACGGCAGAGGATCATCTGCATACAGCGCCGCGATCTTGTTGTCCTTGAGGCGATTAATGATCGCCATGGCCCCGTCCTGATCGACCTCGGGCATCTTCATGATGAGATCAACCTTCGGCGTCGAGGCCGGGGAGTACGCTGCCATGAACTCCCTGACCGAGTAGGACTCCCTGTCGTTGAACTCGACGGAGACCTGGGTCGGGAGCCCGTACTTGGGCTTCGTGTTCATAGTCCTGGGCACACGAAGCTTCTTCGCTAACGGCCAGCCTCGATCCACACCCGTGTCAGCATGCGTCTGGTAGACCCCGCGGTTGAGCTGCTCGATATCGAGGTTCCCCAGTGAGCGGTAGTCCGACAGGCGCCAGTAAGCGTGGTAGTGCTCAGGACTCGACTTCACGAGCACTGTGGGCTCCAGGAACAAGTCGTCCGGGTGAAGACCATCTAAGTCAGCATAGACGCAAGCCAACCGCTTCACGTTCTTCTTCGTCGCATGACGTGCGGACGACAGGGTAGAGGGCTTGTGGAAGAGCATGGGCGACCAGTAGACGTCCTTGTCGGACATCTTCTCGACGACCTCGCATATCTTCTCGGCCTCGGTCGGCCAGTGGTACCACTGGCAGCGGGATAGCCCGCCACCGGGACCCAGGCTCATGATGGGCGCCCACCCTTCATCGTCGGGGAGGATGCGCTCAAAGAACTGTTGTAACTGATTCATTTGTACCTCGATTCTGTGAGACGGCTCGCCGCTACCGACAACGCTAGCAGCCCCCGACGGTTTTGTCGAGGGCTGCTAGCATATCAGGCGATCGTTACACGAGCGTGATCTTTGCAGAAGAGGTCTTCTTCGGGTCGAAGGTCAGGCGCTTTACCGAGTTCGAGGGGTTCCAAGTGTCCTGGACCGGGTTTCCGCTCTCGTCGGTGACTGGGTCGCCGCTCTCGTCCATCTTGTAGACAGGCTGGCCGTTCTGGTCGAAGCGCTTGCGACCCTCATCCACGGCGATGTCGAGCATGGCACCGACACCCTCCAGACCCTCCTCGACAGCCTGCACGGTGCTGTCAATCTGAGCGGGGGAGAGCTTAGCCTTGAGCTCGGCCGGGTTGTCCGGCCACTGGTTCGCAGCACCGAAGTACTTCGGGAGGTTGAAGTGGATCTGCTCCTTGCCGGTGCGCTTGCTCTTGATGGTGAAGACAGTACGGTCGAGCACAGTCTTTCCCGCCTCAGCGTCGTCTCCGTCAACGGTCCACTCGACGACGAGCATCGGCTTCCCACTGGACTTGGACTCGGTGACCTCGACACTGGAGATGTAGGCGTGGTGCTTGCCCGGCTTGATGAGCTCGAAGGCACCACCCTCGCGGGCGACGTTCATGTCGGAGAGGTTGATAGACAGCATGCTGGTTCTCTTTCTGTTGTTGGGTTGCTGTTCGGTCAGTTGGTCTTGTTCAGGGCCTGTTTGATGAAGCCGTAGAACTTCGACATGGTTGGGTTCCCGATGGCCTCGGGGAACCCGGTGATGCGCTGCTTGGTCAACGTGGACTTCTCCTGCGTGAACAGCGCGGGCACGAGCACATCATTCCCCTTCTCGTCCTGCGTGTCAACCCAGGACATGTATCCGACGAAGTCGAACATGGATGGGAGCTTGCGGATGGACTTCTTGCCTTCGAACGAAGGGCTCACGAGCGTGGTACCGGTGACCTCGTTAGTCTCCCGTTCCGCGTGCGTGATCGCGATGAGCGACACGCCCTTGGCATCCGACAGGGCCTTGATGATGGAGCGCGGCGCTTCATAAGCAGCGGCCCATGCGGCGAAGGTGTCCTTCGGGTTGATGGTCTGGAAGTGGTTGACCACAAGCTCCTGAAGCTGGTCGAGCGTGTCGATCACCACGGTCTTGAACGGGAACTCCCCCTTGTCGATCGAAGGCTTGATCACGTTCTCGAAGAGCTTGACGCAGTCGTTCCACGAGTCGCAGTGAACGATGGTCGTCTTGTCGAGGTCGCCCCACTGGCCCAGTGGCATGGTGCCATTCTCGAAGTCGATGTACAACACAGGCGAGAGGTCCTCACACTTCGAGGCCGTAGCAGCGAGCGAGCTTTTTCCTGTACCAGCCAGGCCGAACAGGAGCAGCGAGAACGTGGAGAGGTCCTCGGGCTGCACCTCCCTCAGTCCCGATTTCTTGAACAGGTCGGTGAATGTTGACATCAGTTACTGCCCTTCTGCTTCCGTGCTGCGTCGTTCTCCTTCTTGGCCTTCTCCCACACCGCATTGGTGAGTGCCTTGGTGAGTTCGAAGGCCGTCAGAGTCGGCCCATACAGCTGAGTGAACTGCGCGGTGTAATTAACCCCCGTATTGACACGCGAGGGGTACACCTGGACCACATGTGGCACGAAGGTAGGCCCCATGTTCTCCATTCCACCTTCCATATCCCAAACAGGATCGTCTTTCATTTCAACTCCCGAAGATAACGGTTCCGATAACCAGGGCGACTACCCCGGCGAAGATGACGCTCCCGATGACGATGCCCTCGCCGATCATGAGAAGCCAATCGTCCTTGTCGGGACGTCGTCGGTTCTGTCGTGCGTGACGCATCTCAACCTTTCATGTAGTGGATCGGTCTGTACTTACTACAGTAGAAGCACTCGGGAGCACTGTCAAGGTCTGTGATCAGATCGTCACTTTCGCGAGCCTTCTTGTAGATCAGACCGGCGCGCCCCAAGGCGTAGATGGCGAGGTCCCTGTCGAAGGGCATCCGCAGGGCGGTGAGCTCAGACTCCACGACATGGACCGTGGCGTCCCGAGGCAGAAGCAGAAGCGTGACCCAGTTCGTCTCATAGCCCTGGTCCTGCATCCCCTTGCCATACAGACAGAGTTGGATGTAGTACTGGAGGAACTGGGCAGCCCCCTTTAGTTTCGTGATCAGGTCGAAGCCTCCCCACATCGCCTCTCGGTGAAGGTGCTCGAACAACTGCATCTTCTTCAAGGAGACGAGCTTCCAGTCCATCACCTCCCCTTCCTCGATGTCGAACCTGTCGAGGGTTCCTTTGATCGAGCCATAGCCTCCGACATCACCGACATGGACCGGCTGCTCCACGAGAACTTCAGCCTCCCGCTCCATATCGTGACTGCGCTTCTCGCACAGCAGGTGGAACGCCGTCCCGAGCAGTGGGGCGATGGGAGTCTTCTCGTTCTCACCTGGGCGTTTGATTCCGAGCAGGTCCTCTGCGAGACAGAGATCACAGCATTTGCCAAGACCTGATGGTCCGACACGGCGCTGCTTGTCCCGCTCGGACCGTGCTGTCAGCAGGTTCCTCGCGCGGTCAGTGGCTGCGGTAGAAGTCAAGAGCCTCAGCCTCCTCGATCGCGGTCTGAGCCTCCTTGATGAGTTGGCTCATCACAGGATCATCGGAAATCGTCTCGGCCAGGTCCTCGACGAACTCTAATCGCGGGTCCCCGATATGGACACGTTCAGTGACCAGGTAGGGTCCCCGGATCGCAGCATCGAGTGCGTTCGGCAGAGACTTGAAGGACCAGGCGACCTCATTGATCTTGTCGAACCAGACGTCGTATCGTTTCATAGGAAATCCTTCCGGTAGGTGCTCTCACCTTACGAGGTTTCGGCTCCCGTGTCAAGGGAGGAAATCACCCTGCAAAGCCGAAGTTTTTCGCGGGGTTTGGGCTCCCAACTCGGCTGGGTTTTTCAGCAACAGGAAAGCAGAACCGCCCGACCCCGAAGGGCCAAGCGGCTCTAGCACCTGCACTTGGGAGATTCACCTCACACGGAAGAGTTCCTCGACAGGGTTCTTGATCTCGTCCAGAACCTCACCCTCCCAGGCCTCGATCTCCTCGCGGCCCTGGAGCATGTTCATGTTCGTGACCTTGACATCAGCGAGCTTGATCCTCACCCTGAACACTCGGAACGGGTGCGAGTACTCCTGCCCGCGTGAGATGGCGTGTCCCAGTGTGGGTGTGAAGAACAATCCACGGTTCAGAGCTGTTCGTTTCTCCTTGGAGACCGACACAGTCTTTCCGACAACCCACTCTATTGGCTCACCATAAAGGCGTCCGGTAATGCCGTCCGCCCCTGTCGTTTTATAAACCAGGTACTCAGTCTCGAATGCATCGAGTGGCTGAGCGACGCTATTCAGAAACGCGCGAGTCGCAGTGAATAAACTCCCCTTGTCTTCATTGCTTCCGAAGCATTTCGCTTTCCCGTCTCCGAAGACAGTGGCCCCGGCTTCGTACAGCACAGACGACAGATCGGACACCGCATTAACCATGGCGTCCTTATAGACACTAGCCCTAGAGGAATCGAAGAGAACCCCGATGGAGTTGTCGAAGAAATCCCCGTCCGCCCGGTTAAAAAGAACGACCCGGGAGTCTTTCCGAGCCCGAGGTTTAGCGGAATCATAGCTTTCCACCCAGTCACAGGCCATCAAGTCGGCAGAAGAAGAGTCGAAGAGAACTACGGCGTTGCAGGTCATAATAGTCGCCGTTGCATGCCCCATAACTCGCACATTTCGGCAATACGTGCATATCACAGAATAGCCTTCAGTAGTATTGATATCAACCTTATCAACCTCAGTGATCTCCGCTTCCAGGCCGCCATAGAGCTCGAGTGCACCATCCCAACCCGAAATTTTGAGCCTCGCGTTCCCGAAACCTGTCACCTGCAAGCAGTTCACAGAGTCTGGAATCTCGGAGCTATCAATATATAGGCATTCATCCCCATACAGCCCCAATTTTTTGACTCTCGCATTCCCGAAATGCTTCAGGTTTTCCAAGATTTCGGCCCGGCTTCTGTCCTTCTTAGACATGAAAATATTACCTTTCTGCAATGTTCGGAGCGGTTGTGGTATTGACTTGATACTGGTAATGAGAACCCAAGGATTCATCCCCATAAGGAACAATAGGCGGTGTATCGAGTTCCAGAATCGACAACTGAGCGATGGCGCAACCGACAGGAAGCTCGAGTGGTTTCGCCGCGAAATTGCAGAGCTCCAGCGTGATCGTGCCATAGAAACCCGGATCGATGAAACCCGCCGTAATGTGCACAAGAAGCCCGCGCCGGGCCCATGATGATTTGCCCTCGACACGGGCAACGAGATGCGCGGGAATGCCTACGGTCTCTGTCGTCCGAGCCAGTGCGAACTCCCCAGGCTTGAGGACAATGATGTCCGCGATCTTGTCGTCTCGGTGCTCGGTGGGCAGTCCGACATCACGAACGACGTCGCGATGCAAGTGCATCTCAACGCTCGCTGGCTGAATCGCGCCGGCCGACAGCGGAGAAATGGTGAGCACTCCGCTATCAAGGAGGCGCGTAATAGTAGTGGATGAGAGCATGCTCATGCGGGTACCTTTCTGCCCCAGCCATTCGACTGGGGCGTGGTTGGGTCGGTTAGATTGTGTGATGGATTCGGAGTGCTTCGGGTATCTCGGTCCTATAACTACCTCTCGTCATTCCTATCGCTCGCATTGTCGGCACGGACAGTACTTCGTGTTCTGCCAGCGCTTTCAGTTCTCCTAGCGTCCAGACTGCGCTGCGGTCAAGCCTCGCCTGTAGGGTTCCTCTCTTCCACCTGACAGCGTGTGCTACCGCGGCCGCCCCGCCGTGTCGTTTGATCTCTCTTCTCACTAGCAGGGCTATGCGCTCGTCCTCTTCTGCTACTGATTCGGATAGTGCGCGCCTCATCGCATCTCCGCATCGTGCTGTCGGATCTTCTCGTCGTCCTGTCCAACGACATGGGCCTCAAAAGCCGCGTGCTCACGAGCATCCTGATCGGCCTCGTATTGAACGCGGGTCATCACGAAGGACTCGCCCGTACCATCGCCATCGACGACCGGATCCCAGACGCAGACGTCCTCGCCGGCTGGAAGCGCCCCATCGTCGGAGAGGCAGTGCGCGATGTCCTGCACCGCCGTCGCTCCGGTCTGCGAGTGGTGAATGCTGGCCAACGCAATACCGATGATCGTGCCGACAAGCATGGGAACGATGATGAAAGCCAGGATCTTGTGGGGGAGTGTCATTGCTCAGTTCCTTTCAAGAGTGAAGGTTGGGGTTCAGTTCTGAGTGAGCCAGGCCGCCGCCGACTCAGCATCCTCGGGATCAACCATATCGCGGTGAAGCGTCTCCCCACAAGTCTCAATCACGACACTGATCGGGAAGCCGACGCTATCGAACCAGGTCACATCGCAATCGATCCTCCTGTCGTCGGTACGTACGACCCACTCCTCGACATAGTCCATGTCGTCCGGTGTCCCTGGGAATCGCCGTGTCGTCCACTCCACGTCGCCGGGCAATGCATCGATGAAGATGTCCTGCGCCTCCCCTAGTGTTAGCATCGTGTGCTCCTTCCTGTTCGGTTCCTTCGATGGCTCCATACTGCCCCACATCATGTCGTCATGCAACCTCAGCATGCATGATCTCGATCACCTATGAATCGTTGGGCTTGATCCGACACAGGCGCCTCGCCGCTGGCTGAATGGCTTTCAAGGTCATAACTACACATGCTGCACAGTTCACATAATGGGATTCTGTACCATGCATTGTGTCAAAAGTGACGGCGACCACTGAATTGAACTGTTCAATAGGGACTGTGGTCCTAGGTACTGCATCATATATCAGGCTCCGAACAAACTCTCTTGTCCGCATACTAAGATTTCTCCTCGCGGTGTAGCACTACAAAGCCCTGAAAACCACTTATAAATCGGTTGTTCAACTCTCAACAACCGCGGAATCCCAACGAATTTGACGGGCATGATCCTCTATAGGCGTCCAACCGAATCCCGAACCGAAAGGGAACCCGCCATGCACGCCTCCATCTCCTCCATCCTCGCCCGTCTCGACAGCGACGTGTACCTCGACCGCAGTGACGCTATGTACGACATCGAGATGGGCGCCCGGCACATCAAGCCCACCGATCGGGCCATCATCGTCGGCCGCCTCGTGGGCCTGCGCGAGCGGACCATCGAGGGAGCGCTCAGCCGGGGTTGCCCGAGCCGGGCCGCTGCCGAGGCTCGGGACCTCGGAGTGCTCCGCATCGATGAAGTCATCGACTGCCTGTGCTGAGCACTCCACCAACCGCCCCCGTCGGGTTTCCGGCGGGGGCTTTCTCATGTCCGCGCACCGGGTGCCACAGGAGGCCCGTAGACAGCACAGAAAGATGCCCCTAGTACTGAGTACTAGGGGCGCCCTGAAAGGCGCTCAGATGAGCCCTGAGACCTTCAGATCCGCATACCGCTGGTCAAGCCTGGGAATGACGGACTCGGTATCGACAGTCCCCGTGCACTGCAACAGCCAGCGCACCACGGTTCCGGTCTGCCCCGTGCGGTGCAACCGCCCCTGTGCCTGAACGCAACGCACCACCGATGGATCGAGCCCCAGCCACACTTCATGACGACAAACCCGCTGTAGTCCGTCCACACCTTCGGCGACGGCTGGGATCACCGCGCACAGAACTTGCGGCCCGCCCTTGTCGAGGAATCGCTTCCACTCGTCCTTGTGCTCGCCATCAACGCGCACGCACGAATACCCGGCCCGCTCCAACTGAGCGACCAGAGGCACCTGGAATTTCTTCGATGGGGAGTAGACGACAACTTTCTCCCCACCGATGTCCTTCAGAATATCCAGCAACGCGGAGATCTTGCCGCTCCGCGATCCTTCGTCGAAGAGCCACTCATCCTCACCGCCCTGCACGGGGCGCACGCGCATCTGCCCGAGCGTTGCTTGCCTGAGCCTCATGTCGCGCGTCACTGGCAGTCCGACAACGGCGGGGGGATCCTCTATCCACGCCACCGCCTCGTCACGCAATTGCTTGTACTGCCTGCGCTGTTCCGCAGTCATCGCGCAATCAACACGGCGAATGTCCACCGGCGGCAGCGCGCCGGCTACATCCTCAATCCGCATGTCCTGCCACTCCCCGCGTGATTTGTGACCTTTCGACAGCAAACCGGGGCGCTTCTCCGCACCGTAGACCACTGAGTACGGCCCCCCGAAGTAGCACGGCTCCGACTGGAAGAAAGTCTCGGCGAACCGCGTGAACCCTGGATACTTCTTTGGCCACAGGAATTTCAACGCGCCGTAGATGTTCACGGGCTGACCACCGGCCGGTGTCGCACTCAGCGCAAGACGATGCCGTGCTTTGATCTTGCAGAGCACTTGCGATGTGACCGTCCTGAAGTTGCAGGCTCGGTGAATCTCATCCCCAACAACCCAATCGAACTCGACGCCGCCGAGAACCCGTGCTGTCGCCTTGCTCTTCACCTTTCCCGCTCGTGCGTCGTAACCCTTCCTCTTCGACACGCTTGCCAAAAGCTCCCAGCCGATGAACGACACACCCCGGGGCTTGTCGCCCCTCAACAACGCTTCCAATGCCTCACGTTCGGCTTTGCGCCGCTTGCTCAGCGTCCTGAACTCCACACCATCATCGGGCCAGACCTGACCCACCGCACGACGCCACCCGCTCTCCGTGCGCAAGGGTGCTACGACTAGTACCGACAGGTCGCCGGGCTCTACTCCTTCCTCTTTTGCCGTCCTGTCGATAGTCCACAGCGACATGAGCGTCTTGCCGCACCCTGTTCCCGCACTCACAAGGCCCGTGCCGCCCGCGGCCACAAGACCTCGAACGGCGCGTTCCTGAGCCTCGACCGGCTCAATGCTCATCACTCATCGACCGCCTTGACCCACGCGTACGCCTCGCCGGCCATGCGCCTCACGTCCTCCTCATCCTCGGGCAGATACTCATCGAACGGCCTCCACTCACTACCACGCACGCGGTACTCCAGCTCGATCCGACCCTCCTCGTAGCCCGTCGGCTCGTAGTACGCCCTACGGCCCATTCCGTACGCGATCGATGAGTGCATGTACACGGTCATCTGGTCCTCCGAGGAACGCACGACCCAGTCGTCCTCAGCCGTCTCCACGGCCACGGTCTCGACCCACGCCTCGACCATCGGGTCTCTCGCGCACTTGGTCATCGCATCGATCACCGCGTCTCCGTCATCCGAGGCGTCGCCGTCGAGGTAGTCCCCGCTCTCGGAGTTCACCACCGACCACATGAACGCACCATCAGCGTCGTAGTACCCCCGTGCCATCACGTTGCCCCACATGATTGTCCAAGTGTCTCCGTCCTCGTCATCCTGAGGCCCAAGCACGTCGAAGTATTCTCCGCGATCCTCCAGCCAGCTCACAACGCCGTCGCGAATCTCGCCATCGCGGTAGTGCTGCCACTCCACCGTCGTGCGCGTCGCGTCCTTCACGGCCTCATCAAAGTGCGAGTACCCGTCCGTGTCGAAGGGTTCTCCGCCCACCTCCACGTTCACCGCAACCCAGTCATCCTGCCCGTCGCCATACGGATCACGCAGCCACTCAACACGCACCGGGCCCATCGTCAGCCATCCGCTCGTGTCGTCCGCGCTCCAGTCGCACTCGACGTCTCCGAGCGCGTTCGCCTCGTCAGTCCACACCAACGCCTCGCGCAGGCTCTCGACCCGCTCCGCGATCGTCTCGTTCATCTTCCTCAGCCCTTCGTAAGTGTGTGTGTGTGTTCAGTTCTCGTCGTGTGCAGCGGCGTAGAGGTACTCCGCTGCGCTCTTGATGTCGTCCTCTTCGGTGATCCAACCCTCGCTCTCATCGCTGCACCTCCACTGCGTCTTGCTCATCCTCGGTTCCTCCTGTTGGTTCGGGCTCTGCGACAAGCCCTCTTCGTTGTTGTCAGTACTACTCTAACTACATCTTGTCGTTCAGTCAACCTCTCATTCTGTGTCCTTCATCACGGTCCATGTCTCCCCATCGGGCGTCTCATCGGGCAACCTCCTCATGCTCCCCCCGAGCCTCCCCGTCACCGTCGTCGCCATGCGCAACCACGACAGCATCTCCGACCACTGCAACATGTACAGTTCATCCTCCTCCTCGCACTCCATCGCCTCGACGACGGCCCGTACGTCCTCAATCCGCACCTCGACACCGCCCCGCAGTATCACCGCTCGTCCACCTCCCCGCTCAGCACCATCATCTCGACGGCTCGCATGATCACGGGCCCCGGTACGCACGACAGGTCCCCGCCGGCTCTCTCCCGCACCCTCATCAGCGCCTCGTCCCTCGTCATCCTCATCGGTCCTCCTTCTGCTACCGGGCAGGGCCCCTCCCTTCCGGCACCCCCTACTCTCCTACATCATGTCGTCCCCGTCAAGCCCCTCCCCTGTGCCCCCGCTCACACTCAACAGATGTCACGACACGCCCCTCGACAGAGACCTCTGACCTCTGTGCACTAGCCTCTCGGGACCAAGGTCCTATGAAGGCTAGCTACCAAGCGACGACACCGCTCAAGCCGAGATTGGGACTAAGGTCCTATGTAGATCAACTTGTATGCACAAGTGGAGGATGAACGGGACGACACGGGCGGGGAGATGTAGGTACATCCCGGGGAGGGTACCCATGGAGTACGACAGAGCCGGGATGGCAACGATTATGCATCGAACGCATGTTCGAAAGAGACCTCGACAGCGGGTGGAAACGGGGCGATGTAGGTACGAAATCACCAAATGTTTCGAGTATGTTACATTCAAATCCCTTCGTAATATAATATATATATATTTATATTATATAAATATTATATACAGAATATAATCATAGTAGTATAAATTGTCGTATCCTGGTATACATACGTGTACCATACATTAATGTCATAGTAGTATAGAATATTGTACTACTCTTATATATTCTGAGTACGATCTATACAAAAGAGAACATAGGGTTATTAGGGGGTTGTGCTTCGCCTCGGCCCGTGTCGCAACATGATCGAACGTTCGCTCGTTCGAACAAGAAGACAAAAACGAGACGAATGAACAGCACGAATTCCTCGCCCCTGTCGATGCCACCCGACGGGCCGTGTCGATACCCCGTAGAGGTGCCCGCCACCGGGTACGGGTACCCCGTCCTGTCGTTACTGGCTACCGTACCGTCCCAGATGCCCCTGAGACGCGTTGTAAGCCAATCTGAGACGATTTCAGCCCCTGGCCAGTGCAGGACACTGGAGAGAGGTCTAGAGGCCGTCTACGGGCCTTACAGCACGTCAGGCCCCCCTGCACACGACACAGCACGAACGAGGAGACACGAAGCACAGCACGACGGAAGCCCGAGTAGCCCTCACGGCCCTGTCGTCAGGACCACCCGGGGTTGCGATCTTAACAGTGTTAACGAGATCGAAATCACAATGGAGGTGTGCTATAACGCGGGCGAAGGAAATCGGTTGCTACCGACAACGGGGCCGGGGGAGGGGGTGCGACCCCGCCCGCACGCCCAAGGAAGGGGCCCCATAGGTCCTTGCTACTCGGCCCGCCCCCTATAAATGACTACGGGCATGACACCGCCCCGTCGCCATGCTCAACACGAACGACGGGGCGGGGTTGATCGGAGGACGGTCAGAACCGGCTCTGATCGGAGGCGATCGGGGGACGGTCCTCCTTGATGGCCCAGCCGTTGATCTCGCTGAGCAGAAGCGGGGTGAACTGCGAGGGATCCTTCAGGGCCCTGTCGTAGTTCTCGCTGCACCGGACCCAGTCGTCCTGGGCGATCTTCAGAGCCTTGTCGGCTTCGGAGGCGGTGAGCGGACGGCGGTAGGCGACGGTCTCCTTGCGCGGTGCACCGCCACCCAGCCGCTCGAAGACATCGACAAGCCGGTTGACGGCGTGGATGGCCTCTTCGGGACAGCCCTCAAGATACCGGTAGTCGATGAGGACGACAGGCGGAGAGGTGAGCTCGCTGGGCTTGAGGTCGGATACTTTCTCGGGGTAGGCCATGATGGCAGTCCTTTCAGTTGGTTGTGGTCCCAGTATTGCTGTTCGAGAGCGTGTTGTCAATCCCTAGACCGCGACAGGGGCTTTGAGGACCCTGCCGTGCTGGTAGCCCTCGGAGGCGTCGATGTCGGATATGCGGTACAGGTCGATCGAGCCCCGTCGGCGGAGCCGCAGGCGGGGGAACGGGTACACCGGACGTTCCAGCTGCTCCTTCACCTGATCGATGTGGTTGTCGTAGATGTGGCAGTCCCCGCCGGTCCAGATGAGCTCGCCGGCCGAGTAACCGGTCTGCTGAGCGAGCATGTTCAATAACAAGGCATAAGATGCAATATTGAACGGGACCCCGAGGAAGAGGTCCGCACTCCTTTGATAGACCTGCAAGCTCAGACGACCGTCGTTGGTGACGTAGCACTGGAAGAAGGCGTGGCAGGGGGCCAGGGCCATCTCGTCCAAATCGCCGACGTTCCAGGCCGACACGAGGTGGCGGCGGGATTGCGGATCTTCTTTAAGACGCTTGATCAGAGCTTTGATCTGGTCATGAGCCAGACCGTCCCTGTCGATCCAGGAGCGCCACTGGTAGCCGTAGAGGGGCCCGACTGAGTCATTCTCATCGGCCCATTCGTCCCAGATCGAAACCCCGAGCATTCGGAGCCAGTTGATGTTGGTCTCGCCGCGGAGGAACCAGAGGAGTTCGGCCTTGATGGGCTTCATGGGGACGTACTTGGTGGTGATCCGGGGGAAGCCGGCTTGGAGGTCGTACCTCAGTTGACGGCCGAAAACAGAGCGGGTGCCGACACCGGTGCGGTCGTTGCGGGGCTCGCCGTGGAGGAGGACGTCCTCAAGAAGACATTCGTACTGGTCGTCGATCATCAGAACAGGGCCTCCTGCGTGCCCCGGACGTTGATCTCATCAGAGGCGTCGTAGGTGTCGAAGCGGGAGTTCTCCCCCGCGAGCGTGGTGGTGCAGATGAGGTAGGCCTTTCCTCTGTGGTTGATGTCGGTGATGATGCGGCTCTCCCCGTTCTTGTAGAGGAGGATGTCACCGACGCGGCAATCGCGGGTCTGTTTGGCGAGTGTCATGTTAGCCCCTTTTCTTCAGTAGGAGGTGGTTGTCGGCTCGTACGCGTATGGTGCTCTCCATGGGCCAGACGAAGAAGTAGTGCGTTGTGCTCAGAACGTACTCGGTTTCACCTTGGGTGGTGGTATCGGGTCGGATGTGCGTGATCTCAAGATCATAGGGGTCAATGCGGATGATGTCTCCGACTTCAAGCGTTTCGGGTTTGATGCGCTCCGGGGTGAAGACCATCTGAGTGCCCCTTTCGTGTCGTTGGTCGCGGTGAGTCCACGCTGGAGCATGAGGCCGGCCTGCTCCGCGACGACGGCGTTGCCCGCGAGACGGATGCGGGCGGTACGGGAAAGATTCGCGGCGTTGTCGGTGGGAAGCCCCATGAGCCACTCGACGAAGGGGGCGTTGAGGCGGCCCTCGATATCCTTCAGGGGCGGGTGCATCTCCCCGATGGCTCGGGCCCAGGTGATGATGAGTGCGGGATCGGGGCCGGGGCCCTCATGGATCCGGGTCTGAAGGTTGGCTCCGGCGCCGCGCCCGGCTCGGCCGGGGCCGGCCGAGGATGAGGCGGTCGGTGTCGGGATCAGACCGGCCGGCGCGACCTGTCGGATGACGTTCACACAGTGCGTGTCGAAGTGCTTGCGGGTCGCTACGAGCATAATGCGCTCGCGCCGGTGAGGGGTTCCGATCTCCCAGGCTCCGGCGGAGGATACGGTGGTGTGGTATCCGTGCTCCTTCGCCAGCCAGTCGGCGAGGGCGAGGTAGGTGCTGTGGCCGCCGGGGACGTTCTCGGCTACAATGAGGTCCGCGCCGCCAGCTACGGCCTTGTCGAGGGCCTCGTGGATGAGACTGCTACGAGTGCCTGAGCCCCGTTCAGCTCCTGCTCGCCAGCCTGCGACGGAGAGGTCCTGGCAGGGCGCCCCGATGGTGACGATGGAGCCCTTCGGGACGATCTGGTCGCGGAAGTCCTTGCACACTTCGACGTCTGGGAAGCGGTGCCTCAGGTACTTGCGGGCGGGCCCGTAGGTGTCGGAGAACGACACGGGCCGAGCGGGCTCTTCAAGCCCCGCTGAGACGGACCGGGCGAGTTCGCCGGTACCGGAGAACATGTCGATGATCGGTGTCGGGCTCATGTCAGTCGTTCTCCGTGTCAGGCCACTCGATAGCGGGCTTGCCTTCTGCCTCGGCCCACTGGTTGATGAGCCAGTGCATCCAGTCGGGAGTAGAAGTGGGGTCCACCAGGGCGTCTTCGTAGCGCTTCTTGGTGCGGTCCCACTCGGATTGAGCGTTGCGGAGTTTCTTCTCGCGGTCTTTCTCCGTCGGCCGGAAGCGATAGACGAGGTCCTCCCCGGTCTCGATGCTGCCCCGCCTGTCGAGGATGCCGTCGGCTACGTTCTTGTCCAGGGACTCAACCGTCTTGAGGACGCGAATGAGGGTCTTCCGAGGGAGGGACAGGAAGATCACGTGGTTGAAGGTTGCGACCATCGGACCTTGCTGGTCATAGTTGTTGAGGTCTTCGAACTTGGTGGGGCGCGACATGGTTGGTTTCCTTTCTGGTGGTGGTTGTTGTTGAGTTCAGGTTCTAGTCCTGTTGAAACGGATCGACCCCGTTGTCCGCGGAGATCCGGATGATGGTGTTGACAGCGCGGTTGATGTTGAGGAGCTCATTGGCCAGAGCCGCGATGGCTTCCCTCTTGAGGATGAGGGTTCTCTCGTTGGTGGTGGTGTCAACGACTTTGTCGAGGGTGTCGTCTGGTGACAGGAAGAACGAGTTGACGAAAGAACTCGTTCCGGTGTAATAGATGATCTCAACGACCTTGTCGTTCTGTTCGATGTCCGCGATCTGGAAGGTCTGGCCGCCGTCTCGGAAGAAGTCACCGGGCTTCAGGCGCCTGGTGGGCATCGGCTCGATTGTGTAGGTCATGTCGATTCCTTTCAATTGTAGATGCGGGCGACTTCGTCGTTCCAATGGAAGAGTTGCCAGGAGCGTTCGGCCGAACGCTCCTCCTTGGTGCAGAGACAGAACCCGACCTCGTCGCCCAGAGGGGTCAGGTTCTTGTCGAGAACTTCGAACTCCTTGTCGTCGAGGCGGATGTGGTCCCCAGTGAGGATGTACCAGACGGGTGCGATCTCTTCCACGGTGGCTCCTTCGGTTCGGTTGGTGCTACCAGCATAGAGATGTATCGGGCGTGCGTCAAGCCTTGGGTTCGTTACGCTTGGATCACGACGACTACGAGAGGAGGTCGTATGGGCAACGTGGCGCACTACGCCGCGTCCTGCGCGCGCTACTACGCGATGGCGGACGTGGGGTACAGCCAGCCCGACAGGTGGACGTTCTACGACAGGAGCGACTGGGACGGCTGGCTGGTGCACTCGCCCGCCAACGCCGACTGCTCCGCGCTGGTGTCGGGGTGCTACAACATCGCCGCGCATCATGAGTGGGGTGAGCCGTTCACGGCAGGGTACTTCCCCCGGGATACCTGGACCGGGAACATCAGGGAGTACGCCCTGGAGCGGAACTTCGCCGATATCTCGGACTCCTGGACGGGCAATGTACCTACCGGAGGCTGGTACGCGGGCGATATCGTGCTGTCGGAGGGCGCAAGCGGTGGTCGGGGCCATGTGGCGATGATCATCAATGGTGGTTCCGGGCCCGACAGTGACGGGGCACTGCTGGCCGAGGCATGGATCGCCGAGGACGGCAGCATCGACGGCTGGGAGGGCGACCAGACGGGTGATGAGGTTCGCATCATCGCGTACAACGATCATCCGTACACTCAGCAGGCGGCGTGGACCCATGCTCTGAGACGCAGGGACAACCCCAGCCCGCTCACCGGCGGCACTGAGGGCTCCGCAGCCGCTCCTGCACCCGCACCAAGTGGCAACGAGAGCGTTCAGGCGGCGGTGCTGAGGGCTGCGGACGACGTGGGGCTGCACTGGGCAGTGGCGCTGGGCCTGGCCGACCAGGAGAGCAACTGCACGAATGTTTATGGTCACGACGTCGGCGGGGCATGCTCCGGCTGGGGAGAGGTGACGAGGGAGAACTTCCTGAACCACTTCCTGCCCGCTGTGCTGGACTGGGAGACCAGTAATGGCGTGGGTCCGACGCAGGTCACCTACAACGGGCACTTCATCAATGAACCCGACAGGGCATGGTGGGACCCGCACGAGTCGAGCGTCGTGGGCCTGTCGATCCTGAGGGACTATCTCGGGGGCGATTACAGCGCCGACAGCATCCGGAGGGCCGGCAGCCGGTACAACTGCGGCAACGAGAGTGATCAGTACTGGGGTTATGGCGAGAGCCTGCTCCAGCACATCAACAGCTGGTGGTACTCCGAGCGCCCCAGCAGTGGTTCGACAGTGACTGAAGTGGAGAGGATCATAATGGCCAACGGCGATGACATCGTGAACGCGATCAATGCGGTCCGCGGGGAGCTGCGGTACGGCAAGGCCAACGAGCGGCAGGCCGGGGACGTGATCTGGGGCGTGGAGCAGAACAGGCTGCTCCTGACTCAGGCCGTTGCGGCGCAGAAGGAAACCAACGGGCTCATCAAGGAGCTCGTCGAGGCTATCAAGAAGGGGAAGTGAGAGCGAGAATGCTCACGATGATTCAGAAGCCCGAGGTCCGCAAAGCCGCCTACGGTGTTGTCGCGGCGGTTATGACCCTGCTCACCGTGCTGGGGATCGTTAAGGCGGACGCGGCGGCGCAGTACCTGGACTCCATCAGCCAGGTCGCTGGTGTCGTGTTCCTGTTGATCGCCCGCTACTTCGTGCCCTCGCCCGCTCCGGAGGACAAGGCCGCCGCGGTGACGCAGGACGGCGAGCTTGAGCGCCCAATCGTGATCGACCCGGTTCGCTACGGAGCCGGGGACGGCCCCGTGAAGGCGTGATATACTAGGGCTCTTCCTTTCGGGAGTGTGTTGGGTCGGAGGAAGCCCCCGAGGTCGGTGAGGACTTCGGGGGCTTCTTCTTGTGATTTTTCAGCTGACAGCGCCGCTGATGTACTCATCTTGAGCCTTGATGATGGCGCAGAGGAGGATCAGATCCGCCCTGACAAGCTCGGGGTCGATTTCGCCTCGTGCTGTGCGCCCGTAGCGGTTCGCCACGCTGTCATCATGGCGGGCAACTTTCTTGATCGCTCCCAGTTCCGGGAACTCATCGAGGTGAATCATCGAGCCGAAACCTTTCCACGAATCTTGGAGGGGTTGTAGCCGCCCCAGATGTTGCCGTGGTCGTCTACGACGACAGGGGCGGAGGTGTAGCCGGCTTTGACGGCCTTGTCGAGGATGTCCGGGCTGTCGGCAAGGGCCCGCTCGACGTAGGGGACCCCCATCTTGTTGGCGTACATCTTGGTCATTCGGCACTGCTGGCAGTTGGGCTGGGTGTAAAT